>Ga0307515_10004055_pt1 | contig 30576 bp, 19 predicted proteins | sample 17_EM_MG_FD_194513 | JGI IMG/M metagenome (GOLD analysis project Ga0307515, IMG submission 194513) | Populus trichocarpa ectomycorrhiza microbial communities from riparian zone in the Pacific Northwest, United States - 17_EM | ecosystem: Host-associated > Plants > Roots > Unclassified | place... | reverse complement strand
TGCAGAAAAATAAAATAATATTGTAATTACTATAATAAAACAACTAATTGCTGCAATGAAACAACTTTTCCTTAAGTCTTTGTATAATAATAGAGTATATTGAGATATTGAGTATCACTCAGCTGAAATATTGAGTATATTTCATTTAATCAAGGCTAAGGGAACAAAAACATAGACAAATTGTAGCTACAAAAAACAGATGAGAGGTAAGAGGATAAAGGTACTGCTTAAAATAAGACTACAAAAAATCGCAGAGTAGACTCAGGTAGGTTATGAAGAATAAGAAAAAAGTATAATTTTGGGAGAAAAATGCGAAACACAAATTATACAATGTGCCGCACTGCCTACATTGGAATGATGGTTAAAACAACATCAGAAAAACCACCATCTTCGCTGCCTCCTCTGCAAAAAATAAATAGGTAATAAGTTGCAAACATTACAGGGGCACCATGATAAGCATGAACAGTGACTGGTAAAAGTTTCACGTGCAACTACGGTACCTAGTGCTTTTAGGAAGTGAAAATGTGCTTATGGGTAATATTAGGTTCCTGAAAGCCAAGTTTCCCCCTGGATCTCTAGCATGCGATTATACATAAACAAAATGTAAAAGTTTTCGTTGAAAAATACAGCTAAAGACCCTACTCTATTAACCACTTTGAGTGTCGATTGTATTAAGAAATAGCTTTAAAATCCATCTTTCTGCCATAAATGCATGTGCATACAAGGCATCTTCCAGATTATTTAAAGCAAGTTACTATTGGGAATCATCCTAAATACAAATAATAACTAAGAAGACAATCATAAAACCTCATTTTGTGTAAAACAAAGGTCCATTTCTCTATGCCAGCAGAAAAGAAATTACAGAGAGAGGACTTCGCTTCAGAATTTATTGAAAGATCTTACAAATAAAGTCAAAGCGAAAGGGAAAGAAGGGTGGAAACCTTTTTATCCTGCTTCTGTGATTGTATTAGGATAGGACGGGGAAGGGCACCATTGCTGATGTTTTGAATGTATGGCCGCACCTTCTCCTCCAACATTTCATTCAACTGCAAATCAAATTGTATAGGATGTTGATGACTAATGGCATTTATTAGATAACAAAGTAAACAAAGGTGGCATCAAACAAGCTGTGATGGATTGGTTAAGCTATTCTCTGGGAGTATATAATTGCACAGGCAGACATGCATATAAATTTCTTTAAGGAATTGCAGAAAAGCATCCAGAGAGTTTGCCACGCATCCAAGCGAAAAGTTCACATTTTCTCCTTTCCTTCAAGTTATGCTTCAGAGTACTTTTCATTGGTCAAATACGAATGCAAAGGGGCTGGGTTTTTTGCCCTGGGCCAGGGGTGAGGTGAAGGTCATAATAGAACATTGCCCTACCGGCAAGAAAGAGATGAATTAGTTGACATTTAAATTTGCATTCTTTCTGGTGTACATTCTGAGATTTCTAGAGTATTTTACCGGTCATGGGACTGCAAGTCCCTTGTTTGATTTTTCAACTTCTGCACTCGTTTTGGAGGTTCCTTCTCCTATGACTAATTTTTTTTAAATCTTGTTTTCTCTCCTCTCTTTCAAAATAAATAAATAAATGTTCCCTTTTCTCTTGAAAAAACATTTGTAGTCTTGAACATTAGACTTGGGAAATAAATCTAAATAAAGCAGCCAAAAACAATCCCTTTGTGCCAAGCTTCTTTTATAACAGGGAAAAGGAAATTCTCCAAACAAGAGAGTTCACACAATTCGTGAAAAAACAAGTTCCTTTTTAAAACAAGAATGATGACATGGCAGCTTCAGTCGAGAGAGAGGACCCCCGGCTATAATTAGATGGCTTTATCCATATATTTTTTTTATCATAAATTTCTCACGAATTAATGGCCCAAGAGAACGTTTGGGATTTCATTTATCTTGCCGGGTTATTTTAGCAAACAACTTTTCTCACCTAAAACCACAGTATTTCAAAATGGTTTAGCTTCTTAATACTTGTTAACCTTCACACATATTATGCATCATTATTGTATGGTCGTCCACAGTATTTCACACATATTATGCGTGTGCGTGCGCTGTACATACAAATTTTCCAAGTAATATACACAGGTTTGGAGAAATATGAGACAAGTTAAACAGTAGGAGTAGAGGCAGCTTTACCAACCTTTTCTTGACGCCATTTAGTTTCCCATTGTGAATCCAAAATTTTATCAGCAATTTCTCTCTGTGCATTAAGAAGAACAGTCATCTCATAGAACTTTTCTGGTTTTTTAAGATCCTCCTCGCTCCATGATGATGCATTTAGTGGAAGGTCCAGCTCCTGCCAATGCATCATGATTAGCTCAATCACCATTCAAAATGAAACAAGACACTCCATATGCATCGCATCTCCAAAGCATGCAAAGGAATTGCCTGCCAAAATACCCTTTTCTTTTCCCTTTCAGTGCAAATTCATATTCAAAGAGTACACATGGATTAACTTCTGTGTAAATTGACATATTCAAAAGAGGTGTTCACATGCCAAATGAAGTAATGCTTGAAGTCGAGAAGGGGACATGATTCAAGGCATTTAGAAATTGAGTGTATAAATTGAGTTTGTCTCCAGAAATAGAGCAAGCTGAACAAAATTGAGTGTATTAGTCTATGGTGAGATCATATGATACCTATCAAGTCGAAGGGGATATTTTGTGGGAAATTTGTAATGGCAGTTACGCTAAGCTAAAATGAGAATGTTGATATAGATGATAGAACAGACACATTCTACAAAAAGAATAGGTATGGAAAGGTCATTTAAGATGATTCAGCCATGTTCCACACAAATCTTTAGCTGTGCCAGGAAAAAAGGTAGTATTATGTGTGTTTGGTATTGTGGTGAAGGCTTTTCAAAAGTGTTTTTCAATTTAAAATGCATCAAAATGATGTTTTTTCATAATGTTTTTTATTTTTGACATAACACATCAAAACCATCGAAAATCACCTACAAAAACATCAATTTAATGTTTTTTCAAGCTAAAAGCAATTTGAAAAGCAGAAGCTATTGCAGTGCGAGCACTAAGCAAAAAGTGAAAGAGGTGAAAGATTGACCAGAAATGACTTGGGTTGAAGCTAGCTACACTCAAGTAGAGGGGATAAAAGGGGTAGGATAGAGAGAAACAAATGACAAATTGAAGTTTTAAGAAGGAATCTGATTTCTAAAAGACTGGTTGAAAAATAGGTCCTAACCTCCAATACCAGGTGGAATGTAGGATAGCGAATCATGTAACCAATCCCAAATAGTTTGGAATTAAGTTTAGTTGAGTTGATTTGATTAACAAGATTTGAAACTATAATCTGAATCGTGCCCATTCCACCAATTTGTACTTTGATCAAAGACTCAATTGTACTTTGTCAGTGCCACCATGAATATGCTTGATCAAGACCCAATCTGTACCACCAAGTTCTTCAAGTACCTCAAAACAAGGACTAAAGGAAACTGTGCTTGTTCCTTGGGGCTCCATTTTCAACTATGGAGCAGTCACTTTTTTTTATGGATGATGATTGAGTTACCCTCAGTCAGTGAAAAAAGAAACCTATTGAAGGGTTGTATATGTAATTGTCAATGCTTTAGATACTAATTGAATCTTTTTTCTCTCCCTATTGAAATAATATGTTAGAATGTGAACATGCATCGAAGTTTGCAACCATAGGGTACAACGAATACTCACACCCCAATTTTGTGGCCGAGGTGGTGGATCAAGTTTCATGACCTCTGCCTCCAGTGTCTTCTTGGCTTTGTAGTATGGGACATTTTTCACAACAACAGGATCATCCCTGGCACGAACAGGATCTATGGAGATCAGGGCCTGCGAATGATCAATGAACTCAAATGACAGTTTTAGCAAAACAATGAACTATATGCAATTCCACCAGGTACATATTTAAACTCGAAAGAGTTTAAATAAAATGAAAAAACAAAAGCTTGACACATTGTAGGTTTTGTAATTTGTGTGTATGCACACTGCCAACATTTTAGATGACAGATACTAATTCTTCCCCTGGATGAACCCCCGGTATACTCTCTAATGCAGAGATTCAACTTCCAGGCTTTGACCTCAAACCTAATCAATCATTATGTAGATACCAGATAGATAAAATGATCAGGGCAGGTTGGCTATTTAATCCATTCAAAAATTATTTAAGCTACTAGCAACGGAAGTAGTCAGTAGATTACTACAAGTTTTACTTCTCAATATGCTTGCTAGCTTTGTTGCTTTAGTCTTGAACATTAAAGAGTTGTGGAGTTAATGACTGAATACCAGAGCAAGGTGTAAACAGAACAGCTTGGCAGGCAATTCTATGAATTTGCACCATTAAGGACACCCTATACTATATGCCAATGAACCTCGCTCAGCTTTAAGCTTATAAGTTTGTGCCCCGCCATTTTGATAAAACATTTGTGAATATGGAGAACCACAAAATTGGGAAGTAGCAAAACCAGTTGAAATTTGCTTCTAGATGGATTGACTAAAATAAGGTGGCCACAGCACAGAATAAATACAACAATAGCAATCTTTTCAGTTTACAAGGAAACCCAGAAAGGTGAGTATAGCAAGCACACAGAGAGGATTGGAAGCAAAGAATTTGACTATATGCTCTTGTTTTCCTCTTAAATGCACCAAATAATCTCATAAAGAAGATCACACATTTAATGTGCCAATGAAGTTCACGATTAGATTCTTTTAAAGTAAGAAGATAGTCTTACTTCCTGCAAGTGCTCCCAACCAGGATTTCGCTTGGCTACCATATCTCGTAGTTGATCATACCTCATTGATTCCTAAACTCAACACAGAAAACCAAACCATTAAAAGAATGAACTGTGACAATCAAGCTTTGAAAAACTCCTACAAATGTAACAGGCCTGCCAGTTTGACTTCCAGTCCTAAAAGAACTTCAATATCTTGGAATGGAATAGGATAATTTTTTTTCTTAGATTCGGATTCTTTTTTAAAAAATAAAAAAGTGAAGTGTAGAAATGACTTGCTAAAAGACTGCATATAGGGATGCACATTAGTCACTTCTTTGTTTAGCAAGTGTTGTTCAATGAATATATGATATGCATGCCATCAACTCTACATTTAGCATGCGCTAAAGTTCCAGAGTTCATGTCATATAAGCTTAGACTTTTCAAATGGATTATGAAACATTCAATATATTTAGCATATGCATGTCAGCACTTCTTTCCTTAGCATGGGTTAAAGTTGCAGAAGCTTAATCAAAGAAGCGTGAACTTTTCAAGGAACAGCATCCCATAAGAAAATGAGGAAATGAAATAGAAAACAACACCAACCAACAGATGAGACAGAGGAAGCAAAATGGACTAGGAACCTTGTATTGCCACCAAATTTTCTGTTTGACATCACCATCATAGTTGAAGCCACCCATAATCTCAGGAAAGGAAAACAACCAAAATGCAGCAATGCTGGGGTCTCTCATGCTATCAACTATATGCTGAAACAGCGAAGGGTCAAAATTATATTATTTTCTAACATGATAAACTGAAATCAAATATACATGCCTCCACTTCAAAAATCATGCTATCCCCTAATTTATCAGATAAAAAATCATAATGATCACTCTCCAATGGATATCTAAACACCAAACATGAGTAGACTCCCACATAAAAAGCAGATCAGAAAAGAAAAGGAATATAAGCAAACCATGAAGATGCAAAGGTATCTCATTAATTAGGATTCTAGGGCTAACCATGACCATTCTGCCAACCCATAATTGATCCTATACGCATCTGAAGAAGACAATAAATGTTCTCAATTGCTTGTAAATCATAATGGGTATCATAGTCCAATTCATGCAAGACTATGTATGAAGTCAAAGGATGACTAGTTTGATCATGATAATATTAAAGTATTTCATTGAGATGATGATGAGAAATTAACATGACTTATATTTTTCTAGGAATTTAACACAATAAATAAATGGGGCAATTAAATGGCTTATATTCATAATTATGATGACTGGTTTCCAGCGGGCTAATTAAAGTAATAATGCTACAAGACTCTCTAAATCTTAGGCTAGAGGCAAAGAAACTTCAAAAACTTCAAGGTGGCATTATACTAGCCTCATAGGGATACTCCATCTTTCTCAGGACATTGTAGGCTTGCCATGGGGGCTCCATTATCTGCAGAAAGACAAACCATACAAGGATGGATAATTTCATTAATTGAACAATAAAGTAAATCACACAGGGTAACCCAATAAAAACCAGTGACTAGATTTTTCAAACACATAAACAATAGAAACTTGACAAGAATATAGACCACATCTGAATAATCTGAATGCACACTCATAATTTACTATCTGTTGCGGCTATTATTTTGTTTTATCAGCAATGGTGCAACCAAATAATTGGCCAAATACACTTACCCTGAGTCATCAACTCTCAATGTTCAGTTATCTTAATGACATTTTGTTTACTATAATTCTGTTGTTGAATATTACTTGGTGGCCAACCATTCAGATTCATCTGGGATTATCAATCTTCTCTTTTTTTTTTCAAGAATTTCCATTCGATCTAAATGGATCACAAAATCACTACACCAGAAAACAGCTATTTCACTACAGCGTAATGCCATTCAGCTCCACGATGGAACACAGCTTTGATATGTCAAGCTTTTAGTTCAGGACTAACTCTAGAACAATCAAAGACTTATATTTTTAAGGTAGTTGCACTGCCATGCATAGCAACATAAGATATCGGTTACAAGGATTGTTTCCTTTCAATGTCAACTATGTTGTTGGTAAAAACTCAGCAGATCTCATTGAAAGTCTGGAGCTACTTGATTGTATTCAAATTAAAGTAATAAACAAAAACCCAGCATCAGCAAATTCACCAAAAAAAAAAACTTACATCATCAGCAGAGATCCTGACTTGTAATTTGTTTTTGCATTCAGGGCAGCTCATTACACCCTGCAACATCAATAAATATTGCACCCAAAGATCATAACATACATCTGTCAAGTACAGAAAAATGGTCCAGCTTGTGCTCAAAGGTAGGAACAATATGTGCCATGGACACCACTACATTAATTAGTGTTACAAAGATAGGTCACAAGAATGGTAAAATGCGTATTTTATCGAACTATATCAAAAGGGGCTACATTGTAAGGTGAAGATGTGCATTTCAAACCAAAATTGATTACAACCAGAGAGAATCTGGTTCAAACTACCAATATCAATAATAATATACGGGGATGGTGAGAACATTTTAGAAACTTGGATAGACATGCTTGGCAATATAAGTCTTACTGTTCCATCACAAGTTGGACAGTCCTTAGATGGCAAAGGCATGTTAAGATCCATGGAGGAGGGAAGGTGCACCAGCTCAGCCCGGTTGTCAGCAATGGCATCTGCAATGCATTCAGCTGTAGCCTTCTCACCACTGCAAAAGTATCCATAGAAGATGGGGGGAAAAAATAAAAAAATAAAAACACAAAGGGGACATGATCAATTCAAGAGCACTATACTTTCAGTTACAGAACTCATTGGAAAAGAGTAAATTACGCTTTAATGGTAATGATGCCAATCAAAAATAACTTTTGCTACAAGCATATTTGCTTTGTTACCATAAAATAATCTCCGTAAGATTGGTGAAGAGGCAACTGTGAAGAACAGAATTATAGAAAATAAGAAGCCCACTGTGTTTCTCAAAGTAGGATTCTAGGAACTAGGAAAGGAACTCTGAGAATATCCTACATTGCATGTATGAAGTGACTGCTCTCAAGCCCCAAAACTGCAACTTGTTGGTTGCAAACTCGAGATATTTTACCGTAAATTAGATAATGGTATTTGAAAACTATGAAATATGCAGCTTAAATCAGGTAAAAGTAACCAGCTGGCCCTAGTCTATCCAACAAAGCTCAACATATTTGGTCTAGGTAACTGCTCTCCATTCTCAAACCAACAATCTATTGACTGTAAACCTGATACATTTACCATTTATACAAAACAATAGTCCTTGAGAACTAAAATAATTTAATTCCAAGTTCCAACCAGGTTAAAAACTCCAGCTGACCACATATTTTAAAACTAGGCCCAACAAGTATTTACAGTTTGTCATGAAACAAGATAAAAACAATCTAGCAAGTAGCAAGTCATGTGTTCTGCTATAGCGATAGAAAATTCATAAATAGAGTAATGCCAATTTATTAGAGTGGGGCTGTAGTGCCGCCACATACATGCACTATAGCAGTTTTCACATTACAGGTTTTATGTAGCCTCCTGTAAAAGGTTTCGATGCATGTTTAATCAATATTGCTCAGTCAGTGAGAGTCTGGTTTTCTCTAGTACCACAAGATTTTATTTTGGTGAGCTTTACCCCATTAACTACCTTCTCAAGGTGTAATTTTTTACTTGATAATGAACCTTCCCTGCTCCTTTGCACATATTACATTGTAATGCCTGCCATCCATTGCAAGTCTGACAATTCCTGCAAGCACAAGCCAATCAAATAAACAACACACCAATTTAATAAGACATGTTCTTCTACCACTTTTCGAGGAGACTGGATTGATTATAAATAGCAAGCCATATTAGATACAACTTCATCCTTCTTTTGATTCAAAAAATTTCATAATTTTTTAATTCTTTATATATATAAAGGAGTAATTTTCAGTCCTTTGAAACAGTATGCTGCACTGCTTCCAGTGAAAAAAAGGGGGGCACTCCCACTCTCAGCACAAGTTACAACAGGACCATAATAATAAAGAAATAAGACACCTAAGGAATCTTAAGAACAAAGTTCAGTGATTCATGAGAAGAATATTTTCACCACCTAGTCAAAAATAAATCTGTGCAGTAAATTGATAAAAAATGGCAAGTTCAAATATTTCAGCTCGGGTGTCCCTAAAACTCCCACATGAACAATTTGATATATATGTTATTATGAACAATATGGAAAGAAAACTAGATATGATGCAATATCACACTTTTTAGTCAAAGTTTACACAGTTCCGCTAATTAATATAAGTTGCATCTTGAGTTTTCCATAAAGAAGGCTCATCATCAAACTTCTTGAGGCCTTCTATAACAATAGTTCGATTATCATGTGAAGGACATCACAACCAAGACAAGGCTATTAGAATACAAGAATGATATAACGATTCAGAATGTTAATAAATGGGAAAAATCTATCCACAGTCGTGCATCATATTTAATTCATTCTGGCAAGTTGAAAGGGCAAATTTGCATCCACAGGCATCTAGTGTATCACTTAGATGACAAATAAGGGAACCCACTCTGCAATATAGACATATTAAAAATATAAGTTCTAAGGCTGCTTTGGAAAAAGTTGTTCCCAAAGCATCAGATGTTTTAAATTAGATTGAATATAAAAATTTAACTTATTGCGTCACAAAATCATAATTTAGCAGCGAGAAGGATATTCAACTGCATAGATGGAGAAAGCAGTGTCCAAAGTTCTATAAATTACAACGGATAGCATAATACTATCATGAAAAGTGCTATCAAACTGGAATTGAACAAATTATTGACATAAGCAAGGGTCAGTACCTTTGACATATCACTTTCTTTCCCATCTCCAAGGCAATATCATAGGTCCCCAAAGTAGCAATAGCCTGCAAAGAAGATAAGAAAACTAATGTTCACCCAAAATGACGAGTAAAGTAGCAAAAAAGGGAAGGAGATTGTAAGAAAGTGCGCCTACTCGGCAAACACAAATAATTGCATAAAAAGCAATGATCTCTAGGATGTTGTTCCCAACCATTTATGACTTAAAAAAATGCTTGCATTTTATCCACACATGAAGTGAACGAAATAGATGATGTAGGTTTTGTCCTGCCATCAAAACCTCTTTAACGAAAAGCAAATTGCACAAAGGTACATTGTTCCAGCAAAACGTTGCAGTTTCAGGAAGGAGTCATTATTAGCACTTTAACCAAATGATCCAAAATGCCAATAAATCATCATCAAAGCTTAAACCACCAATATGAAATCCTAAAGTACAAATTCAACTTGAGACAAATAGACCAAAAACCAGGTATCCCATTTAAGCCAAGGAGAAATGCAACACAATAAAACTAAAACAACCCCGCAAGATTTAAACTTGGACATACTTTGTTCATGAAAGGGAAAAAAAACCCAAAACCACCCACAAACTCAATCTACCACCAAACATACTGAACTTGCAAGCAATCATAGCATTCAACTTCCAAAACAAAAATTATACAAAAATGAAAAATAACCTGAGAAGCAATTGAGTCAAACAACAAAATTACCTCAAAACCAACAACCAAATCCTTAAATGTTCACCCTAACACAGTACCTACTTACAAATTATGAACTTCTCATTTACATTAACATCATTAACATGGGAAACAAGAATGCCCATTTAAGTAAACGAGTAGTTAAATGAAAAACAACCAATAAAGTCTCTAACTTTGCAAAAATCAACATAGTGTACATGACATAAATGGCACAAAATAATAAAAGACTAATAAAGCTTGAGAATTTATACAAAGATAGAAGCATAGGAGAGCTTGGAGATTAGTTCAGGGACACCAAACCCACGAGGAGCAGAGCCCACAATGTCAAAGGCGAGAGTGAAAGGAGACAAGACAAGTTTTATTGGGAACTCAAAAATGTCAATCAATTGTTGTCCATATCGAGCAGTGAAGAGCTTGTATTGTAAGTCAGCGAATTGCTTCGCACTCTTTATCAGACGGTCTGTTCCTCTTGACATGGCTAAGGTGGATAGACAGAGGATAGAATATGGAAATGGAAATGTATTTGTGGGCTCGTTATATATCCTGCCTAGCCTGCATTGCTGGAGTAATTAACCGAACCAAACCGAGTAGGGTAGGATTTTGTGAGCAACTTATTCAATAAAAATTAAAGTTGAGACATCAATCTATGAAAAATTTAATAATTTTAGAGTTTATTTGTTTTTGTATTTGAAAAAATTTAATTTTTTTTATTTTAAATTATTTTTTTAGTGTTTTCAGATCTTTTTGATGTGCTAATATCAAAAATAAATTTTAAAAAATAAAAAGATATCATTTCAATATAATTTTAAACAAAAAACACTTTGATAAAAAAACAATTATCACAATATTAATCGTACTTTTAGACACTTCCTTATCATTATCTTTTTTTAGTCAATAGATAAATTGGTTTCATTTGGGGAAACAAAACTAAGCTCAAAGATACAAACCTGATGCTCAAACTAGAAATCATAAAGGTCTAAACTTTTAGTCTAAGAATAAAGAGTTTATTTATAAAAAAAATAAGAGAAATCATATGGTATAGAAAATAATTAAAAAAATAATACCGTTTAGCAAATCACATATCACATCTACAACTCACCAAAAAACTAATCTGATAGTTTTTTCAGTCTCTCAACTTTCTCCTATAAAAAATTAACTCAACAATTCACAATTGTAATGACAAAACATAATTTACAGTTCAACACCCTATACAATTAAAAAATCAACACATTTCTCAATTCACAATTCAATAAAATTAATAATTCAGAATTTATAATTAAACTCAAATGAAAAATCACTGAAAATTTTATTAAATTTAAACTAAATTCATAATTTTATAGCATTACAGCATATAATATAACTACTTTTAAAAATCATCTCAACTCGTATACAAGTCTAGAGCGTTTATGAACGGGTCTGCAACACCCTAACTCACCCAACTCGAGGACGGATTTGTAGCACTCGTGGAGTGGTCAACACCTAAATCACCCCAGCTTGTAGACTTAGATCACTTGTGAATGGACTTGCCTCCCCGACTACATGTCCCTGTTCATGAAAAGCGATCTCATCATTCACAAAGGCCGCTTCGAGGCACTTAACCTCCCAACTTTACCATTATGTCTTTCATAATTGCCAACATCACTCCAAGAATGAGAAATGAGTCATTTTTCATAATAGTGGTTTTGCAAAACCAATGGGTTTCAACATGTGTAATCCTTTTAATTTTGAGATCCCAAATGAATCTTACATTTGGTTAAACCCTCGCGCAAATACCATATACCTACTAGTTCTTGAATACATTGCAATTGTGCCTAAGTTTTAGTTGAACATTACACTTTATATGACAATGAATTCTTGATATGCCACTACTTAACTACAATATTACATTCAAACTTGTTTCTGAGTTTTTTTCCAACATCCAAGTCATCACTCGATACACCTGAATTCTTATGACTCAAAACCAGTCATTACATATGGTTTAGACATACTCACTCACATCCTCAAATTTAGAAGAGATAAGTCTTATGAATGAGTTTAGTCGATCAATTAACTCACTGTCCTTATCTTCCTCAATTTTATCAATATGATGGTCATCTTCGTCATCACTTGATTCAAATTCTTCATAACAATATAAAGCAGATGTAATACCCAATCGTGCTTTCTTATCTACAATTTCTTGTATCAATGTTAGGTTTGTTATATAAACACCTACACTAAAAGGATTAATTTCTCGTTATGCTTATGTGGTTCTTTGAGTGTAACTTGGCATCTAAATGAACTTCATACTAGAAGAGTTTCATTGACTAGATGTAATATTCAAGTGAAGCTCTAAATTTGCAATTGATTATAGTTGGTCAACCCAAATATTAAATTCACGCTTATGTTATTACAAATGGGTACACCGATATAACGAGTTAGATGCATCCTCCAATTAATTTTGACTTCAATTTTCAACATATTCCATTTAATTAAATCATATAACATTCTAGACAGTTCGACAAGAGAATTATCTAATGTAGCAGTTGGGAACTCATTACTTCCTTTATTGCAAGTGATACAATTATTGGTATTAACAATAGTGACACCATAAAAGCATAGTATTACAATACTATGAGACATTATGTTAAACAACATAACAAAACCCAAGCCTATTTGTTTGTTCAACAAAACCCTAAACAGTAACATAATTAACAAAAACCCAAATCCACCAATTTTCTCTATAAATAAGAACTTATCAACTCAATTGATGTATTTCATAACTAATTAACATAATTTATACCAAACTCGATAAAATTCTAAATTAACCTAAAAAACTATAAACCCTAAACATAACATAATCAACAAAAACTCAAATTTATTTTTCTCCATAAATAATGAAATTATCAATTTAATTAATGTATTTCATAACTAATTAACATAATTTATACATAATTCGATAAAATCAGTAATTTAACCAAAAAACCTCAAACTCTAATTCGCAATCGACAACAATCTAAATTCATCGATTTTCTTCATAAATAGCAAAATCAATAACTCAAATTAATTTATTTTATAGCTAGTTAATATAATTTAAACCTAATTTATAAGAACCCTAAATCATCCTAAGAAACCCTGATTTTAAACCTTAAAATAATCAAAATCAATAATTAGCACAAACCCTATGAAATTGATATGAGGGGAGTGTTTAACATACCTCTAAGTGTTGATTATGGATGATGGTTATGGAAGTGGTAGTTAAGAATATAAAAGAGACTCATGGGTGAAGAGTCTTTTATTGTCACGGTGGAAAGAGAAAGGGATGGTGTCGCAGTTGCTAGTTGGTGGTTTCACGATGAGGGGAGATGGGTGGTCATGATGGGGCAATAGTGGAGAGAGGTGTAGTGGAGGAGGAGAAAAGAAATAAGGAAAGAAATGGAGAGGAAATTAGAAATGGGGTTTTAACTCGTTTGGAGTTATATGTAACTCGCATGATTGTGTCATTTTCCTAAATATTTCATGGATCGTGTCATTTTTTTTTCTATTTTTTTACCATGCTAAATTAAAAAAAAACCTTAAGAATAAAATTTACATTTACATAGCATAAGAACACCCAACGCAACACAGGGATGAAAATAAGAAAGAATCTCTTTCTAGTGAACATATAAAAACAATGTGTTGTCGCTTAGTGCATCATTGAGTTGTCTTGCACGCCTTAGGCATGACAATAATCTTTGAGCAAGACATTTCCATTGGAAAAACCTTATTGTTTTATCCTCAAGTAAGGAAAATATAACACCAATTCACTTTACTTTCCAATCAACCAACTGATAGCTCTAAATAATCAAATAAAAAAAAGAGCGAAGAGATGTTTTGAACCTTATTTAACAACAAAGATTTGAGAAGAAAAGAAAGTTTAGAGAAGAGAAAAGAAGAGAATTAAAAAAAAATCATATGTGTTAACTAATACATTTTACCTTTCCTAAAATTACACATTATAGTATTTATGTTATAAATTCTAATTGACTATGTTAATTAATTTCTCTTTCCTAACTAACTTTAACTGCAAACTACCTACAAATCACATGTGAATTATTAACAATCATATATTGAATTATTTTTTGTTATTGCCTCAACTAACTGTCACTAGATTTACCGCTACTAAGTTGTATTTGAAGCCACTTCTTATCAAGAGATTTTGTCCTCGAGAATCTATATAAAAATAAGAAAATTGATGAGTGAGTTCTTTTAAATTTTTCCAAGTGACATCTTCTTTAACAAGTTAAACTATTGAATTAATCTCATGATCAAAACTCTATTGCCCTTCTCTTGATCTTTTATCTTCTTAAGTAAGGACATGAATAAGGAATGCGCTTAGTGGACTGGTTTAAGCCAAATCATTGCTCATTGACATTGTTCGAGATCGAGAAACTTCCATTATTCTAGACATTCCAAGCATTTTACCCTTTGTTCTAAGTCTACCATAGGGAAACCACCAAGTCTTACAGCCTGAAAGTACTAACATTACAACCAATTCCCACTACTGTAGTTGTGCTTTAATGCAATCCAATAATCTCCTTTGTTTCTAAATAGATTTTAGAGATAGTTTTTGCTTTAACCTTTTCTTTTTTGGTTCATCATCCTCCTATTATTACTGCAGATAAAGTTCCTCAATTTCCTTTGGTAAACCCATAAGAACTTCACCATGAATAAACTTGTAATTTTTTTTAAACCAACTTCCTGAATACTATTAATCTTTTCATTAATTTGTCCTCTTGGGTTTAGAATCAATCCGTCACCAGTGGTGTTATGCCTTTTATAGGAGCTTATTCCTTTCATTCTTGTGTTGATCCTTGGATGCAGTAGGACTCCATCAGTTACTGAGCCATTTCTCTCACTTATTAATAGACAATATCTTCTTCTTCTTTTTTACAGCTTCTTGACTACTTTGTGTGCTTACTTTTATTTTTATTGGTGGAGTATTCAATATCCATTCGGAGTTAGCTTCAACTTCCCTCCCTGTCACCTAATTAGTTAGAAAAGACTGGAATTAAATTGTTAATGCTTTAATCTGCAGAATGATTTGACCAATCCATTTATTTTTCTCCATCCATTATTCTTTCCACTTTTATTGTTGATCAACAATTGATTCTTGATATTCTTGATGAATAACTTATAGTTGTTGATCAAGCTTTCTAAAATGTTTTTCTACAATCTTTATCTTATTGTTCTCCAACATTTTAAACCAAAAATAATTGATTAAGGCCTTGGATTGACTCTAATACCAATTGTTATGAACCTTGCTTAACAACAAGGATATTTGAAAAGAAAAAAAGTTTAGAGAAGATAGAATAAGAGAACTTAAAGAGATTTAGAAGAATAAAAGGGACAAAGAGTTCTGTAAAACTTTACAGAAATATCAACTCATACTTCTTGACTTTCCTAAAACTATATATATATATATATATTATACATTCTAATTGACTATGTTAACTAACTTCTTATTCCTAACTACCTTTAATTGCCAGCTACCTATAAATCACATGTGAATTATTAACTTTAACAATCACATGTTGAACACATTTCTTACAACTGCCTCTATTAGCTGTCATTGGAGTTATTATTGCTAAGCTGTTACTGAAGCTACTTCTCATAATAGATATTGTAACAAGAGACAACTCCTTCAAGCTTAGTAACATAAGGTAACATAAATGGGGATACATCTCAAGTAGAACATGTTTGGATAATCATTATTTTCTTATTAAATAATTAGCCTTCTTACAATAAAATCTTCGAAGATTATTATTTTAGATATTCTAGTTTATGATTATCAATAATCATGCATGTATATTGAGGGAGCTACAATCATTATTATTTTTTCACTAAATATGCATATCATCATCTTGTTAAAACAAAAGAGGATGAAGTATGTCAATTCTATTTTTTAAAATTATTATAAAATTGAAGAACATGATAAAAATTTCAAACAAGCTGCTATTTAAATTTTTTATATATATATATAAATTAAAATTTCACTTCAAAGTATATTTGATATGATATGGTAGAGTTTGTGGGCTTTTTTCTCCTATCCATTAATTGATTTATAAATAAATAAAAATGTAGCTAAATTAGCATATTTTCCTTACCTTTACACAAATTGTTTTCTTCTTTCTTATCTGCTTTTTCTTTTTTCTTTTTAGTCTCTTTTATGTGGGCTAATGATATTTTTGAATGGTAATGATTTTCAAGTTAAGGGACTTCAACAATAATAATAATAAAAAAATGGTATGATACATGCTGATCAATTAGTAAAAATAAACCGAAACAAACTCCATGCCATTTAAACACAACACATCTTTAATTCTACACTATATTGCCACGTAGTGTATTAGTTCAATTTATTTTTCAAACATAAAAAATTATAGTTATCCAACTATATGCACCACTTCATCATTTTTTTTTATTTTTTTTTATTTCTTCATTTTATATTTAGTTTATTAGAAATTGAACTTCATTATGCATTACAATTTGCTTTATATATGGTTATCTTAGTTTCATTATCCAAGTTGCAAGTTTGATGAGTTAGCCCAATTAACTCATTGATTTTTATTTTTTTTAATTTCAGCCTCCACTATTAAGAGGCCGTTTGTTTACGTGGTTGCGGCTGCGTTTTAATTAAAACGCATTTTGCAGTCGTTTGGTAATGCAAAAAAAACGATTTACTGTGCATGGGTCCCATATAATTTTTGTGTCCGAAACGCTGTTAATGAAAAGTAAGGAAATCCTGCTTTTTCACGCACTGTGCATGCTAATTGCACTGTTCACTGAACAGTGCAATTAGCATGAACAACGTACATTGGTACATTGTTCAAGTGAGTGCAAGAGAATTGCACTGTTCACTTGTAAAATAATGAACAGTGAAATTCACTTGTACTGTTCACATAGTTTTTTTTTTCCTGTGTTAATTTTATTAACATTTTAAAAAAAAAACCAGTTTAGAGTAAATTAAATTCATTCGCACTGTGATGTGAACAATATTTTTTTTCCCGAAAAACTAGTATAGAGTGAATTAAATTCACTCGCACTGTAATATCAATTTTATACCTGATAATATTTTATCTAATTTTATTACACACTCAAAAAATTATGAAAACTGTAGTTCTTATCGGATGAATTTTGTACGTAATGGAATTATAAATAGTTTAATGGAATAATAAAAAATATTTTATATAAAATATTATTTATTTCATGATGTAATAGGAATAATTAATTCTACAATATTTAAATTTAAAACCATCAATATTAATATATATTTTTTAAAATTATTTTATAACCTCAATTTCAAAAGCATTCTTAACCAAATACATTAAACTACTTTTTCTTCAACCTCAATTTCAACCACAGTTTTAACCAAACACCTATTTTTTCAAATCAACATTAACTAAAAGTACTTTTTATAAAACAACTTTTTTCAAATCACAACCACAACAACTACCGCAATACCAAACACACTCTAAGTTGATTAAGAATTAAGTTTTATAATTATTTTGGTTTATTTTCTTTAAAGTTATCTCGATCTTCCAGGTCGTGAGTTTTGCGGGTTAACTTAGATTAAATCCGGTTGTTTTATTGTATCTTTTTTTAGATTGGTTTCCCCCCTAATTTCACCATTCAACAATGGCTTGATTAATAATTGAGTTTCACAATATGTTTTTATTTGTTTTGTATTAGGTTATTACAATCTCATAACCCGAATCATGAGTTTTGCAAGTTATCCTGAGTTGACTTGAGTTGCTTTTTAGTTTAATTTCTATGAGGTTATCCCAGTCCATGATCCTGATTATGAGTTTGGCGGGTTAATTTGTATTGACGTAGGTCATTTTTTTGTTTATTTTTTTTAATTTCATTATTTAACATTAAGTTGATTGAGAATTGGACTTCATGATTTTTATTGATTTACTTTCTATGCGGTTATTTCAGTCTTATGGTCCGAGTCACGAGTTTGACAGGTTAAACTAGGTTGTTTTATTTCTTTTTTTAAATGATTTTTTTCATTATTAGGTTGATTGAGAATTAAACATCATAATTTATTTTGATTTATTTTTTATAGGGTTATCATGGTCTCATACTCTAGTTGTAGATTTGGCAGGTTAACTAAGGTTAACCTGAGTCAATCAAATATATTACAATCTCAATATTTTTTTTAAAATATCATCTTAAATTTTTTTAGTAAAAATATATTTTTATCAATTGTTCGAGTTGCCTTTAAACTCATCAAATCGATCAAGTCATATTAAATTAACTCCCATACAATTTAATTTTGTTTCCTTCTTAAAGAAACTAGTTTTTTAACCTGCGCTTTGTCGTGGGTCGAATAGTTTTTAGGTAAAAAAAAAATATACCAACTTTTCAAGTGTGTTTTTTTATAATTATAAATCAAAAAGCCTATGTATGTATTTAATTAAATACATCGAGAACCATCTGTGCCAATAAATGTAAAACAAAAAAGCAAATTAGTAACGCGTCTATTTAATTTACCTCACTAGAAGTAAACTAATTTTTTTTCTATCATAAAAGAATTAACATATAGGTGTTATTAACGCATTTTTTGACATCAACTAAAAAATATAACTGTAAATCAAAAAGTCGATGCTTGCATATAATATAAAATAGTAAAGATCATATGCATTAATAAAAAATATAAGATTTTAAGCTAATTTTCAATATAGTAGAAGAATGGAATAATGTTTGTAATTGCTAAAATGAAATAACTTTTCTTTAGTTTTTGTATAATAATTTCTAAAAAAAGTAAAGAAAAAAAATTAAAAACAAAATTAAAAAATAATAAAGATAAGAAAAAAAAAGAATAGTATATATAGGCCAAGTGTAGAGTGATAAATTTTCAAAGTGTAAAAAATTAAAAATAATATTTTTTCCCAAAAACTATGTAAAGAAAAAAAAAGGAAAAACTAAAAAAAATAAATATAAGAATTTTTTTTAATAAATAAACCAATTGTAAAATGAAAAAAATACTAAGTACAACAAGAAAAAAAATATAATAAAAACTTTTTTTCTTATAATAAAAATTAAAAACTATAATATTTCCACTTCTATAATAAAAAATTTGGCAACATTTATAATTATGTTATTTTATAGGAATAAAAAAACTTAAAAATTATAATTTTATGACTGCTACAGTATTAATACATTAAAAAAATGATAATTATATTATTTCTATATGAAAACTTCATTTACATAATGTTAATAATTAAAAATGTTTTTATATTAAAAAATCTTTTTCGCATGTAAATAATCTAGTTTGACCTAATAAATAATACCTTACTTTAACAGCCCTTCGTGGTCCAATAAGGCCCGAAAACTTCATACTCTGAGTCAACACAGAGTAATTATTAATTTACTTACCTTAACAGCAGAATCATATTCTCCACCACTCTCTCTGCCATAAAAGATCAAAACTTTAGCACATTCAAGCAAAAAACTAAATAAAGTAGGAGTCTCTCTCTCTCTAGAATCTCTGTTTTTATCCTCTCTCTAGAAAGAGAAAGCAAGCAAATGGCAGCAGCCCCACCAGCAGTGGCAGTGAATGGAGGAGGAATGGCGGCAGCAAAGGTGGCATCACAGGCTTATTTGGAAAGCAAAGCAGTTAAAGACACAAGGGTGTTAATAGCTGATCTTTGCAAACAATTCTACACCCTTGGATGGGTTTCTGGGACCGGTGGCAGCATCACCATCAAGGCCCATGATGATTCTATCCCTAAGCGCCAACAGCTTATCCTCATGTCCCCTTCTGGTAATACTAATATTCAGGTTTTGATTCTTTTGCTTTTTTAAGGGTTGGTTTATGTGTTAAAAGTTTGTATTTTTATGGATTCTTGATTGGTCTTGTTAGTGTTTGTGGCTGGTTATGTGGTTTTGCTTTCTGGTTTTTCCCCTCCTTAATTTGATTGTATGTTGTGCTTTATTGCTTCTTTATTGTTGTGTATTTGATACTGGAGCCCAGTTGTCTGTGTATGTGCTTAGTTCCTCGCGTGGTTGTATCAATTTAATTTGCTTTTTCTTGGTCTTAGTACGTATTTTCTATGGCTTTTTATTGATTGCTGGTAATTTTATTGAAGCTAACTTGAATATTTGTTGTATTGGGCAGGGGTGCAGAAGGAGAGAATGGAACCAGAGGACATGTATGTCTTAGCTACAAATGGGTCTATATTGTCTTCACCATCTCCGAAACCTTACCCATACAAGCCTCCCAAGTGTTCTGATTGTGCTCCACTTTTCTTGAAGGTACCAGTATCGTGTTCTTTTTCAGTAGCTAATAATTACTCGAGTATGTCTTCCATTTGATAGCACATAAGGAATGGAGTTTGAGTTATCAATAACGTTTAAATCTTAAAAAGTGGTTTATTAGTGAAAAAGGCATGGTTTTATGAATTCTTAACTGTGATAGTAGCTATAATACATTTATGTATCAGTACAGTAATTTTGCATTTTCTTCACGAGTCACAATTAAAAGTTATTTGTGGTGTAATGCAGGCATATGACATGCGTAATGCAGGAGCCGTCATTCACAGTCACGGGATGGAATCCTGTCTTGTAACAATGATCAATCCATTATCAAAAGAATTCCGGGTAAGTCTTTCTTTTACAATTTACATGTGGTTGTAATTTTCAAATTTATAACTGTTGTTTTCTTAACACTCCTCCCCACCAAAAGATATCCACCTTCTGTCCTTGATATTTTCAAGATCTATCTCGTGGAGCCTTGGGGAATCCTGTATCTGAGAAATAGACCATGATTTTATTGCACATGTGGACTCAGCATTTGCTCTCTAAGTCACGGGGAAAGATGACAATTGAGGATGTTATCTTGGTTGAAAGCGTGGGTTTGTGATGCCAGAACAGGATGAATCATCAGTGATCCAAATGCACAAGGACACAGATTAGATATAAACATGCGGCAAAATATTTTATTTTATTTTATTTTTGTTTCAGATTACATTTAAGTAACATATCTGTTAAATGAACGAGTGTTTTCCAATCCGAGAGGCCATTCTGACCATACTAAATGATGATAGTAGCAAAGCATAATCCTATCAGTAAATGTAAATTCCTTAGTTTTTTGTTACTGGGGTGTAAGGCAAATGGGTAGGGGTTGAAAACCTTATAAATTCAACCAATTGGATCAAAATGGGTGGTCATTTTTCAGATTTTTTGAAACAATTGGCCCTATAGTGGCATTAGGTTTCTAATAGATTATGTGAAGTTAACCAAATAAATTTCTCCTACAATTGTGGCCTTCCTGAGTCAAGATGGTGGGTTTTCTTTGTGGCATTATTACTGAAAAAGTGACAGTATTGTCATCTCAGAGTATCAGCTATTAGCTGTATTAATTTGTTAAAAGAGGGTTTGTATTTTGATTGGTTGTTTATGCATCCTGGAAAGTCAGATCTTGTAGTCATGCATCACTAAACATTGCACACAACATCACATGATTTGTTTTTTCCAACCGCTATTCATTTTTCATTGCATTTGTTGATTTGCTTCTGAATTGTTTTTTTTTACATTTACAGATCACTCATATGGAGATGATAAAAGGAATTCAAGGCCATGGCTACTATGACGAACTTGTTGTCCCAATAATAGAGAACACTGCCTATGAAAACGAGCTTACAGACTCTCTTGCTAAAGCTGTGTGTTCTTTAATTTGTTGGCATCTACAATTTGTTGCTTGGTTTCTAACATGTGACTTTCTATGCTCATCTGTGGAACACAATGATAATGCGGGAGCAAATAATCAAATATTTCTTATGAACTGGACCTAACTATGTGTAGATCTATGGTTTCATCATGTAGTGTTTGTAGAAGGAGAAAAATCTACTTGTTTCCTTCTGCCATTTTCCTTGTGTAGCTCTGATGATGGATGATTGTTTCAGTAATCTTTTGATGATTATACTTCAGTAGCTCACTGTTATACTGATGAGTGGCATAACCCAAACTTGCCAATTAGAACATGCCTTTACTGTTCTTTGAGATTTTTTTACCTTAAAGATCTCCAGTTCTTTTGTTTATTCAGTGGGATATGCTCTGAACTACTTAAAACGCATTCATGTTTTTAGATTGAAGCGTACCCAAAAACCACAGCTGTGCTTGTTCGCAATCATGGCATATATATATGGGGAGACTCATGGATCAGTGCCAAAACCCAGGTTTGTGACTCCTAGTCAATGATCTGAATGAAGTTGGCACCTGCACTGAAATTTCAATAATTTTATATCAAGTTTTTATTCGATTGTTCTGTTATCATTGTCTGCTTTGCTTAAATGTGCTGATAACATGATCTTGATTGTATTTTTAGTGATAAAGGGCCTGATCAATCAGAAAAGTTATCTGTCATCAAATGTTTTTATGCTAGCTATTTGGAGATGCTGCAAATATGAAGTGAATCTAAAATTCTTAATCATTGAGTCATATGATAATTTCCTACAAATGGTGAAGTTGAAGAGCAAAGTTAACACAGGCATAGCTTAAGCTGCTGCAAGTATTTCAGTGATACCTGCAATTGTTTCTGGAACTCAATTGATAATTGATGTGGGAAGCCATTCAAACTATTGATAAAATGATGCAATAACTTTAGCTATGTAAAGGGCTTCTCTTGTTCTCTTGTTAAAAGATTCCCTTTCCAGTTTCTTATTATTATTTGATGTTTAGTTTTTGCTATTATTGCACTTTTTGGCAGATCAGCTATGTGGTGTAGAAATGGGCATTAACCTTCACAATTTCCCTTCTGACTCTCTTGTTGTTGCTATATCATTTTCTGTAAGGCGCTGTAGCAGAAAGCTTAGGAATTTTGTTGATGGAACCCTAAAACTGGTCTTATTTTGCTAAGCAAGGAAAATCTCGGGATATACAGCAGCTTGGAATCCCCACCCCTCAAAATTTAGAACAAAGACCCCACATATATGATAACTGATATGTGCTTGAGTAGCTTTTTCAATGAAAGCCTACTTTTGTGGGGTTTCTTACCCTTTTTTCTTGGTTTGCCTTGCATATCTGATCTTTCTGATACCTTGAATTTTGTATTAGACATAATATGAGCAGCACAATAGTAAATGATCTTTCAGACCTTCAAGACAAAATGTTGTTTGATGCAATGCAACATACTCTACTCCTGCTCTATGCTGTTATACAATCCTAAGTATTATAAAATGATATATTTGAGAGAGTTATACTTGTATGGTTTGAGCCCAAAACAAGCTGTATGCGTGTATGTATCCTCAATTCCTTACAGAATGCTTTGATGTTCCCTTTTGGAGCTTTACTTAAATTTCTCTAATCTTTCAGGCTGAATGTTATCACTATCTGTTTGATGCTGCTATCAAACTTCATCAAATAGGCCTAGATTGGTCTACTCCAAACCATGGCCCGATTCAAAATGTCAAGGTTAAGGCAGGCATGAATAATTCAAATAACAGAATTGAACCGTTGCCAGTAAGTTATTAAAACGATGTCCTCAACTTACTTATATTCTCTGCATTTTAATTTTGATGTGGGTTATACTGGCTTAATAGAACTTGTGATTTATGTTGGACCCAAGCCCTTGTGGTTTGAAATGTACTGTTAATGTTGTTATCTATTATCAAATATTTATGCTTTATCAAGTGAACATTATTATTTTTCAAATTATTTGGTTGCAGCGTTGCATTGTACTTGACATTGAGGGAACTACTACTCCAATAACATTTGTTGCTGATGTTCTATTTCCATATGCCCGTGATAATGTTGGGAGGCATTTGTCTGCAACATATGATACTGCAGAAACTAAAGATGATATAAATTTGTTGCGCACACAAGTAAGATTTATTATTAGAAGTTTTGGTATGCTTGTAATTCACATGTCATACCAGATTGATTTTGCCTTTTATTGCAGGCTACCAGTGGAATCTTAACATTGATCTTTGGAAATTTTGTTTGAAATGATGATTAGGATTGCTATTCATTTAGGGGAAGCATGAACAGAAGTTAGCTGCTAATAGTTTTTGAAACTTAATGTTCTCCTTTCTCTCCAGCGTCCCTGACAAAATATCTTATGGTGGTGGTGCACAGTAAACAAAAGAACGAAAAGGAAAAAAAAAAGCACGCCAAAAGTTTAACTAGAGATAAAAGATGGCAACTCTTTCTATATTGTACAAGGACATGTTAGGAACAAAATCATAATAGATGCCCTGAAATTTTTGGATGTACCAGAAAAACTGCAGACATGCTGTCGAAGGATTGCAAATCTTAGAAATTTGACAAATTTAGTAGTAGAGACATGCTCTAACATGAAGCACGGGATTGTGATGTAATCAATGGGCTGATGAAGCTCTTCCTTGCAGTGCTTCCATTTTTCCTGTAACAAATCAACTCAAAACAGTATAAAGTGGAGTTGAATGACCAGGCTTAGCAGTTTTTGGTGGACTTTTTTATACGGGGTTGATTGTTGCCATTAATTTATGAGTTCAGTAGTTCAGGGATTTTTTAAAATATGTTGATGTGCTGTCAAATCTCTTTTTGCAGGTTGAAGATGATTTGGCACAAGGTGTTGATGGTGCTATTCCTATTCCAACGGATGATGCTGGGAAAGAGGAGGTAATTGCAGCTTTGGTTGCTAATGTGGAAGCGATGATAAAAGCAGATCGGAAGATCACTGCATTAAAACAATTGCAAGTAAGTATTCAGAAACATAAAGTTGGTAACCATGAGATTGATATGCTTGGTATAAAGTGTATCCCTGTGATATTACCAAGATTTATTAATGTAGGGTCATATATGGAGAACTGGATATGAGAACAATGAGCTGGAAGGAGTGGTGTATGATGACGTTCCAGAAGCATTGGAGAAGTGGCATGCTTTGGGCATAAAGGTTCTTCCTTTTTGTATTTTCAACGTTTATTAGGGGATATTGTTTATAGTTTAATGTAATGTCATAGCTGCAGTTTGGATTCCACTTGTCCATGTGGCCAAGTTACCTTTCAAAGTTTGAATGATTCAAACAGTAATTTCAAATGATCACATACTAATTTGTTACCCATCTTTATCTTGAAATTCTCCATTACTGTGAACTATGTTATCATTGTATACAGAAGAGGATGTTACTGCTGATGTCAAATATTTCTTATTAATAACTGGCCTAATGGTATTTAAATCTGAAGTTATGTTGCAAGACTATAGCTTCTTGGACTCTATGTATTAGATAGTTAATTAATGAATTTGTAAAAAAGTGTTGCACACAGTCTATTAGCTAATATATAGTTCCTTGTAAGAACATCTATTATGGATCTTATAAACAAGTTTGAATATTAGGCAATCTGCTACATACAAAATACCATGCCATTGCTATCAGAACATAAAAGCACACTCAAAAGTAGAGATATATGAATGAGGAAATTGGAATATATGACTAATAGTTGTTAGTGGCATTGAAGAGCTTGAGATCCATTGTATAAATTCACCAGAAGGATTGATCCTTGAAATACAATAGCTGAGTTCCATGAACTTGTTGAGTGTGACTCAAAAGGCTTTCAATTTCTTGATTATGCATAATCTTTTTGTGCCATTATTTACTGTTTCTATGTTGCCTCAGGTTTACATATATTCTAGTGGAAGCAGGCTGGCACAAAGACTTATTTTTGGAAAGACGAACTATGGTGACTTGAGAAAATATTTGTCTGGATTCTTTGACACCACAGTGGGGTAAGTTTTGTTGATGCTACCGGAGTACTATTGCCACTTAATTTGGACTTCGATAACCCTTCGAACTCCTGTTCCATGCAGGAATAAAAAAGAAACACGCAGTTATATTGAAATCTCAGAGTCACTTGGAGTTGATAAACCATCTGACATTTTGTTTGTGACGGATGTTTTTCAAGAAGCTTTTGCTGCAAAAGGAGCAGGTAACAAGTTGCTTATTATTATACTTAAAGCTAAAGCAGAATGGTGTTTGGTACTGTAGATACTGTAGCAATTTTTTTGGTTTTCAATTTTTTTTCTAGCCGCCTTTATGGTGGTCAAATTCTGGGCAACAGACGATCTATTATCTATCTATTTTTTTTTAAAAAATATGTCGTTCGTCCTGTACAAAATCTTAAAAAATATAAACTAGGTCTAGGTACGTGGGCCTAGGTTGAAAGGTCCACGCTCTTGGGCTCTTTTCTTAGAGGCCCAGGCGTGCAGGGCCACTTGGTCCAAGGTCCCACACCTTTCCCTTTTATTTTTAGGTAGAGAAATTTTAAAAACAAAATTATTAAACCCAGTAGAGTTCATTACCAGAGTTGTAGATTTGACAAGTTAGGTCACAAAACCCGGGTCGATTTAATATATATTGTTGTCTCAATATTTTTTTTTTTAAGATGCCATGTTGAATTTTTTTTTGAAGAATTTGGTTTATTTTGAATTGGCGTGCATCATATGTCTTGTTTTAGTTTTTCTATAGGATTAGTTTGTTAAGTTACTTTTACAAGATTATTACGGTCTCATGACCTTAGTTACATGTTTAGCATGTTAACCTGAGTTGATTCAATATAGAGCCGTGTCAATATATAAATATTTTAAAATATCATCTTGATTTTTTTTTCTTTTTACTTCATCGTGTTTTACCCCACTTTTTTGATTTTTTTTTATATCATATATTGAGGTATTTTTTTTTTAATTATTAAAAAAGTGGAATGCATGTTCTGAATTGCGGGTTTGACGGGTTAGGCCGCAAAGTTCATGTTGTTGTCTCAATATTTGTTTTTTAAAAGATGCCATACTGAATTTTTTTTTTAAGACATTTGGTTTATTTTGAATTGTTCATGATAGCTTGAATTGTGTTTTTTTTTTTTAAAAAAAAAATTCAAAATACATTATTACTGCATGTCCAAGTTTTTCTTTAATCTGTGTGCTTGTGTATTTTTTGTCATCTAAGCCTTTTTTTTTTGGTGTTAAAAAGAAAATTTCATCTGACCAGCCAGGTAAGATGGCTAGTTAGTTTTCTATTTTGTGGAGGGCTGCAAAGGGCCAAGGGCAGCTGGAAAAAACCTCCCGGTGCATCACTTCACTACATGGTTGATTTACTTAGCCAATACATTAGATTTCCTTTCTCTGTGTCAATTTTTTTTGGAGCATTAGGCCTGGGAATGTATTCTGCTCTCCCTCAGGAATATATCAATGCAAGTCACTGGTTATAGCAGGTTTGATTTCTTAATATTTATTAGAACCCAATAGTCGACTTCAGTAACCCCTGCCCCTGCCAATAAGTTGTAGCTGAATTTGCGTTACTGTTCTCTCCATCCCTTAGTAGACTTGGGTTTGAGTCTCAACCAAAAAACATAGCCTGCAACACAATCACCAATTTTGACCGTAATTAACAAAGGTTTTGGTTGTTTATTTTCACCTTTTCTTTACCTTCTTCATTTTTCCAAGGGAACTAAATACCACAAGTGATGAATAACTACTGTACACCAAAAACAAGGCTTATGAACAACTGATTCAATTGTATGTGGTGTCCAGTGTCTGGAGTTGGAGCAAATATTTGTTCTGCAAACTGAGTTCTGTATTCTCATTGGCACTTCTGAAAATTTAGTGACCTTTTCTTGTTCATGCTATCTTTCGCTTTGATATTTGAATTTTCATGCATATTTCAGGTTTGGATGTGATGATTTCTATCCGGCCAGGAAATGCACCTCTTCCAGAGAATCACGGTTTCAAGACAATCACCTCCTTCGCTGAAATCTGATGGCAGATATGTATGCAATTTTTATCACGCTAAGTTTGGCTTGGAAATCTGAAAGCAGATATGTACTTGTGTTATTGCAAATGTATGAAATGCTTTTCACAACGCACACATAAATAAAAATGTCGCTTTTAAAAGAAAATGCGGCTGTTTCCTTTGCAACCTTCCTGTGCTTTGCATCGTTATATGGACACGCATTTTTCCTTAAATTGAAGGGCTTGCTTGCATAATCAGACCTTGTTTCAACTAAGGAAAACAGACTTGGAAGTTCAACTTAGGTCTTAGGTAATGCCTCCTCTCACCAAAGCAGCTAGCCGTGATCAGTCTTGCTCGATGAGTTTTAGAATTCTAGGAGACGAGCTTCGTGGAAAATCTCCCTAGTTTTGGGTCCTTCCAAAGCCGGTGGATGGGCTGAAACGTTCAGAAATGCAAGAGATGATCAGAGGTTGAAGAAGATAATATGAACATTAATGTGCTTGTGAGTTGATGAAACTCTAAGAGTGTACATGGTGATTCATAGGCATTCATGTATCAATGAATTATGTGAATTTGCATGTTGTGAAGGGTAGGGATGCAGATAAACTGTGCAACCTATCTTCAAGGGTAATCATGCAGAATAACTACCCTCCCCATTGTGGATGTCTGCATTATCATTGTGGATAATCGCATTGTCATCGTAGATCGTAAAACGAGAAAATTAGGTGGGCTAAGCTATGACTTCATGTTGTTATGTGGGCCTCGTGATAGTTACTTTAGCATCGCTTTTACAGGGAGTTGATAAACACCATTGGCATACCTGTTGGATTTGGAAGAATCGTCTTGAGTTCAACTATGCACGGTAAATTGAGAAATGAGCTAGCCCGAGCCCAAGTCATGATGGAGCGGGTTCAAGATGGTAGGACCTAGATCCAACATTGAGCAATTATGGGCTAGACTAAGCCCAAAGCATATGAGTGGTGGGCTTTGGTAGGCCTAACACAAACTCCCATTAAAAATGTTTTGGGTTTGGGCTTGTAGTCATAATAGACACATAAATTAAGAAATACCGATGAAATATTCCGTTGGCATATAGAGAAGATTTTGTTGGCATTAAAAGTTGCCAACGAAAACGATGATAGAAAGCTACGGTGACAAATATCTTATTGGATTTTTATTTCATTGGCTATTTTAAATATTGATGGACTCATCAGTGAAATATTCACATCTAAATATCACCTTTTACCTTATTTTTCATCCATCGAAAACCTCACCCCATCTCTTGTAGAAGCCTCCAACCACACTTGAAGATTACAAGAAGGATGAGTGGTGGAAGTGTCTTCACCAAAATTTTTAATCATGTTGATGTTATATCTCGTCTATAAAAATAAAAAAAATCAAGTTTTAAAATTCGATTACATTTCATATTATTGATATAAATAAAAAAATTTAAACCAATAAAAAATATCAAAACACTTACAACAAGACATATGCTCTACCCTTCTTATTTATGCGAGTTTCCTCATATAACTCCATTGAAGATGGTTCTTGTCCAAGCTATTTTTTCTGCAAATAAAATAGTTTGTTAAAAGTTTCACTAATAAACACGTAATTAAAACTTCAAGAAAAAAATAAAATATATAACAATGAACTCTTACTAGAAGTTTTACTTGGTGGATAAACATAATCGCTTATCTGGTGTGCTTGCTCATCGAACCATGAGTTTTTTATTTTTATTTTATTTACCAGAGCTTGAGCACTTTGCAAAACTTTTTGATACTACAAGTTCAAGATGAGTTGTCCAGTTATGGTCTATGATATATATACTTTGGTTGATAGCTTTTCCACATTTCTATATCATTAAACATGACCTTCTTCATTGTTCATTTGTGGGCATTATACAAAAAATCACACAACATGATATAACAAACAATTACCTCATATATGATTTAAATTTATTATACTTAAATTATGTAAGAAAATTAAAGAATACAAGTTTATAATAATTTAATATTAATTAATTTAAACTTACATAGTCGCACTATGATTTTTTAACACTCTCCTCACAATCACCTTGTTACTCTCATTCCCCTAAATTTATATCTTAATTGATTTCATACTTGAATTAGTTTTTAAAATTTTTAAAATAATAACTCAAATCTTAGATTATCTATCTAATTTTAAACTTTTCCCACAATGATCATCAAGCCGACTATTGAAGCAATAGTTTTTCAAATGATCACTTCATCGTAGAGATGATGAACCGAGTAGTTTCAAGATTGGTAAACCTGTATATCAATTTAAGAAAACTATTTTTATATAATTATAAAACTTAAAATAACTCATTAACAATAAACATCATGAGTAAAATAATTACATAGAAGAGATGCTCGATATGTTGTCCTTAGAGGTTGAACCTTGGATAGTAACTTCTACTTTAGATGTCTCTAAATAATTCTCACCTAGATCCACAACACAATCACCGACATTACTACTTGATGAAACATGAGCGCTCTTGTTGATCTTCTTGTTTTTTTCTTGAATATATGACACCTTAAAGGAAACAATGGACACATATTAGAAAGACAA
>Ga0307515_10004054_pt1 | contig 30578 bp, 23 predicted proteins | sample 17_EM_MG_FD_194513 | JGI IMG/M metagenome (GOLD analysis project Ga0307515, IMG submission 194513) | Populus trichocarpa ectomycorrhiza microbial communities from riparian zone in the Pacific Northwest, United States - 17_EM | ecosystem: Host-associated > Plants > Roots > Unclassified | place... | reverse complement strand
TGTTCGGCGCGATCAAGACCCACATCGTGGGTTGCTCGGGCAAGTTTACTGACTACTTGTATGGTGCCCTGACTACATTGCTTGTTGGTGGATTGTCAGCTGCTGCAGCCTTTGGATTTGTCAAGCTGCTCGAAGGGAACGAATGATTTAATGATTATTTTCATGCACAATTATTGTAACGTACATCTACGAGGTTTCACATTGTATATCTTGCATATACATCTCTACACCCTTTAATAATGCCATTGACAAAACAAAACGGAACACTACTTCCCCTTGTCGACCGCCACAACTTGCCTTTTTGGTAGCGACGCGATGAGCACCGAGATCCTCACGCTACCTGGTACAGAGAGCACACCATCGTTCTCTCGAGAGCGTTCGTCTTCTCTAGCCCATGGCGTTGTCGCCATCGGCAGCAGCAGCTCCGGCCGTGCGTCCAAAACACCGATTACGAACGCATTCGACGCCGTCACTTTCGAGCTCTTCAAGCTAGGAGCGATTCCTCTCGAACGCTTTGAGACGGAGGACTACCCCGAAGAGACTGTCGTTCCGGACAAACCCATCGCAGCGGCTGTAGTCGAGGGACCCGGAGGGGATGGTGTAAGCGGTGTAAAGACCAACTTTCAAGCTGTCGCGAAAATTTATGAGGCCTGCATGCGGACGTTTGGAAATAGTGGTCCTATAAAATGGGAGTTTATGATGGAGTTGGGACCGAACTGTGAGTTCTCCTTGGACGGGCTTGTGATATGGCGAAATAGCCTCTATACGAGGGCTGTTTTCCGTTTTCCGTTTTCTGTTTTCTGTCTGTTGAAAATTTGACCGCGAGGTGCTCGCGTGGATTGTGGCCAGGCTTCAACGCGCTCTAGGCGTGATCGTGGTGAGAGCTGTATTCCAAAAAATTCACTGTTGATCGTGTATTTGTGCAGAGAGACTTGCCGAGATTGCAATCTCCCAGATTCACACTCTTAAAGAGTCGGGCGCCCTGGCTGCGTCAGGTACAAGGCCAGCCATAACATCCTGGCCACTAATAAATGGGAGAGAAATGCGTGCGAGAGTGGATGACCAAGGATGGAGCGAATTATACCTCATTCCTTGAACCTCCGATGCCGCTCGCAAATTTTGCCCTCATGTCTGACGTTAGATTATGGCTGTGAATGGCCTTGATGCCTTCGCTTCCTATATTGACCCTTTCACGGAAGCTCGACTGACCTCTACGTCTCGCAATCGCAGCCAAAGAGTGCATCCTTACTATCACGCGACCGAATGGACTGAAGCGATCGTACACTTCCGGGCCCCTCTTTGCCAAGAAGACTGAGGCGAAAGCCTGTGCCGCATCAGTCGCACTTGATATGAGTGTCATTGACTTTATTATGTACGGCGATGCGGATGCGAAGACCCGTGCCGGAATCGTGGTAGATTCATTGGATGCCCAACCAAAGTTCAAGGTTGAAGAAGGAAAGGGGACATCTTTTATGGATGTACGAGAAACGGAAGTGGATGACTCGAATGTCAAGGCAATCGAGAAATGCTTACAAGAATGGCGGGCTGGGACCATCAAACCTGTTTACATCCATTTTTCTGAACCTACAATCGTTCCAAAACGTAAGCGTATTTTTTCTTTCCCCCTTTTTTTTCTGTCTTTCACCCCCAGCAGTCAAAGGCAAGGCCGCGAAATGGCAACCGCAGCCGATCCCGACTGAACAAGAGCTGGAAGCCCTGAAACAAGGATGTGCCCTCAAGATAGAAATATCACAACACACTGTCCGAGTCTACTCCGTTCATCATAAATATGCGACTCGTGCGGAAGCCAAGGCGGCTGTTGCAGGTCTCGCCGTCAAACAAGGCGCCCTCGAGTTTATCAAGCACGCCAATGGCCAGACTGAACCTATGGTCTTCATCAATGAGTTAGACGGAGACGCGAGCGAGAATCTCAACCGGGATGTGATAGCGGAAACGGCCGAAATGGAAAAAGAAGTTAATATCGAAGCTACTGCTGTCAACGTCACCCTAAAGCGGCATCAAATCCCCCTCAATGCCATGACTCTCCAAGGGTTTACCAACGCGTTACCGAAGCCATTACCCGAAACACCTGGGCTCAAACCTATTGGAGATGGCAATCCGGTCGGATGGATCAATACTGCGGTCCAAATGGCCAGAGGAAGCAAGATGGGATTAGTGTGGACATACCTGTCCAACGCCAAACTATCCCGTGCGTTGTAATTACTCCGGAAATGATTTGAGCTGACTGTATACCAGTACATGGTTGTCTTCTCCGGTTTACTCTCCCACGGGAATCCGATGGTCGATCATACCTTGTCGAACCAATCTTTAGCAAGCGTTCGGATGCCAAATCGGCCGTTGCGCTACATGCAATATCTCAGGGAGTTGGAGGGTGGATCAAATCGGTCGGCGATGCTGTGGAGAATTTGATCACTCCGGACATGAGGATCAAGGCACAATCGCTTATAGGGCCATTGAGCACCGAGTGTACGCGGGCTGGTATCCAAGGCCAGCCTGTTTATACCCTCGCTCATGAGGACGGCGGTACGTGGACCCAATTGCCTTGTTTGTGTTTCCTAATTCTCGTCTCAGCCGTTGGGTGTACCCTAAAGGTGGAGTTTAGGCCTGAACTATCTCGTACATGGACGGTTCCCGTGCAATACCGCACGAAGCCCGATGCTCGTTTTGCCGCCGTCCTGCAAGCCCACATGGAAGGGATTATCGAATTTATCCGCTTTAAGGGCGAGAGTCCACCTGAAGGGTATAACTCAGAATTGCCCTTTGATTGGAAAATGGCCAAGAAAGTCGCCGAAGCGAGAGCGCGAGGCGAAGATTTGGGGCTTCAGAAACAGGATGAAGTGGAGAAGCGACCGCCTTTCCGTCGTTTGCATTACGACGGAGGTCGTCATGGTGCTGGTCGCGGCGGGAACGGCAATAATGCGGGTGCAGGCGCTCACAGAGGACATGGGGCGAGGGGTGTACCACCAAACCGGGCAGGCGGTTATCATAGCAATCCTGGGGCTGTTGCTCCCCAAGGTGGCTTCACACGCATAAGCCCTGGCCCAGAAAGACGACCACGCTTCCCTACCCCTGGAGCGCCGCAGCCTTGGGAGGCACCCGGATACGCCGAACATGGTCCTCCACCAGTACCTATGGGTCCACCGATCGGCGTAGTTCCGTATGGCCCACACCCACCAGCTCCGGCTGTGCATCCTCAGGTTATGCCCCCCCCACCGCCACCGCCTCCTCATTACATGCACCCTGGATTTAATGGCTACGCCCCACCATCCAATCCGGTTCCATATAACAATCCTATTCCCCCAAACCCAGTCTATACAAATCTCCTTCCTGGGCCCATACCACCTGCACCAGCTTATTCACAACCACATGTGGTCCCACCAACGGCCTATCCTCAACCCCAACCCCCGCACCCTGGCTATCCGCATCCCCCAGATCCATACACCAACCAAAGCGGCTACCATGGATCGGCCCCAGCGCCGCCACCACCTCCCGGACGTCCACAGTTCCACGGGCCAACTCACTCTCGCCCACCACCTTTCCCCGGACCACGGAACGCGTCGAAGCACTCACAAGTTTCTCGTGGAGCGGGCAAGAAAGGCTCTACGAGTAATCGTCCCAGTACAAGCCACTCTGTTCCAATGCGACGACCGGAGCAAAAATCACAAACTTCTCGAAAGTCTACCACTGATGATGCGCAATCGAGTAGGTTGACCACCCGTTTGGGTAGCTAGGATCCTCTGACCGCATTTACAGAAGCGGTATCTGTGGAGATCGAAGAAGTACCAGCCAATCCGAGTGCTCGTTTGAGCGAGTTGCGTAGAGATGTACAACTGTCCAAGAAACGACCTCGGGGTTCGTCTCCACCGCCAGAGAACGTCAGCAATAGCAAATATGTCATGGCGCTCACAGGTGAGACTCCCTTTTACTCGCGAGGAGGATTCTCAACGCGGAAGCAGCACATTGCGTCAAAACTGGTGCCAAACTGCCTGTATTCAAGCACATGATCGCGGAGAATGGAAAGTTCAAAGTTTGGGTGATCATGGACCGGGAGAGGCTCGAGTTGCCAATTACGTACGACGATTTCGAAACGGGAAAGGAGAAAGTAGCGAAGCAAGTTCTCGCCCGAGCGAGAGGTTTAGCGAAGAAGCAGAAAGTTGGCGGTCACGAAGAGACTGCGGCTTCAAAGGGATAGAAAGTTTTGGAACTAGTCGGATTTCCAGACACCGGATTGGGCCTCTCTCCTGCACTTCTCTGCATCTCGAGTTCATACTTTGCGTCTCACTTTTTGGCTGGTGCCTACTTTTCGCATGTCCACTTCTTGTCTTTAAACGTATCCAAATATTGTTTGTATTCTATGAAGAAGTAGAAGGGTGGAGTGGGACTCAAGAAGTTACTCAAGGATAAATTTCATGCCTTGTCTCTTCAGACTAGTATTAATAAACCCCTTCTATCAGCACAGTAAAACTACGATGCGCTCCTGTTGCTGATGCAAGCTGGGTCGCGCTCGGATACCCCTTGATGAAAGGTTGACGAGTACATCATCCATGAAAGGTAGTAAGACGGGATGCTAGCTAGCAGTAAGGGCAGCCTTGGTCAACGCCATGGAGCCCCCATGTCGTAAATTCTATAATTGTTTACCTGCCAAGGAACCTATTCCCTAGGTTTGAATATCCAGATCGTATATGCGGAATGCCATGCGGGTATGAAAATATTGGAATTTAACCAGAGTTACACAATTGACGTGTTTGGGGGCATGGATTAGAGCTACATACGACATTGGAGTGCGTTTACGATGGCATGACCATCGCTGAGATCGAACGTTTTGCGGAAGTCGCACTTTGGAACCATTCCTATCAAGAACAACGAAGAAGAAAAGAGCCGAAACCCTATACTGGTGGGTCAAGTTAAGGGTGCTCGGGCCTCTATCCACGGACCTCTATCCACAAAGTTTTCTCTGCGTTCAGGCTGGAGGGCTTCTCGTAAGCTGGACAAAGATGAAGGGAAACCATGGACTCACACTGATCAAATTCATCATCAGGCACATCGCGCGAGTGAAGCATTTGGCCGACATGAGTCGGAAGGAACCCTTGTCCTTTCCTTCGAAGTTCTGTCAATTTCCTCAAAAAGGCGAGTGGATTGTCGGTAAACTGCGCGTGTTGCATACCCAGTACTTTCCTCGCACTTGGATCACGAACGAAGCCAGTGGCGTCAATCGCACCTGGTGGCAGTTTGACACTCGCGGGTGGGTCTTTCAGATAGAGCCCTAGCATCTGACACGTCCCCTCATATGCTAATTTCGACGCGAAGTAAAGTTGTCCAGCGAACAGGTTGAGCTCGCTGATGATATTGGCCGGGATAGCTGGAGCAGGATCACGGTGAGGGACCATGAACGATCGAAGATCCTCAAAGGAGCGCATGTTTCGTGATGTTCGGGGTGCATATATGTGGAGCGTCACATAGCGCGACTTGCGAACCTCGTCGACGAGAGCGTTGGCTTCGAAGGGACTGAGGAGGACAAGTCGAGACTGCTTGCGACTCGATAAAACCCACTGGACTGGACGTAGAAAATCGTCAGAATGGCTGGTGTTTGATATATATCCAACAGTCGTTTCGATCGTTCTTGCAAAGTCCTCGGTAACGAAAATGTGGGGGAACGCAACCTTCTTGAGACGCTCCGCGAAGGGCTTTAGTGTGGTTTCCAAAAGACAGCGGCGTGCCGAGAGGATCCCCTTGACATATATTGGTATCGAACCAGTCGAAACGAGAGTCCGGACGTCTTTGCGCAAAGTATGCCTCAATGCCACAGCTGGAGGGAGTCGGTTGATCTGCCTTTGCTCCTCTTTCTCCTGTGAAACCTCTCTCTCCTGCTCTTCTCGCATCTTTGTATCATGGGTCGATCCTACATCGAATTCCTTGCATCGGTCCTGGATCCAGATCTTGAGCTGGCTCCCCTGATTACTGGTCGCCACACCCTCGCTCATTCCATACAATTCCTTTAAGGAGTAAGACTCCTTGTCCTTCAAGATACTGATGAATTCGCCTGCCGAAGCGGACCCCTCCTTATAGCGTTCCCAAGCTCTGTTGCGGTCGTCGAAGCCACAGCCCTGGTGTGCCCATAGTGGTGCATGGGTGCGCAATTGGGCGATAGTTTCCTGGATAGTCCACTTCAGGACATGCTTGGACATCATCTGGTGATTGGCAACTCCATTGGCAGCTGCAATGTAACCAGCTACCTCGGTCGATACCAGGAAGCAAACTGAGTGTGTGGAACCAAGTTTCCGCATCCGCATGCACCCTGATCTTATGTCAGAAACAGCTCGAATTCGAGTGAGCCTGCGTACCTTGCAACAGCTTGTCCTTATAGAGCCTCGGTCCAAGAGTCACTACTGCTCGTGAGCCTGGTGGCAGCTTCAAGTCCGTCCCGCGCGTATGAGCCTCATCGAGATACACTACACAACGACCCAGTTGCTCAATGTAGGGCGATGAGACCAACAATTCTACCCCACCATCTCGTCTCAACACTTGAAGATCGTCCTTCGAGTCCACGAACACAGCTGCCTCGATCTCCGGACGAGGATCCACTTCCAGCCATAGTGCTGCTACCTCCTTGTTTTGAAGTTCCAACACCTGTGCCCCGACATCAAGTAGTACACGCGCACCAGCTTCTTCATCTCGAAGGTGTTCCAACATCCCACGGATATCCTTGGCAGCACCCGGCAGATGGATGACCTTGCTGTTCTCCTGTCGCAAAAGACAGTCCAGCCCCATTGCATTCGTGTGGGTATGTGCTTCCAGGTCGACCTGCCCAATCATCTGCGGCAAAAGGAAGCGATTGTCATTGGTTCCTGAGAAGCCTGTCACGAGTTGGCCGAATGAGGACCGATCATGAGCAAGGTCCCATCCGCTCGTCGAGAGCTTATGTGGGAACTCCTTCATATATTTTGGAAACACGATGGTCGAGAGAAAGAAGTCGATGACAGCTTTGCAATAGCGTAGCTGAGGGAAGATGTGCTCGTGGCGGTGAACAGGATCGCCGAGATTGAGTCCTTGTAGGCTGCGAAGCGTTCTAGGCAGATCATTGCGGTAGTCCTTGATCCACTCTTCGTACTCTTGATTGGGATTGTCGGTCTTGAACAGCTGCTCGAAGCAGTCCCCCAGTTGCGCGTCAGTAAGGCCCTCATAATACCACGATAGACAAGTCAAGCATATCGCGACGTCTGTGTGACCAAATTCTGCACGAGGAGAGGGGCTGTCTTTTGCACGGTAAGGGACTGCGAGCATGGAACGGCTGACATCGAGACCGTAGTCGACGCGCCACCTCTTCTCCTTCAAGACTGTGAGGAGGATACCGTGGCCAAGGAGACCTCGTAGGAGAAGGACGGGCTCAAGAATCGGTGAGTCGCTGAGTGCGGAATGGCCCTGATTTTGACAGATGTGCACAACTTGATTGTAGAGGGCCCTATCAATAACCGTTTCGGTAATAAAGTGGAAGAGCGTGGTCCGGTTTGCTGCTGAAAAGCGTCGGAAAGAGAAAGAGGGAAGAAGGTTTTCGAATACGATGCACTTGGCAACTTGGCAGAGAAGTCTCTGGCCACAGTCCTGTGTGAAAACTCGAATTTGTGGGAATTGTTGTGGAGAGGAGCCATTTACAGATAGGGAACCCTCGTATTTTCCATCACGGGTACAGACCCTAATGAGACTGAAGACTCCTTGAGCTATCTTCCAGCGCATGGACTCTCCATCGGGGGGGTGTTGCATACCCATAGTGTAGATGAGCTGGTACTTTGGACTCAGGATTTCGTCGCTCTCGTCGAGAATGTCCCTTGAGTTCTCTTCCAACCACCGCTGGGTACTAAGGAGAGACTGAGAGCCCGACAAAGCCTCGAACGCCATGAGCTTGAAGGAAAGGATATGTTCGGGCTGGCAGAGGAGGATACCACCGACTTCCATGCATTCCACAAAGAGGTTGTATATCCTCTTCGCCAAGGCTGGATCAGGTCGCAGAGAGCGGTCGATTGGAATATAGAAAATCCGTCGATTTGTCAGACCACTGAGTGTACGGCAGAGAAGGTGGAACATCTGCTGGGCGAGGGGCTTAAGTACCACGACACGAACGATTTGTGATCGATTTGCAAGTGCTGCAGAGACAATGGGGACGATGACCTGGTTGGGAGTCAGTCGCAGTTAATGGAGCAAGCAAGTCCCCTTACGGATGATTTGCCCTCTCCCATATTCAATTGAACAACTGTATTTTGCCCTGAACTTGGAGCGAGCATCTCGATAGCGATCTCTGCTTGAACTTGGCGTACAAGAATATTGGTCTCCAACTCGATGAGCAACCAGTCTGGGTAAGACATGGCATCCCACCCTATCCTCCCGGAATTACTGAGCTCTCGTTCCAGTTCCGTTCGATATTCGGGTGTTGTTAATCGAGAGATCCTGCATGCTCGTTGAACCATTGTAACCTCTTCAGCGTACTTGATAAATTCCGCCTTCCACGATTCGCTCAGAAGTGATCTCTGCGATATGGACAGCTTGTTGAGTATATCCCTAGGCGATAAACGGGGCCAGAGTCCTGCTCTTGCTAGAATGAGGTCCTTCTCACAGAGGACGCCTAAACATTCGATGATGCGACCCCATACTCCATCGAGCATAGTGGAGGTACGGCGATATTCCTGTTCGACGTCGACTGACGAAGTAATATGTCTCCGCTTTGTATGTGCGATCTTACTCTTCTCAAGCAGGGAGCTGTACTGCTGCTGCAAAGGAGAGGTGCAAATATCGCCCACCCTATCAAAGCAGCTCTCCAAAAGCTCGTCCAGTGGTGTGGACGTGCGAGAGGGTGGCCTTGAGAGGAGCATCGACCAGGTCACAAATGGGTATCGCTCCGGAGGGATTTGAAAGGACAGAGGAGCCCACGCAAACAAGTGCCTTCTAACTGCAGGTCCTTTGATTCGGTCCAATTCATTTTGCAGTAACTGAAGATGTTCGAAGTAACACCTAAACGTGAGTGAGCGTTATGAATATAAATCAAGTCAAGCCAATTAAATTACCTATTTTGATAGCAGTGTTTGAGTGTGTTGTTTAATTGGCTTAGGCCCTCTTTCTTAATGAGGTCGGGGCTGGGGAGGACGGAAGGAGAAACATGATCCTGACAGCGTAATTGAACCAACTTCGACACGCATTCGTCGATTTGCTGCTGTAGGCGAGACTCATATCGCGATCGAAAGGTATTTTCCCTCTGTTGTGTCCATTCTAATGTCTTCAGCTCGTCGTATTCGGAAGACTTCTCAAATTGGACTGTATTGGATGTGACGAATGACCTAAATTGAGATTCGTTCAGGGCATCTTTGTAGCCGAAGTCCAGGTCCCAACTGTCCGGAGGGGCCAGTCGAGCAAACTGGGGACGAGTGGCGAATGCGAGAAAGGTAGTATGAAGGTGGTGCTCATCGGGGTGGAGATAGGCATAGGTTCCAAGGAGGAAGGTGAGTTTGCTTTGGTCGGTTTCCTTCTTGGCGGTACGGCAAAGGTCATACAGTGATCGCCAAACCTGAAAAAGGGAATATTCGACCCAAGCGGTGCCATAGTCAAGGGTGAGCTCCGGGTTATAGGCATCAACACGGCCCCACTTTTTGACGTCGGTTAGCAGCTGGGCTGTAACGTCGAGGGAGGCTGGCCAATCTTGTACCAGTTTCGCCATCTCAAACGTCTGTGTCTCTCGATGCACTGAATCATATTCTCCCATGCAGTCACGAGGGGTGTAATTACTATCCTTCGCGCGTGATTTTGGAGGGTCACTCCAAGAGGGAGAATAGAACAGGTTTCTCGTGGCTGCTCTTTGTGTCAGCTGCTGATGCTCTGCCGTTCGGTATCCGGGCAATAATTCATCATCACTGGCCTGTGTCTTCCCTTGAGATTCGGCGTGGAAAACGCGGATATTCTGCCAATGGGACCAAATCGTTCGGGCGGCTTCGGCGAAATCGTGATGCTCAAGAGTGGGCGGGAGGGTCACATGATGTTGGACGACTTGCATCGTCTTTATCTCTCGCGGGTAAAGACTCCGGTGAGGTGTGAGCTGGCCGAGGCGCTGAAGCAACTTGAAGTCCTCACCACCTAGGGCCTGGAAAGAAAATGAGCTTGCCCGCATGAGTCCTTCGAGGGCTTCCTCGGTTCCCGTACGGTTCGTCAGTGGATCGACGAGTTGGTGTGAAGTAAGAGCATGGAGATAGAGCCGATAGAGCCGATCAGAGAAAGTGGTCTCCCGAAGTTGGCCTAGAAGCTCATCTACTTCGTATACTCGATATCGAATAGAGCGCGCATCGCCGGCAGTATCAATGGAGACATTAGGGTGGTCGACTCCAGTTGAAGAAGGCCTAATAGAACCAATGGGAATGATGACCTTGCGATCTCTTCCGAACTTGGAAGGACGACATAAGACGAGCTTGTTTGATAGCCCGTATAAAGTACCGACGTCCTCGTTGGAGTCGAGAATAAAACCGCGATGGCTAAGACAGCCAAGCTCACCCTGCTGTGTGACAGTAAAGGCAAGGTTGAACCGAGGCAGAGATATGGAGAGAGGCTGGGTGTTGTGATTGGTGGAGCGGAAGGTAACGAGGAGGTCAAAGATATTTGGCTCAAGGGGTGAGAAAATGTTGTGGATGGTACGGCAAAGTGCATGATTAGGGGCAACGAGAAACTGCCGGACTCCGAATTCTTGCTGACGGCTTAGTACCGGGTCACCATTGAGCCGGAAGGCTGTAGACCAATTCTTCTCCAAGTTTGGGGTCCAGCGGTCGGCGAGAGGCCGAAACTCGACGGTATGGGTCTTCGTGTTGTACCAGTGGAAATAGTCATGGATGAAGGAGTGCGGAAGGACAGATATGAACTTGGATTCTGGGATCAATTCGAACACCTCATCGTCTCTATAGGATCGAACAACCAGGTCGTGGCTATCCAGCTTGAAATGAATCTAGGCATATATTCTCGGTAAGACAGGGAAATCTCTTCAGGTGTGGGGTGGTCATACCTGCCAACCACATACTGGTTTCTTCGTTTGGTATTCCATATTGGGCATGTCAGATGGCCCAACTTCAAGTACTCTCTAGAAAGAGCGTTAGAAGGAGCACTGAGTATAAAGGCCTAGTCCCTACAGATTCACCAAAGAGCCGACGGTATGTCATGTGTCGCGTATATTCGCCAGGGAGCTTGCCGAACATCTTATGCTCCCCATAGAGTGCTCCATCTACGGTCGGTGTTACATTTGGCCACATATAAAGATGAAATGCGTACCTAGTAGGTTGAAGTAAACTTCGAGACTCTTGGACCCCTGACCTGAAGCTGTTCTGGTGCTGTACCATCGATTGTCCTGCCCATATTTGCGCCATCTTCCCATTGGCATATAGCCATGCCAGATAGATTTGATTCCTTCGTCGATTCCACTCTCTCCACCAGGCAGTGCGCGAATTCTAGCGGATAATCTAGGTAGGAGCCGAATAGCAAGGATCTGGTCTCGGTGATAGAGAATACGCAATGAGAACGGGAGGGTTCCTAATACTGGAGGCGTATTCATGTAGATAGTGTAACGCCACTCCACAAGAAGCGATACATCTTGAGCCGACTGGAAGACACGGTCGATGTGCTCGTCATCGACATCAAAAGTACTACAGCCCAGGATTGCAAGTAGTAGAGTTATCTCTGTTCTCTCTAGTGCTCCATCTCCGGCCTCATGAGCTACGTTAACTTCCGTGTCCGTTCTCTCATCAGCTTCGGTGACCTCCTTCAGCCATTTGTGTATCACGTGTCTCACTCGAATCAAGAGGTCGATAGCAGCGGCCCGGACTTTTGGTTTGTCGGTCAATGATAAAATTCGCGCCGCCATGGCTATCAGCACTCCACAGCCATATGCCCAAGTCCGGCTATCCTGTATGCCATCGAGAACCGCCTCCATTTCCTGTACAGCTTCCAACCCGAATACCGCTTCGTCTCCGTCGAGGTGTGATTCTCGACGCCATTCATTGCCCTCTGACCTTGGGCCAGCTTGCCACATCGATTGCAAGAGGAGGAGGTACACGTCTTTATGTGAGATGTTCAGGATTCCCCTACGAAGTTCCCGTAGCATGCTTCGCCACTGAAGCTTGTGTCCCGCACGGATATGCCCGAATGCTTCGTGGTCATGAAGTGTGATACTTTCTGGACAGCTGGATTGCGAAGCGATGACGTCATTAGATGTGTATGTCGTGCTGGATACAGCTGCCTGGAAAGAGGTATAAGGTCCGCTTTGATCGATTTTCATCGTAAGAAGCTTGTGGAGATGTTGGAAAGAGGCTTCACGAGACGGGAAAAAGGGGTTACGGCCCCAGGCACCCCCGCTAAGGACCCGATACTGGTTCATAGAATGGGGTTGGATGGCATCTTGTTTACTGATTGGAGGGCGGTTGCTGGTATTGTACTCGGTTCTATATGCGGCGAGTGCGAGTTTGCAGTCTGGGTAGGCTTTGATGAACCACTTTTTGTAGCCTGGGTACCCCGAGAGAAGCAGAGGATTTCCATTCGTCGGTTCAGTAATACCTCCGGAGCACGCAGACAAGACTACTGCTGTGGCATCTCTCCAGAGGGAAAATTGACGAGGAAGCCGCAGTTCGAATACGACACATTTGCCTATTATTGGGTGGTTGGGGAGTGGACGTTCAAAGCTAGTCAACCTGTTAACGTGGACAGTTAGTGAGAATCAGACGGAGAGATAGTATGGCAACGGACTCTATGGACTTCAACTCTTTCTCATTACTACATTTGTCGTAATATGGATGCTCTGTCTGCCATCCCCAGCGTGTCTGGACATGGCGAGGAGGCGAGGCAGCTGCATCTATTTTTCGCATGAGGTCTCTGTACCGGTCATTTAGCTCTGTCATTTCTGCCAATTTTTCCTCCTCGTCCCTCTGTGCTTCGTCTTTGAGCTCTTGAAGGGTGGCTTGGAGTGACCGAGACTGATTTACGAACCAGTTTGCGAAGGAACCGGAATCTGTTGTATCATAGAAAATTGTAGATTGGATGCGCGCGGCTTTATGACGCTTCTGGAGGTATATCTCGGCGCGGGAAAGCCGTTGCATTTGGTCGCGTCGGGGGAGAAGTAGAGGTTCTAAAACCTCACTTGGGATCTCAGGAGTGTAGTTCTTGAGATAAGGTTCCCACTCAATAACCTTCTCGTCGATTCCGATCCACAACTCGATCATTGTAAGGAAAGCCACTGACAGCCGTTCAGGATCCCCGTTATAATGGGACAGTGCAGAATGGGTATAATGGTTGAGGGCACCAGTAAGCTCAAGCATATCAATACTGCTGTAACCGTGCTGCTGAGCAACCCACTGCTCAAAATCGTAGAGATGAATCGTGGTTTCTAGCGGAGAAGAAGGTAGATTTGCGAGATTGGGGGGGGAGACAAGGTCAGCGTTATATCTCGTTGCGTATTGATCGCCACTCGGTACGACTGATTTCTTGATGGAGTCCGTTGGTGGTTGGGAGTCGTCTCGATGCTTGACCTCCTTCAAGTACGGGACAGTTGCGAGAAGGTCGACGCGAGCTCCGTTGATGATCTCCTCCTTAGTCGGGACCGACCAATTCAGCTGTCTCGTCGTCTGCTTCTGGATGGCCTTCCAGCGTTTTTCAAGCTCGTCGGCTACCATCTTGTTGATAGTGGCTACACCATCCATTGCAAAACATCCATCCTTTGATCCATCTGGCATTTTACAGAAACGACGAGCAAGCTTGGTGTTCATCACGAAGAGTAGATGATCGGGTTGGTTGAGGTGAAGCGCGGTGTGGAGGATAGAGGAAAGCGCATAAAGCATGAAAGCTTTGAAACTAGCACACTCCTCCACGTTCCATTCGCACAAGGTCGTTTGGAGCACGACCCGGATGATAAGCCACAGCGGGCTTCGGCGCCACGGAACCTCAGAGTTTCCCTCGCAAAGAACGTGGTCGTCAATTCGCTTCGAAATGTATACCGTTTGCGCCAGAATCGTATCGGGTTTCTCTGACATAGCGTGCACAATACCGGTGAGAAGCTCTGTGATATACTTTGGGCTTGGAGGGTCATGGGTAGTTTGGGGGTCCTGGATGTTTTGAGTCCGGATACTGTTCTCGACTTGAGCATCCGGCCTGGGGTTGAGAGCATAGAAGGTAACAAATTGAGACAGTGATTTGCGAACATGATGATCGATTGGAATGGACAGGCGGCCAACGGAGGGATAGACAATGCGGAGTTTGCCTTCTGTGCGTGTGACAACCGCTGCAGGTGGATAGACTTCGAATGATTCGAGGGTAATAATCGTCCGATCATTGCTTGGTCGGCGGAGTATGATGGCCGCATTTTGTGCAGCGACGTAAATGGGGACCACATCTACAACGAGGTCAGGTCAGATCAGCTCAGAAGTAGAAAGATTGCTATGCTCACCTCCAACCTTCATGTCAGCGATTTGCTTGTTTAGCGGCTCTTCCGCTACGATGCCCCGGTCGTGCAAGAGCCCTGTGGCTGCAAGCATTCGTGAAATCACGTCCCATGCGCGACGAGAGTTGCTTTGGAGTTCGAAGTGACGGGCGAACGTCTCGGCGCAGTCCTTGAATATGCGAATGAGGGAGGCCTCATGCTCCGGAGTGCGATCGGACGTGGTGGGAAGTGCAGGAGGGAGAAATACATGGTTGATGACGAAGAGAAGAGAGGTCTCGTCAAGGATGTGTAGACTTGGAGCGTTGGGAGTTGGAGCAGAGTTCCTCGAAGGGCCTCCCATGCTACGACAAAGTAGGCGGAAGGAAAGGGAACGGAAAGAAAATTTGTAGCGGGGAAGTGATTCCTATATAAGGCCTGCCTTACCATCGTGGAACACACGAGGTGCATCGCTGGCAACGACATGTCCGGGGCTTTGTGACCACCTGGCCCCTTTAGGATGGACCACAACTGAAGGACATTAGGGAGTAGAATCTGCCAGTGAAGAGTCATTAGGTGCATTTGAAGGTTTTTCAGAGGGTACCTCAGTGGATGAAGTAGAAATGTGAAGGGGGTCGCATTTTGAATCACTCTATTCGGGAACAACAATTAAGAAAGGAGGATGAGCAAGGCGAGTGGAATGGGGATTCACGGACTTGTTTGTAAACGGCTCTCTCCCTAAGCTGGAGAACCCCTTGTCAATAAAATGAAACCTTTAGGATAATGCGAACTCACGCCGTTTAAACGCGCGATCAGGCACATCGCTGGAATGAAGCGCCTTCCCGAGATGGGTTGGAAGGAATCCTTGTCCTTTCCTTCGCAACCCCGTTAATGTCCTCAAAAAGGCGACTGAGTTCTCGGAGGACTGACCACATTGTAGAGCCAGCTTATTTCTTGCACTGGGGTCACAAACAAAGCCAGAGACGTTGATTGCGTCATGTAAGTTCGCAGGCGGGTTCCGCAGATAGAGCCCTAGCATCTTGACGTGCTTCCCTATGACGAGTTCTCTCTTTCTCGCTCTTTCCTATTTCCTGTGAAGTCTGTTTGGTTGGTTGGTTGGATCTCTTGTATGACTTTGGGCCAGGGGGTCCTTCACGGTTCTTTCCCCTCACTGTCAGAGCCGTGTCCGGTCGGAGGGCGGACGTGTGGCCAGGATAGGGCGTATACCGTACAATGCCGTGGACTACCGATGACGACCAGCCGTCGTCAGGAATGGACTTAGGGATGGAACGAAAGGATTGAGAATGGGGGGACCGGTACTCTAGTCGATCCTCAAACTGAGGAACTAGGTAACGAGTACATGAGTATTAAATAATAAGAAATCAAACGATACATTGGAAACACGTTGCAGAGCAACGAAACTAAAAACAGAAGGGTCCGATGCCCGACCGCCCGAGTAGCAGGGCCATCGCGCGTCGGCAAGCCGAGCGCTACTGCCACAATGGGAACCGACGCGCCGGACCATTTCCGTGAGCCTGGAAATGTCACGGCCGGCACGGTACGTGACACTCACCCTCGTCACTCTAGCTACTATTATCGCGGAGGGACAGATGATAATAGTAGATTCAGACTAATATTATGGCGGAAGGACGGATTCCCAAAAGTTTCACTAACAGTCCGCTACGAATCATGTTCTGTTCAAATGATAGAATTCCTTTTTGAATCGCAAGCGAAAACTGAGGAGAGAAAAGAAACCGATAGGACGGATGAGTAGAATAATATTCAGACTGGGGACTAGTAAACACGAGTACAGGAGGTTTTTAAGAGCTTCAGAGGTAAAGGGGTCGGATGGTACATGTCAGGAGACCCGACCTAGTCCCGAGTCAAAAAGAGGAAGGAAGGAATGATGTCAGGGATGAGGAGTCTACCACATCATGTCAATGGCCATAAACGAAATCAGAATCAATCATTTAGTTATATGGTTTGTGATGATTGAGATAGTATTCCTGCAATGAAGCGAGTCTTCTAGATAGCCGGGAGCCCCGATTCTTTGTGAGTCTCTCGAGGATCGGCTCGCACCGTAACGTACACTTCGCCATTAGATGGAGCTCGGCGACATTGGTACCCAGGACTACTTTGGCGAATATATGGGCACGACCAGGTTTGGGTGAGTATAAATAGGTGGCGGGGATGTTCGAGTATAATACTTGGTTGTACGCTATTGCTCTCCAGCCCTCTGCACACTCGCAAATGACAAAAGGCCATTTCCTTGATCCTCGAAAAAATACGGAAAAGGTATTTGCCCAGAACTGCACTGAGCGGAATATGGAGGGACTGTGAAGATCAAGTGCCTTGACGGCGCCAGGATACTCAGCTCAGAGACGTCCGTTTGCTTCAGATTCAACAAGGGCTGAGAATAGATTCGTTTTCCCTCGTCCTCAAAGGTTTACCGAACTGGTGATTCCACTTTGACTACTTGATGTGACGCTGCAAGCTCTCCAACATTGTCCACCAAAGGGAAGTTCGAATTAGACCTAGTGGTGCCTCGGGCACTCGCTATGTAAGTACTTGGTTAGGCAGTGAGCAATTAAGTACCGTGCCGAAAATGCCTTCGGATAAATGACCCCTCATCCTTTTCAACTTCATTTCTTGGGTCATGTTACTAGGTGTTTGAGCTCAGTGAGCACCAACATCTGTGGCGATGTTTTCTCTTCGTCTAATATTGATGCAAGCTGGGCCAGCCAGGCTGTTAGGGCCGGAGCACGGAGGGGGGCAGACGGATCTTTCCCGACAGTATCGCTATCGGGGTGAGTGATGCCAACGGACACAGGACGGGGGGGAATGCGAGGAGAGGTGAGGCAGAACGGGCAGGGAAGTTGATATTCTGACTGGAGTACCGCTATCGACAGTACATGCCTTATATACTACAGGATTGTCGAAATAGAAGTCATAGCGGTACCGGCCTACTAGAAATAGCTGTCCGTCGAATACAAATAAAATGGACAACCAAAGGATCAGAGTGTCAGTCAGAAATTCGACAACGAGGTACAATGTCAAACAAACGGAGGACTACGGGGTCGATAGTGAGACGCTTGAGGTGTCTGGTGGTCTAGACTAATCGACGAGTTGGCGGGATTGACGGAAAATGAAACTCCCTTACTTCGTTTTCTATTTACTTCTACGGTAGGACTACTTATATAGTGATAATAGCCGAGCCACAACATAAAACCAGTATCAGAATGCGCGGAAGCGGGTCTACAACCCTGTACATAATATAACAGATATTAAGGAACCATAATTAAACCCAAACCGTACCTACTATGACGAGAACAACAATATTCCGACAGGGATGGGTGCGGGGACTCCAGCGCGGAGGAATCAATCGGTCAGGCCCAGCGGTCGATCGGGTGGAGCGGGGTGTAACACAGGCTCAGCCACCCCAGGCCAATTGATGAAGGGATGACAAGTACATCATCCATGAAAGTTAGTGAGACACGAGACGGGATGCTAGTAGTGAGGTCGTAGCAGTGCGGCAACGTTGGTCAAGATGCAACCGCGTTTGAGCCTGACATCAGAACCGCCCATGTCAAGGATTCTATAATTGTCTACGTCCCAAGGAACCACATTATTCCCTATATTTGAGTACCCAGATCATATATGCGGCGTGCCATGCTGATATGAACTTACACAAGCGAGATATTTGGGGCATGGGCTAGACATATGTACGGCGTTGGATTGTGTCTATGATGGCATGACCATCGCCGAGGTCGAATGTTTGCGGAGGTTGCACTTTGGAACCACGCCTATCATGAACAACGAACAAGAAAAGGAGTTGATACCTTCTGTCTACGGACTTCTTGTTGAACGAGCACGACCAAACTGTGAGGGATATATGCACCAATACGCGATATATACAGAACAGGAACCAACAACCAAACACTTAAAGGCGTAACCACACTTCTAGCTACAGAATCTTCTCTACGTTCATGCTGGAGGGCTTCTTGTAAGCTGGAAAAAAATGTAGGGAAACCGTGGACTCACACTAATCAAATTCGTCATCAGGTATATCGCGCGAGTGAAGCATTTGGCCAACATGAGTCGGAAGGAACCCTTGTCCTTTCCTTCGAAGTTCTGTCAACTTCCTCAAAAAGGCGAGTGGATTGTCGGTAAACTGCGCGTGTCGCATATCCAGGACGTTCCTCGCACTTGGACTACGAACGAAGCCGGTGGCGTCAATCGCACCTGGTGGCAGTTTGACGCTGTCGGGTGGGTCTTTCAGATAGAGCCCTAGCATCTGGCACGTCCCTGCATATGCTGATCTCGATGCGAAGTAAAGTTGTCCAGCGAACAGGTTGAGCTCGCTGATGATATCGGTCGGGATGGCTGGAGCAGGATCACGGTGAGGGACCATGAACGATCGAAGATCCTCGAAGGAGCGCATGTTTCGTGATGTTCGGGGTGCATATATGTGGAGCGTCACAAAGGGCGACTCGCGAACCTGGTCGACGAGGGCGTTGGCTTCGAAGGGACTGAGGAGGACAAGTCGAGACTGCTTGCGACTCGATAAAACCCACTGGACTGGACGTAGAAAATCGTCAGAATGGCTGGTGTTTGATATATATCCAACAGTCGTTTCGATCGTTCTTGCAAAGTCCTCGGTAACGAAAATGTGGGGGAACGCAGCCTCCTTGAGACATCCTGTGAAGGACCCTAGTGTGGTTTCCAAAAGACAGTGACGTGCCGAAAGAATCCCCTTGACATTTATTGGCATTGAACCAGTCGAAACGAGAGTCTGGACGTCTTCGTGCAAATTATGCCTGAATGGCACAGCTGGAGGGGGTCGGTTGATCTGCCTGTGCTCCTCTTTCACCTGTAAAACCTCTCTCTCCTGCTCTTCTCGCATCTTTGTATCATGGGTCGATCCTACATCGAATTCCTTGCATCGATCTTGGATCCAGATTTTGAGCTGGCTCCCCTGATTACTGGTCGCCACGCTCTCGCTCATTCCATACAATTCCTTTAAGGAATAAGACTCCTTGTTCTTCAAGATACTGATGAATTCGTGGGCAGAAGCTGATCCCTCCTTATAACGTTCCCAAGCTCTGTTGCGGTCGTCGAAGCCACGGCCTTGGTGTGCCCATAGCGGTGCATAGGTGCGCAATTGGGCGATCGTTTCCTGGATAGTCCACTTCAGGACGTGCTTGGACATCACCTGGTGGTCCGCAACTCTAGTGGCAGCTGTAATATAACCAGATATCTCAGTTGATACCAGGAAGCAAACCGAGTGTGTGGAACCAAGTTTCCGCATCCGCATGCACCCTGATCTTATGTCAGAAACAGCTCGAATTCGAGTGAGGTTGCGTACCTTGTATCAGCTTGTCCTTGCAAAGTCTCGGTCCAAGAGTCACTACTGCTCGCGAGCCTGGTGGCAGCTTCAAGTCCGTCCCGCGCGTATGAGCCTCGTCGAGATACACTACGCAACGACCCAGTTGCTCTTTGTAGGGCGATGAGACCAGCAATTCCACCACACCATCTCGTCTCAATACTTGAAGATCGTCCTTCGAATCCACGAATGCAGCTGCCTCGATCTCCGGGCGAGGATCCACTTCCAGCCATAGTGCTGCTACCTCCTTGTTTTGAAGTTCCAACACCTGTGCCCCGACATCAAGTAGTACACGCGCACCAGCTTCTTCATCTCGAAGGTGTTCCAACATCCCACGGATATCCTTGGCAGCACCCGGCAGATGGATGACCTTGCTGTTCTCCTGTCGCAAAATACAATCCAAACCCATTGCATTCGTGTGGGTGTGTGCTCCCAAGTCGACCTGCGCGATCATCTGCGGCAAAAGGAAGCGATTGTCGTTGGTCCCTGAGAAGCCTGTCACGAGTTTGCCGAATGAGGACCGATCTTGAGCAAGATCCCATCCGCTCGTCGAGAGCTTGTATGTGAACTCCTTCATATATGTCGGAAACACGATGGTGGAGAGAAAGAAGTCGATGACAGCCTTGCAATGGCGCAGCCGAGGGAAGATGTGCTCGTGGCATTGAACAGGATCGCCGAGATTGAGTCCTCGTAGGCTGCGAAGCGTTTTCGGCAGATCATTGTGGTAGTCCTTGATCCACTCTTCGTACTCTTGATTGGGGTTGTCGGTCTTGAGCAAATGCTCGAAGCAGTCCCCCAATTGCGCGTCAGTAAGGCCCTCATAATAGTACGACAGGCAAGTCAAGCATATCGCGATGTCTGTGTGACCGAATTCGGCACGAGAAGAGGGCCTATCTTTTGCCCAGTAGGGGACAGCGAGCATGGAACGGCTGAGATCGAGACCGTAGTCGACGCGCCACCTCTTCTCCTTCAAGACCGTGAGGAGGATACCGTGGCCAAGGAGACCTCGTAGGAGAAGGATGGACTTGAGGGTCGGTGAGTCGCCCTGATTTTGACAGATATAAGAAACTTGGTGGTAGAGGGCTCTATCAATAGCCGTTTCGGTAATAAAGTGGAAGAGCGTGGTCCGGTCTGCTGCTGAAAAGTGTCGGAAAGAGCAAGAGGGAAGATGGTTTTCGAACACGATGCACTTGGCGACTTGGCAGAGAAGACTCTGGCCACAGTCCTGTGTGAAAACTCGTATATGTGGGAATTGTTGTGGAGAGGAGCCATTTACAGATAGGGAACCCTCGTATTTTTCATCACGGGCACAGACCCTAATGAGATTGAAGACTCCTTGAGCTATCTTCCAGCGCATAGACTTTCCATCGGGAGCGCGTTGTGTGCCCATAGGGTAGATGAGCTGGTACTTTGGACTGAGGATTTCGTCGCTCTCGTCGAGGATGTCCCTTGCGTTCTCTTCCAACCATCGCTGGGTACTAAGGAGAGCCCGAGAGGGTGCAGAAGGAGAACCAGACAGAGCCTCGAACGCCATGAGCTTGAAGGAAAGGATATGTTCGGGCTGGCAGAGGAGGATACCACCGGCTTCCATGCATTCCACAAAGAGGTTGTGTATCCTATTAGCCAAGGCCTGATCAGGTCGCAGAGAGCGGTCGATTGGAATATAGAAAATCCGTCGATTTGTCAGACCGCTGAGAGTACGGCAGAGAAGGTGGAACATCTGGCGGGCGAGGGGCTTAAGTACCACGACACGAACGATTTGTGATCGATTTGCAAGTGCTGCAGAGACAATGGGGACGATGACCTGTCTGGGAGTCAGTCGTGGTTAATGGAGCAAGTAGGTCTCCTTACGGATGATTTGCCCTCTCCCATATTCAATTGAACAACTGTATTTTGCCCTGAACTTGGAGCGAGCATCTCGATAGCGATCTCTGCTTGAACTTGGCGTACAAGAATATTGGTCTCCAACTCGATGAGCAACCAGTCTGGGTAAGACATGGCATCCCACCCTATCCTCCCGGAATTACTGAGCTCTCGTTCCAGTTCCGCACGATATTCGGGTGTTGTTAATCGAGAGATCCTGCATGCTCGTTGAACCATCGTGACCTCTTCAGCGTACTTGATAAATTCCGCCTTCCACGATTCGCTCAGAAGTGATCTCTGCGATATGGACAGCTTGTTGAGTATATCCCTAGGAGATAAACGGGGCCAGAGTCCTGCTCTTGCCAAAATGGAGTCCTTTTCACAGAGGGCGCCTAAACATTCGATGATGCGACCCCATGCCCCATCGAGCAAAGTGGAGGTACGGCGATATTCCTGTTCGACGTCGACTGACGAAGTAATATGTCTCCGCTTTGCATGTGCGATTTTACTCCTTTCAAGCAGGGGGCTGTACTGCTGCTGTAAAGGGGAGGCGCAAATATCACCCACCCTATCAAAGCAGCACTCCAAAAGCTCGTCCAGTGGTGTGGATGTGCGAGAGGGTGGCCTTGAGAGGAGCATTGACCAGGTCATAAATGGGTATCGCTCCGGAGAGATTTGAAAGGACAGAGGAGCCCACGCAAACAAGTGCCTTCTAACCGCAGGTCCTTTGATTTGGTCCAATTCATCTTGCAGCAACTGAAGATGTTCGAAGTAAGACCTAAACATGAGTGAGCCTTATGAATATTAATCAAGTCAATGAAATTACCTATTTCCATAGCAGCATTTGAGAGATCTGTTTAATTGGCTCAGGAGGCTCCCTTTCTCAATGAGGTCGGCGTTGGGGAGGTCGAAAGGAAAAACAACACCGTGGTAGCGCAACTCAACCAGCTTCGACACGCATTCGTCAATTTGCCGCTGTCGGCGAGATGCATATCGCGTTCGAGAGGTGTTGTTCCGCTGGTGTGCCGATGTTAAGCGGTTCAGCTCGTCGGACTCAAAAGACTCCTGAAATCGAACTGTATTGGATGCGACGAACGACCTAAGCTGAGATTCAGTAGGGGCGTCTCCGTGGCTGAAATCCAAGTTCCCGCCGTCTGGAGGTGCCAGTTGAGCAAACTGGGGGCAAGTGGCAAATGCGAGCAAAGTAGTATGAACGTGGTACTCATTGGGGTGGAGATAGGCAAAGGTTCCAAAGAGGAAGGTGAGTTTGCTTTGGTCGGTTTCCTTCGTGGCGGCACGGCAAAGGTTATACAGTGATCGCCAAACCCGAAAAAGGGAATACTCGACCCAAACGGTGCAATAGTCAAGGGTGAGCTCCGGTGTATAGGCATGAACACGGCCCCACTTTTTAACGTCGGTTAGCAGCTGGGTTGTAACGTCGAGGGAGGCCGGCCAATCTTGTACCAGTTTCGCCATTTCAAATGTTCGTGTTTCTCGATCCACTGAATCAAAATCTCCCATAGAATCACGAGGGGTGTAATTACTATCCTTCGCGCGTGATTTTGGAAGGTCACTCCACGATGGTGCATAGAATAGGTTTCTCGCAGCTATTCTTCGTGTTAACTGCTGATGCTCTGCCGTTCGGTACCCAGGCAATAATTCCTCATCGCTGGCCAGTGTCTTCCCTTGAGATTCAGCGTGGAAAACGCGGATATTCTGCCAATGGGACCAGATCTTTTGGACGGCCTCGGCGAAATCGTGATGCTCAAGAGTGGGCGGGAGGGTTACATGCCGTTGGACGATTTGCATTGTCTTTGTCTCTCGAGAGTAAAAGCTCCGGTGAGGCGTAAGCTGACCGAGGCGCTGCAGCAGATCGAAGTCCTCGCTACCTAGGGTCTGGAAGGAAAATGAGCTTGCCCGCATGAGTCCTTCAAGAGCTTCCTCGGTTCCCGTGCGTTTCGTCAGTGGATCGACGAGTTGGTGTGAAGTAAGAGCATGGAGATAGAGTCGATAGAGGCGATCAGAGAAAGTGGCCTCCCGAAGTCGGCCTAGAACTTCATCTACTTTGTATACTCGATATCGAACAGAGTGCGCATCGCCGGCAGTCTCAATGAAGACTTCAGGATGGTGGACCCCAGTCGAGGAAGGCCGAATAGGACCAATGGGAATGATGACCTTGCGATCTCTTCCGAACTTGGAAGGACGACACAAGACGAGCTTGTTTGATAGCCCGTATAAAGTACCGATGTCCTGGTCGGAGTCTAGAATAAAGCCGCGATGGCTAAGACAGCCAAGCTCACCTTGCTGTGTGATAGCAAAGGTAAGGTTGAACCGAAGTAGAGATATGGAGAGAGGCTGGATGTTGTGATTGGTGGAGCGGAAGGTAATGAAGAGATCGAAGATGTTTGGCTCAAGGGGTGAGAAAATGTTGTGGATGGTACGGCAAAGTGCGTGATTAGGGACGACGAGGAACTGCCGGACCTCGAATTCTTGCTGACGGCTTAGTACCGGGACACCGTTGAGCCGGAAGGCTGTGGACCAATTCTTCTCCAAGTTTGGGGTCCAGCGGTTGGCAAGAGGTCGAAACTCGACAGTTTGAGTCTTCATGTTGTACCAGTGGAAATAGTCGTGGATGAGGGAGCGGGGAAGGACAGATGTGAACTTAGATTCTGGGATCAATTCGAACACTTCGTCGTCTCTGTGGGATCGAACAACCAGGTCGTTGCTATCCAGCTTGAAATGAACCTAGGTATACATCCTCCCTAAGACAAGGAAATCACCCAGGTGTGGGATGGTCATACCTGCCAACCACATATGGATTTCTTCGTTTGGTATTCCATATTGGGCATGTCGGATGGCCCAACTTCAAGTACTCTCTAGAAAGAGCGTTAGAAGGAACACGAAGTATAAAGGCCTAGTGCCTACAGATTCACCAAAGAGCCGACGATATGTCAAGTGTTGTGTATATGCGCCAGGAAGGTGACCGAACATCCTTTGGTCCACATAGAGTGCCCCATCTGCACCCGATGTTATGTTTGGTTACAGGTAAAGACAAAACGCGTACCTAGTAGGCTGAAGTGAACCTCGAGACTCTTGAACCCATGGCCAGCAGCTGTTCTGGTGCTGTACCATCGATTATCCTGCCCATATTTGCGCCATCTTCCTGTTGGCATATAGCCATGCCATATGGATTTGATCCCTTCGTCGATTCCACTCTCTTCACCAGCCAGTGCGCCAATTCTAGCGGATAATCCAGGCAAGAGCCGGATAGCAAGAATCTGGTCTCTGTGAAAGAGGATACGTAATGAGAACGGGAGGTTGCTGAATACTGGAGGGGTGTTCATGGAGATGGTGTAACGACACTCCACAAGAAGAGACACATCTCGAGCCGACTGGAAGACACGGTCGATGTATTCGTCATCGACATCAAAAGTACTACAGCCCAAGATTGCAAGGAGTAGAGTTTGCCTTGTTCTCTCTACTGCTCCCTCTCCGGCCTCATGAGCTACGTTAATTTCTGTGTCCGTCCTCTCATCAGCTCCGGTGACCTCCTTCAGCCATTTGTGTATCACATGCCTCACTCGAATCAAGAGGCTGATGGCAGTGTTGCGGACTTTTGGTTTGTCTGTCAATGATAAAATTCGCGCCGCCATGGCTATCAGCACTCCACAGCCATATGCCCAAGTCCTATTATCCTGTATGCCATCGAGGACCGCCTCCATTTCCTGTAGAGCTTCCAACCCGAATACCGCTTCGTGTCCGTCGAGATGTGATTCTCTACGCCATTCATTGGCATTTGACTTTGGACCAGCTTGCCACATCGATTGCAAGAAGAGGAGGTACACGTCCTGATGCGAGATGTTCAAGATTCCCCTACGAAGTTCCCGTAGCATGCTTCGCCACTGAAGCTTGTGTCCCGCACGGATATGCCCGAATGCTTCGTGGTCATGAAGTGTGATGGTTTCTGAACAAGTGGATTGCGAAGCGATGGAGTCATTGGATGTGTATGTTGTGCTGGATACAGCTGCCTGGAGAGAGCGATAAGGTCCGCTTGGATCGACTTTCATCGTAAGAAGCTTGTGGAGATATTGGAAAGAGGCTTCACGAGACGAGGAGAAGGGGTTGCGGCCCCAGGCATCCCCGCTAAGGACTCGATACTGGTCCACGGAATGGGGTTGGATGGCATCTTGTTGACTGATCGGGGGACGGTAGGGTTGAGTGATCGGAGGACGGTAGCTGGTATTGTATATGGTGTTATATCCGGCAAGTGCGAGCTTGCAGCCCGGGTAGGCATTGGTGAACCACTTTTTGTAGCCTGGGTACCCCGAGAGAAGCAGAGGATTCCCATTCATCGGTTCAGTAATACCCCCGGAGCACGCAGACAAGACTACTGCTGTGGCATCTCTCCAGAGGGAAAATTCACGAGGGAGCCGCAGTTCGAATGCTACGCAATTGACTATTACTGGATTGTCGGGGAGTGGACGTTCAGAGCTGGTCAACCTGTTAACATGGACGGTTAGTGAGAATCAAAGGAGAGATAGTATTGCAACAGACTGTAAGGACTCCAACTCTTTCTCATTATTGCATTTGTCGCAATATGGATGCTCGGGGACCTGGCCATGACGAAGAGTGCAGACAGCTGCATCTATTTTTCGCCTGAGGTCGCTGTAGCGGTCATTTAGCTCTTTCATTTCTGCTAGCTTTTTCTCCTCGTCCCTCTGTGCTTCGTCTTTAATTTCTTGAAGGGTGGTTTGGAGTGACCGAGACTGATTTACGAACCAGTTTGCGAAGGAACCGGAATCCGTTGTATCATAGAAGATTGCAGATTGACTTCGCATGGCTTTATGACGCTTCTGAAGGTATTTCTCGGCGCGAGAAAGCCGTTGCATTTGGTCGCGTCGAGGGAGAAGCAGGGGTTCTAAAACATCACTTGGGATCTCAGGGGTGTAATTCTTGAGATAAGACTCCCACTCAATAGCCTTCTCGTCGACGCCGATCCACAACTCGATCATGGTAAGGAATGCCACAGACAGCCGTTCAGGATCCCCGTTATAATGGGACAGTGCAGATTGGGTATAATGGTTGAGGGCAGCCGTAAGCTCAAGCATATCAATACTGCTGAAACCGTTCTGCCGAGCAACCCATTGCTCAAAATCGTAGAGACGAATCGTGCGTTCCAGCGGAACAGACGGTAAATTCGTGAGATCGGGAGGGGGAACGAGGCCAGCGTTGTACCTTGTCGCGGATTGATTGCCACCCGGTACGACGAATATCTTGATGGTGCCCATTTGTGGTTGGGACGCATCTCGACGCTTGACCTCCTTCAAGTACGGAACAGTCGCGAGAAGGTCGATGCGAGCTCCGTTGATGATCTCCTCCTCAGTAGGGGCTGACCAATTCAACTGCCTCGTCGTCTGCTTCTGGATGGCCTTCCAGCGTTTTTCAAGCTCGTCAGCTACCATCTTGTTGACAGTGGCCACACAATCCATTGCAAAACACCCATCCCTTGAGCCATCTGGCATTTTACAGAAACGACGAGCGAGTTTGGCGTTCATCACGAAGAGTAGATGATCGGGTTGGTTGAGGTGGAGCGCGGTGTGGAGGATAGAGGAAAGGGCATAAAGCATGAAAGCTTTGAAACTAGCACAATCCCCCACGTTCCATTCGCACAGGGTCGTTTGGAGAGCGACTCGGATGATGAGCCACAGCGGACTTCGGCGCCATGGAGCATCAGGGCTTCTCTTGCAGAGGACGTGGTCGTCAATTCGCTTCGAAACGTATACCGTTTGCGCCAGCATCATATCAGGTTTCTTTGACATAGCGCGCACAATACCGGTGAGAAGCTCTGTGATATACTTTGGGCTCGGAGGGTCTTGGGTATTTTGAGTTCGGATACTACTCTCAACTTGAGCATCCGGCCTGGGTTTGAGAGCATAGAAGCTGACAAATTGAGACAGTGATTTGCGAACATGATGATCGATTGGAATGGACAGGCGGCCAACGGAGGGATAGACAATGCGGAGTTTGCCTTCTGTGTGTGTGACAACCGCTGCAGGTGGATATACCTCGAATGACTCGATGGTAATAATAGTCTTAACATTGCGTGGACGGCGGAGTATGATGGCCGCATTTTGTGCAGCGACGTAAATGGGGACCACATCTACAACGAGGTCAGCTCAGATCAGCTCAGAAGTAGAAATATTGCTATGCTCACCTCCAACCTTCATGTCAGCGATTTGCTTGTCTAGCGGCTCTTCCGCTACGATGCCCCGGTCGTGCAAGAGCCCTGTGGCTGCAAGCATTCGTGAAATCACGTCCCATGCGCGACGAGAGTTGCTTTGGAGTTCGAAGTGACGGGCGAACGTCTCGGCGCAGTCCTTGAATATGCGAATGAGGGAGGCCTCATGCTCCGGAGTGCGATCGGACGTGGTGGGAAGTGCAGGAGGGAGAAATACATGGTTGATGACGAAGAGAAGAGAGGTCTCGTCAAGGATGTGTAGACTTGGAGCGTTGGGAGTTGGAGCAGAGTTCCTCGAAGGGCCTCCCATGCTACGACAAAGTAGGCGGAAGGAAAGGGAACGGGAAGAAAATTTGTAGCAGGGAAGTGATTCTTAAGGAGCTGGAGGAGCTTGCCTTGTCATCGTGGAACACACGAGGGTGCATCGCAGTACCTGCCCTGCTCTCCCCAAAGCCCCAAGAATTCCGGTAATTATTTGGCCAGCCAAATATGCCTTTTAGCGTCTCGTATGTTGAGATTTGTCTACTTCACAAATGTATGTTAGTTCCTACTGCTAATACATGTAATCTGCTATGACCTTTGTCACGGAACTGTGCCAGTTTGGCGTTTGTGCAACTCAACACACTTCCCCACCAGCTCCGCCGCGTCAGAGCCGGGCACAACGCCGCCAAAATGTCGAGAATGTGCACATCCACCTGCCGAAGGAAGGGGGCGCTGTCCAGATCATCTCGAGAGGGATAGGGCGAGGAAGCTGAAGAAGAAGGCACTGTTGCACCCGAAGCAGAACCACCCCAAACTCCACGTACTCCCAACGGATCAGCTCAAACTACAACCAGGCGTGTTCGCCCTCGAGAGGAGCTGGCACTGTTGTCGACAGGCCGGAGAAGAGCGGCGGCGACATCTTGTGAGCAAAAACAGAGGTTGTAAGGGACAGAGGAGAAGCTAACCTTTCATGATCAGACCACAACTTACTACAGAACTCGTATGGACCGTTTTCAACGCAATGATTGCAATACTAACCCTTTTATATTCATTCACATCCGTACCATTGCCCGAGTCGACGCATACATGATTTATGCCAGTTCATCCATTGCACTGCAGCCTGAATAAACTGTTATTTTGGTGTTGAGTTACCCCAACGCTACACTGGCCCGGTTCTGTGCACCGCTTATAACACATGGAGCCAAAGAAGTCATAGCAGGTTATATGTATTAGCAGTAGGAACCTAATATACATTTGTGAAGCAAACCAATCTCAACATACGAGACGCGAAAAGACGTATTTGGTTCGGCCAAACAATTACCAGAATTCTTGGCGGAGATCAAGGGAGGTTCGACTTTCCTTCCTTGGTTCATAATACTAGGAGATGCTTGAGCTCTCAGAGAGGCCAACACCCCCGGGCATATTTTCTCTTCATCTAATCCTGAAGCATGCTGCGCCACGCTCAGATACCCCAGGCCAATTGATGAAATGTTGACGAATATATTATCCATGACAGGTACTTAGTAAGACGGAACGCTAGCAGTGAGGTTGTAGCAGCGCAGTAACGTTGGTCGAGATGCCACCGTCTTTGGGCCTGACATGGGAAGCGCCCATGTCAAAGATTCTATAATTATCTACGTTCCAAGGAACCACATTACTCGCTAAATTTGAAGGCCCAGATTGTATATGCGAAATTCCATGCGAGTATGAAGGTATTAGAATTTAACCAGTGCTGATAGGATAGGGCATCTACACGATTGGCGCATCTTGGGCATGGGACAGAACTGTGTACGACATTGGAGTGTGTCTACGAGGGCGCGACCATCACTGAGATCGAACATCGGCAGAGGTCGCACTTTGGAACCACACCTATCATACACCACGAACAAGAAAAGTAGCCGATACCCGATACTGGTGGGTCAAGTCAAGATGCTTGAGGCTCTCTCTACGGACTTCTCTCTACGGAGTTTCTCTACATTCATGCTGGAGGGTTTCTCGTAAGCCGGACAAATTTGTAGGGAAGACATGGACTCACACTACTCAAATTCATCATCAGGTATCTCGTGCGAGTGCAGAATTTGGCCAACATGAGTGGGAAGGAACCCTTGTCCCTTCCTTCGGAGCTCTGTCAACTTCTTCAAAAAGGCGACTGGATTTTCGGCAAACTGCGCATGTTGTATACCCAGGGCTTTCCTCGCACGTGGTTTACGAACGAAGCCGGTGGCGTCGATGGCACCTGGCGGCAGTTTGACGCTCTCGGGTGGTTCTTTCAGATAGAGCCCTAGCATCTGGCACGTCCCCTCATATGCTGATCTCGACGCGAAGTAAAGCTGTCCAGCGAACAGGTTAAGCTCGCTGATGATATTGGCCGGGATAGCTGGAGCAGGATCACGGTAAGGGACCATGAACGATCGAAGATCCTCAAAGGAGCGCATATTTCGTGATGTTTGGGGTGCATATATATGGAGCGTTACAGAGCGCGACCCGCGAATCTGGTCGACGAGGGCGTTGGCTTCGAAGGGACTGAGGAGGACAAGTTGAGGATGCTTCCTACTCGATAAAACCCACTGGACTGGACGTAGAAAATCGTCAGTATGGCTGATGCTTGATATATATCCAGCAGTCGTTTCGATCGTTCTTGCAAAGTCCTCGGTAACGAAAATGTGGGGGAA
>Ga0307515_10004053_pt1 | contig 30584 bp, 9 predicted proteins | sample 17_EM_MG_FD_194513 | JGI IMG/M metagenome (GOLD analysis project Ga0307515, IMG submission 194513) | Populus trichocarpa ectomycorrhiza microbial communities from riparian zone in the Pacific Northwest, United States - 17_EM | ecosystem: Host-associated > Plants > Roots > Unclassified | place... | reverse complement strand
AAAGGGGAATATTAAGAAGTAGATAGTATACCTCCTGCGCTAACTAATTGCGTTTGGTAATAAGCTTATTTATAAACCTAGCTATAACCGAACTAAAGGCATAAAGGCTATTGGCGTGCGGCTATACTAATTAGAGTAACTCCTAGTAGGAAGTTAACTTCTTCTCTTCCTTGCTGCAATATTTGCCTATATAGTTAACTATTACTAATATGCTTATAGCGGGTGACGTATTAATATTCGCCATCCACGCTAATATTATAGCTGCATTGTAACCATTAAGAAGCTTATTGTTACGCTATAGATAGAACGTCTAGTAATATGGATTTTAATCCTTTAATACAGCGGCCTTATTGCGGAGAGAGCGTGGAAAATAGAAGCGGCACTCCTTTGCTCCAGTGGAGCCTTTCTTCAATCTTAAGTAGTAAGATTCGGTGCAATTATGGTGCCGTTGAAATTGATTAAGGTAGGTAGTAAGAAGCTCACTAGTATTAAGCTGTTCTTTATAGCTAAGAGCAGAAGGATATCGGAGATTAGGAGGCCTAGATTGATCAGGATTAACTACAGATATAAAAGTAGTCCAGTACTTAGCAAAAGCTGCCCTTAACTCACTAGCTGACGGATCTAGCCTTGGGGCTGTTAAACTCCATAAGAAGCTATATATATAGCCGCTACCTTATACCTGCCACTTATATCGGGACTAAAAGTCTGTGCTATTAAATAGGCCTATAAGTACGTGCTTCCTAAACAGATTAAAGCGGCGATACAGCTAGTAAGCAGCAATATGCGGATTATTGTTGAGATTTTAAGAAGCAATCTGGTAGCGCTAAGCCTTATTAGCAGCCTTATATTTGTTAAATAGAGGCATATAAGAGTGTAGATTATACCAATGTAGATTAGTAGCGCTAAGTGTAAAGAATAGAGACCCGCTTTTAATATTCTTAGCATAAGCTATAAGCTTATTTCTCTTCTGCCTCTAGTAAGGTCTAGTGCCCTTAAGGTTTCGTGCATGCTGTATAATCTTATTTAGTAACTAGCTACCCCTATTGCCATTTATAAGATTACTAAGCTTATCTAAAGATAGACCATTCTTATCTAATCGGCCGTAAAGGAAGCGGGTGGCGCTAAGGGCTTACTCTCTTATAATCCGATTAAACACGTAGTAGCGAAATAAGGGGTAGCGGCTAAACCGACCGTCCTAATACTTAAGCATATGCTTGGCGTACGCAGCTAGGGTAACCGTACGGCTTCATGGTATGTTAAAATCGGCTTTGCCATAAGGAAACAGAGTAGGAAAGGCGCCGCGTATAATGAAACTAGCTAATCGCTTAGAGAGAGGTATCTATCGCACAGTAGGAACCTCTAGGCCCGCTTGTAGGTCTTATTAGTATTAAACCTCGCGACCTAAAAGCTCTAATTTATTAAGGTTAGGCACTAGATCAGGAACTAAAGTATCCAGTACGTCGTTATTAAATTCGCCGTCCAGTATATTACTGCCAAGCTCGGCAGGCAGAGGATTAACAGCATAAGGATGTTATACAGGAGCAGTAGGGTAAGCCGTCGGGCCACTAAAATCAGACTCTAACTTGTTAATATAAGGTAGCTAATCTAATATAGAGCCATTTTCGGGTAAGCCTGTAAGCTGGGTGCTACATATTTTAACATCGCGATAATTAGGATAATTGACCTTTAGAAAGTAAAGCTACTATACTATAGTAAAGCGCCTTACAGCATACCGCTTAGTAAACCGCCGACTTAGGTATTCGCCACCCTCTACCGCCGCAGGCCTTACGACTAGTATATTAAGTTCAGTAGGTAGCCGTAGTAGCTGCCTTTAAGTCTTTGGTATGTTCTGGCTAAAGCAGCAGACGTGGCTAGTATAGCGATATTACTGGCCGCGTACACGCACGACTTACAGATAAACGTATACGCGCGTAATTAGAAGCTCCTCTACTGCGGTAAGTATAGGTAGGAAGCCAGGAACAGGCCCCAGATTGAGCCCGTTGCTTTCACCAAATAGGGGTAAAAGGGTTAGATTTTTAAGGCTATTGGCGTCCTTAATGCAGGCTTTATATATACCTATATTATTACCCTCCATAGCTAGGCCTATTTAGAACCACCGCTCCTTGCAACGACTACACGTCTTTATATATTTAGCCTATAGTATACTCCTAAACTTCTTAATTTGCTCCCAATCAACAGCCGAAACGGGTAGTGGTGTAGCCGTAGTTAGAGCTTGCCGCGAGAAAGGTGGTATTGGCGGTAAGGTAGGTATTGGCGGAAGGGTAGGTATTAGCGGTAGAGTAGGCATAGGAGCTAGTTCCGGCAAGGACGTATATTAGCGACTCAGTCAATCAAGGCACGAGCACGGTAAGAGGGACGCGCAAGCCTGTATAATTGGTAGTCTATAAACGAGGATCCAAAGCTAGAGAAAGGAAAGGAGAAGAAGGGCAACGCCGCTAGAAGTTTTATACAATCCTTAAGTCACGTGAGCTTACGTGACCCTGCGTCTACCATAACGTCTACCGTAATCCACCGTTTTCCACTAGCGCTATAACAACGTATTTGGGCCATTTGGAGTGCCTCTGCTGCATAGAGCTTTATCTATAGTATATAGCGGAGGGGTAGGCGAGTGAGCTTCACCCCACCAATTAAGAATGCGGTGCTCCCGTTGTATTGCCCTAATTGTCTTCCGCCGTTAAGCTATCTTAGGGGTATCTTGGCTATTCTGGCCGCAAGGCAGGAAGGCGTTCTTAGTATCGTTTTTAGGTAAAGTAGTTCGCTAGCGCCTTATAGGATGAGTCTCAGTAATAGAACCTAACTCTATAAGAGCTCTCCGCTTATTTAAATTATATTTGGAGATCTAGAAAAGTAAGCAGAGGTAGAAGTAATATATAGGGAAGACGCGCCTTTGACCGATATAACTGGCATAGCTTTAAAAGCTTCTTTAAAGGGCCGTCTTTAACAAAGCTAAGGCGGGGCTTGTGAATATGGCACTTGCTACACTAAATTATAGTAGGATCTGCTATATTTACAATGTATATAGCAGTATTAATAGAGGTGTTAACAAAAAGGAAGGCGCAATATTAGGATATTTTAATGTTTATAATATTTTGATGTTCGTCACGTAGATTCTGCCACAACTTACCGCACGCGCTTTTTCATCTAACCAATCAGAAGCCGGCTTGGCGAGAGTTTGAATTCTAGGACCCGAATATAATAGACCACTCGTACCTCGGGTCAATAAGTCAAATCGCCTAAGAAACCTTACGAAAGTCCCTTAGACCATAGAATTAACTTTTTAACAAAAAAGGTTAGCGATATCTACTTGCGGATATACGTAAGTCCGCTAATTGATTTTATAGTCTAAGCTTGCTAAGTTGGGGCAGTAAGGACCTAATTTGGGTTAATAAAACCATTGCCACCTTCTGTTAAACGGAAGATTAAAAATAAGAGCCATATCTTATTAATTAAGGTTAGAGCCTCTATATAGCTACTAAGATACTTCTTTGGATTCATTATACGGCACATCTAGAAATTGATAATTAGGCTCTCTTGCCCGTCCACCTCCACGATCAAAATCGTTACGACTTAAGCACTTTAGCTTCCAGAAGTCACGCATTTCTTTAGTAGATAACACACTACCACTATAAATTCCACCTTGATGCTTTCTAGGTGCGTAGATAACTGGCCATATAGGGATATAGCAAAGTTCCTAAATAATAAAAAGTTAGCAATAATTATTATTAATAATTTCACATAACTTTTATATCTATATAGTAAGCTCTAGAGACATTTTATGCATTCCAAGCTTATAAAAGGGACTTACATTCCATTTGCACTTTTCCTCGCAATTATACCATTTTCCCCAGCTAAGCCATTCCATGGTTGAGGTAGTCTCCGTATAAAAAAACTTAATTTCTTCTAGCAAATCGATGCTAGACTCTATAGATTAAAGGGCTCCGTAATCTATGGTACCCTTAAGCAAATTAGTAGTATGCGTTCCACTCTACTTAAATAATTTCCACTTAGTAGTATAAAGTCTAAGCATAACCTTACGTATAGATTCTTTAATAAGCATTTTAAATTCTCCTAGAGTATCTGGATTAATATACTTAGTGTAAGCAATAGCGTACTATGTTATTGTCTGGTCCATAATTAAACTTAAGGGAAGATTAGCAATCAAAGGATATTAAAAATAAGGGTAAAGAACCGCGTGGCTTAATTTATAAACTTTGGTTAGGATAGCGCTTGTTTTACTAAAGAATTAAGCTCTTTATTAAAGGGTCGCATATATTTCCTTTATACGGCTATAGTAATAATCTATAATCACTTCCGTTAAAGCTTGCTAATTAATTCTAGAACATAGCGAGCGTTCTAGGCTAGGCGTATTTACCCTAGCGGTTATATATTTTAACTAAGTTTGTACTATTCTTGCATCTACCTTACTAATATTTAGAAGGCGATGTCCTCGGCGAAGACCCTAGCCATTTTAGTATGTGTTATAACCGAAAATGCCCCTATAATAAGATCCGCTTAGACTGCGAAGCTAAGGATTGTAGAAAGTTACTATTCTATAAAGATCCAGTCTAACTCTTTTTTCCATTATACTACCTCCAGTACCGCTAGATTAGCTATAATGCTAGGTACTACTTCTAACCCATTTCTATAAATTCTGTGCTATAAACAGATTGCTATATTTAAGCGGCGGAGTTCTATGCGGATCTTAAGGTAGTAAGGGGTCTTTCTCCCTCCGCTAGTTTCTAGGGACTGTGATATTACTAATAATAATCTCCTGCACCCCGGAATCTAAATAGTCGCAAAGCATAACTTTAAATCCCGCATTTATCCTTACGACTCTATTAATTCCAAGATCCTTTATAAGGTTATATAGTTAATAAGCCCTAAGCGTTTTATTATATACGTAGTTATACCTAGGGTTAAGGGGTATATAGAGTCCTAGGACTACTATCTGGGAGTTAAGGGATCCTATAGTAGTAAGTAAGGCTAATTAGCCATTAAAGTAGATTACTCTTAGCGGTTTTCTTATAACTATAGTGTGAAGTACCGTAGTACTAATAGAGCCAAAGATGCCGATAGACATTTCGCTATATACTTTATTATTAAAGAAGCCTTTTCGCTTTAACTTAGCTAATTTTAAGTAGGGGTAAAATAACTCTAAAGCATATTAACTTACGCGTTAAAGGCAAAAAATGTTAGTTTTTTAAGTGTACCAGACTATACTTTCGCATAATACAGTTGAGTATTTAGCAGTACAGTCGCAGTGACAATAAAGTGACCGTTTAGTGCAAAGGTACTGGGCCATTGCTTTAGGAGAGAGTGGACGGAGTTAAATATAAATAATGCAGTAGTCTTACAATTTTCGACAAAGTATAAACTGTAGGAAGGCCGCATCCATTTATCCTCTCTTTTATATTCTTTAGTATCCAAGCGCCGAAAGCCATGAATACCATAAAAAAACAAAGTTAGTAGTAGAATTCCTAGCAGAACTCGCTAAATGCGGCTTCGCCATAGCTGGCGTTTAAATCAAGCCTAATTTCTCTTATGGTGTAACGACGGGTTCAGTATACTTTGGGGAGACTTTAAGCCGGAATCGGCTATGAAGGAAAAAGCACCTAATAATGATATTAATCAAATCATGGTAAGAGGGATTATTGGTCTTACTAGGCCTTGAGAATAAAAACAGATAGGTATAAGGGTAGTTATAAATTCCTACGGGTGACACGGGGAGTTGGAATAAGGCGGAGGAGGGCAATATAGTAAACTAGTATTAAGTGGTATTAATTTAACGCTTTAGGACAGAATACCTACTTTATATTAGTTCTTCGCCCGCCTTATCCCAGCTATTTATTACTTATTCCCGCTCTTTACAGGATCCTAAGGCAGCTTATACGGTGTTTTAGGTTTACCTAACTCCTCTACCACTATATACCCGCTATACCTTCTAATATCCGCAATTATATCTTCGCGGAGAGTTTTAAGAGTGGTAACGTTGCATATATTACAGCCCAGTCTTCCACCCCTATTAACAATAGAATTGCCTATATGCCGGTAAATGAAACTTACTAACTATGAAACTAGGTTGCTTAATTTAACTAATATTTTCGTTTAGGTTCCTAGAAGGCGATGCCCAGATTGTCTTAAAAAGGGTAAGACAGTTTAGGTAATCCCGAGAAAAAACTACCCTTAGTGCGGTACCCCAGTAAACCAGTTATACTATTTAGTAAGAAGCCTTTTCCGGTAATATCTATAGAAGAAAGCTGGAAGATGGAGTGCTAAGAGAGGGGCTTTTACTAGTATGCAAGTAGCGAGCATTCTCTTAATACGGTCTTAATTTTAACTTAGTAGAGGCTGCTATATAGGATATTTCCAGTCGGCCACCTTGGGTCGGATAAACGCGTCTAATTAGGGAACCCTTACCTAATACCGTGGAGGTTAGGGATAAAGAGTAAAAGTGTTTTAGACTTAGCTGGCTCCAAGGCAGGGTTTCTTAAAGTAGTAAACGCAGCGTTAATTGTTATATAGTGTTACAGATTATCTCGTTACGCCAAGATTAGTAATGCTATCCCCGCTTTAAAAACGGCTTTTATATATAAGGCTGCCTAGGGATTCTCCACCCTGGCGCGTAGTAATATATTTTATAGACTCGAAACGGCGACACCTTATAAATGCTGTAAATGTTGTAATTGGTGTGTATAGATAAAAGGGAGCCCCTAATATGGGCGCTTTTGCGTATAAAGCTGGCGTATATACCTTTAAAATAATAATTACGTATTAAGTAGGCGTCACTAGGGGATAAGGTTTTATTTAAGCATTTAAGGCGGGTCGCGGTAAAAATAGTTACCACATTAAAAGGAAAATAAATCCTTATAATAAGGCTTGGCTATATTACTACTTACTTTAGGAGATAATGATTTATTTAAGCGCTTATATTAACAATCGCTTTAGGCGTATATTCTCGCATGTCTACTACCTATGTCCCGCTCTTTAAACAGTTTTAACCCAACTTGCCATTTATATGTCTCTTATAGGATTATACTATAGATGCCGTTCCTTAGATTAATTAGTTAATTGGCTTAATTCCCCTTGGGGTTTTTGACTTTCTAGGTTAAAATTTAACTAAGGAATTCCGTACTAATTATAAGAAAAATTTAAACTAACTTATGGGATCATACTGTGGATGCCGTTCCTTAGGTTAATTAGTTAATTGGCTTAATTCCCCTTAGGGTTTTTAACTTTCTAGGTTAAAATTTAACTAAGGAATTCCGCACTAATTATAAGAAAATTTCAAACTAACCAGCAATCTTTTTAAGGGCTTTAGGCATACGCCAGTTTATAACATCCCTATCTACTTTAGGTATTTAATTAAGCCTTAGCTACTAGTTTATACGTTCTTTAACTGCCGCCATCTTAAATAAAGGGATATTACTTTATTTACGCCACTAATGGATGATGTTTCTGGCTTCGTCCTTTATAAAATTCTGCTAATCTTTATTAATAACCGTATTTAAGCTAGTCTTATTTATACTTGCTAGGAACTTTCTCTATTAGTTTAGGTTATATTACGCATATTGCCGCACGTTCTCCGACTTATTATTAGCATTGAGACCTATAATGCGTAGTGGCGTTATAAAAGGGGAATATTGGTAAAACCCCTAGGATTGATGTGTTTGTAGTAGAAGCGGGGTTTGCTACACGCTATTGGACTTTCTTAGCTTAATATAGGACTACCCCTGCAAAAAGTCCTGCCGCCTTCCCTAAGTCGCACTAGCTAGATTATCCGTGTGGTTTATATAGTCTATATAGTTTATATAGTTTACGTAGTCCGTACTAGGACCTCTTAGGTAAAGCCACTTATTTTATAGGGGTTGGGATTATCCGCGTTGGTCTGTATAGTCTATATAGTCTGCATAGTCTACATAGTCTGCATAGTCTGTATAGTCTGTATGGTCTATATAGTCCGTATAATCTATATAGTCTGCGTGGTCCGTATAGTCTGGAGGGTCCATATTGGACCTCTTGGCCGAATGCTACCCTTTTAAGTCCCTACAGCTAATCTTTATCGCAAATACCGTTAGCCAGTTTTGTATCGCTAGCAGTTAATTAAGACGAGATGTAACCCTGGCTCGGCTCCGCCTAGTATACTTATAATGGGTTCTGTTGTCTAGGTAGTCCGTATAGCCCGTATTGGACCTCTTAGCTAAACGCCCCTTTTCTGCGTCTCCCTGTAGCTAATATCTTGTCTATGTCGTATTTACAAAGAGCATTTTGCCAGATATACTCACTAAGTACGTCCTTTAGATATTGGGCTTCGCATTCCCAGTATTTGGGCTAAGTGATCTCCCTTTACTATTTAATACACATCCCGCAATATTAATACTATACGTAAGCTTATATCTTATCTCTCTTTTACGCTAGGCTAACTGTGTAGATATGGCATCCTAGTAACCATAATATATTCGCTAAATTTAATCGGCCCCCTTTAGGGGTCAAGCGGCTAATTCTAGGGACTGGGATTTAGTACGGACAGAACTGCTTCTCCGGGGGTTAAACCTTTAATTACACCCTCTTCGTAAATATAGATCTCCGACACAAAGGATAGCCCTCTTTAGATAATTATATAGTAGCTATTAAAGTTTGCTCTAGGCCCTTACCTTATTTACGCTTAACTAGTCCTTATATTATCCGAGTTAAGGGTCCCGCGGATGAAGGCCTTAATATAGTAGATGTTATTCTTTCTATAGAGGGAAATGATGATTTCTTCTTGCTTGTTAAAGGGAAAGCGGTTAGGTAGGCCGAAAGCAACTCTTTTTCTTGCGGGACGTACCTTATTAAACCTACCACCTATAAGGAGCTCCCGACCCTTGACCATTTCTTTAAAGAGCTTAGTAATGGCGATTTACTTACCTATTTCCATTTACTAAATAGTCTTATGGTGGAAAAGTGCTGAGGGTTAGTAAGAGATTTGTTTTGAGCAAGATCTATTCTCTATAATAAAATGCAAGCTGCGCAAGCACCCCGTATATTTTTAAAATTAAACCTTAATCGTCTGTCTATGCTTAGTTACTTTAGGTGCTTTTATCTATAATCTTCTTAGGATTTATTAGCCAGTAGGGATCCAGAGCTCCTTTAATGCTTTTTATAACACCAATTGTCTCCAATCCGAGCTCTTTTAAAAGAGATTCTTTCTTCCCCAATCCAATTCCATGTTCGCCAGTGTAAGTACCTTTTATCTCCAAAGCTCGATCAACTATATCATTGATACATTTCTCCACAGCAGCGCGCTCCTTAATATTTTTACTATCGTAGAGGATACTCTTATAGAAATTGCCGTCTCTAACGTGGCCTAGTATACTTGCCGTAAGTCCTAGATCGTCCATCTCTTTCTTAGAAACCTCTTACATTTTATAAATATAGTTCTAAATTGTAAAATAAAGGTAACTAAATCTTACCAATAATATCAGGGAGCCTTAAAAGTGGTACTGCAACGTCTATAAACTAGACCTCTATTCCCTCCTTATTATAAAGCGCTAATATACTTTATAGAGACTCTTTTCTTACTAACCAGAGAGTTTTTTGTTCTTCTGCGTTAATAGCAAATTCAAAGTTATCACTTTTGTGTGTCTTAGCAATTAACTTTACTAGCTTAATATTTTCTTAGATCTAACGCTGTAGTTAATAGGGTTTAGATTTAGGGGAAATAAAAAATGCAAAAGGGGGGGTTGCCGCATACCCTTGCTTTAGTGCCCGAAAATCTATAATATAGTATTAGCTTTCGCCAAGTAAATTGCGAATTAGTTAACTGACTTAAAAAACATAGTTGGGACCTCTTTCTATTTCTTTGGAGTAGAGCCAGATCTATTTATTACACTTATCTAAACTTCGTCTATAATCTCCATTGTAGCTACCGGAACGCCTACCCATATAACCTTCGAGGCTGCCGCTGCCATATCGCGAATTATAGGAAATGTAACTATAGTAACGCTAGTTTCTTTAGGGATAACTACAAGTTTAAGCGTGATCTCCGTGACTAAGCCTAGAGTCCCCTTAGATCCGATAAAGAGGTTTATTAAGTTATAACCTGCGGCAGATTTGCTATAGAGATCTTTAGCGAATGCATTGCGGGAAAATTACTTAGTAGGGCGCACCGTAGGCGTTAACGCGTCTTAATAATAGTCCCATCCGCAAGAATAACCGTAAGGTTAATAACCCAATCCTTTATAGTTCCATACCGGATAGTATTAGTGCCACTACATAAATTCTAGATGTTAGAAAACACATTACACTTAACAAATAGGTCGAAGTGATAGTATACCTACAGCTCGTTCCCACTATGCCACTAATTCTGGCCTAAGAAAGGTTAACACATAGACCGTAATACCTAAGTTAGGCTTACTGCGTAGCGGTAAGAATCAAACTTATAGTTGGGCCAGGATTAATAGGGAAGAAAAGCCTAGATTTCTCAGCCTTCCTATTAAGAGTTATCCAACGGACCCTAGGTTGGACGATAATATCTATACTAGGATATATAAGTTAGCCGTAGCGTTTATGGATCAAGATATAGGTAGCACTCGCTTACTCGTCCGCATTTAAAGAAATTATTTCATCCATATTGGTAAAATCAATGCTTATACCCCCGTAAGGAGCGGAAAAATTAGCTTCCAAACTTAATCCACCTAAATAAGGAACTAAAAATGATGAATATTTGCTGTATAAAGCATTAAAATTTGCCAAGACTTACTTATTGGAACGTGGTATTTGTGGCAGGCTTTTGCAATCTATAAGACCTCTTTAGTTAATTTTGGATACGCAACAGCAATAGGTAGTTAATCAATATTAATAGACAACCACTCAGAGTAACCGTGTATAAGGAGATTATTATTATCTGTACTAATAGCATCTTCCCTAAGCAGGTATCGCAGCTTATTAATGGCCTATGGGAAAAATTTAGCTTCAAAAATCCATGCACCTATTTATTTTGACGCATTACCTTCTTTATATCCCTTTTGTTTGCATAACTAGGAACTATAGAGTTACGCCACGGCAATTAAAATCACGAGCCCGCATTATTGGCTCTGTAAAGGTAGGTAGAGGGCCCTATAAAGGCAGTAAGGAGAACCACTCTCCTAGCTGTTTAGAAGGGTTTCTGGCCGATTATCGGCTTTCCGTGCTAAGTCGCGGCAGATTAACTTTAAGTAACCCCCCGCTTTAAAGCGGAGGTTAAGAAACTTAGTAGGGGCCTTACAGCGCGAAATATAATAGAGGACAAAATCTAAGTATAAAAGGGCGGCTCTAAGGTAGTAAAGGGGTTTAGTGGTAGCAACGGCAGTTATCGCAAGCTATTATTGTCGACGCTATAGCGGGTCCAAGAAAAGTATAAAGAACTAGTAGGCTATAGGATCTATAAGGTATTTATAGTAGAGACCTACAATATAAGCAAAGAAGAGGGTTAAGTTGTTTGTGTCTATATACAACTAGCGTAATTTTGCAGCATGCATAAAGCGGGGAGGGAAAATAGTGCGACTTTCTCCTCAGCTAATGCGCCAATTTTTTCGCTGGCAAAATATTAGAAAGGCTGCTTAAAAGGCTGTGTATAAAGGATTAAAAGCAATCGCAAGCCTACCACAGCTCACCCATTGCAGTGGCGACTTAGCATCGGCTTCTGCTAGGTATATATCCTAGCAGTCGTCGTATTAAAGGCGGCAGGTGCATCGCTAAGTTACGTTAAGCCGCTTTGCCCACCAGCTATAAGAATTCCTACTTCTATTATAGCGTTCCTACTAGGAACAGGGATATAGGCCTAGAAAAGATCACCTTTAGTAGCGCACCGCCTTAAGAAGTTATTTGGGTCTGTAGGCTGCTATATATCCTAACCTTACGCTTCCTAGGCCGTAAAAGTAAGGCTGCTTATAACTTATTATACGTGCGGGTAAGATACTAAGAGGGAAAGGGGCGAAGGAGAAATAGTGTAAAAGGCGTACGGTATCTCCATAGCCGAAAAGTCACGCTTTTATTACTGGCCATTGTGCTAAGGGATTTATAGAGCCGGGATAAAGAGTGAAATACAAGTCGATGTATAGGTAAACTTAAGTGACTTAATTATCTGTAATCACTGCAGCCTTTAATATACCGAAGGATATAGGTAAGAGAGTTATTCTATAAAGTTCTATAGATCCTTAAGAACCAGCTATAGGTTTAAAAGTCTATACTAGCTCTATAAAAGGCAAATACAGGCTATCGCTACTAAAGTTTCTTAGTCACTTAGCACTTATTAAATAACCCAATTTATTAACCTAAATCGGACTTCCTTACCACTATCTTACTACTATCTTTAAGACTAGAACCCTATGTCTCAGATTAACAAGCTAGGTTAGAGGCTATGTCTATTTACGCCTAGTGTAAAATTAATAGAAAGCAAATCTCTAGCAATATCTGGGGAAAGTTAGTAAAAGCAAATATAAGCTTACTAGATTACATATAGAATACTTAAGGTTTACCTAGTTTCGCTAGAAAATTTTTCGCTTATTAGTTAGTTATTGCTTATGGTAGCCTAAAGCTCCTAAAGCGCGCCAATTAAGTCGCCTATTTTCTGAGTCGGTGGTTTACGTATCTTAATATTCTGGGAAGCCTTAGTAAAAGTATAAATTATACACCGTTGGGTTCTAGCTACTGGCTAAATAATAACTCCGATAAGGGCTTCTAGATTAACTGTTTACTAGGGTTTACGAGTAACTGTATTGGTATTATTACTAGGATTATAGAGCTTATAAGACAGTGCGAGTTAAAGCGTATTAATAAAGGTGAAAATATTTAGGAAGATTGGAGACCCTTTAAAGATGTCATTAAATAGGCCGGGAAAATCATAACGGACTTATATAAGGGTCTAAACCGCGTATACAAGGAATGCAATAATAGGAGTATAAACAATGGCGAGAGTAAGGCTGGCTGCGATGCCCTTAAGATCCGCAATACTAACAAAGCCTTTTACTGGGCTGGTTTGGTCCATCTTTATTGCCGGGTTTTAGGTAAACCGACTACAGATCCAGATATTTAGATATTAGAATAAAATCATAGAGCGGTTATAGAATTTAGAGAGTTTTAGAATGGTATAGGTAAGGCAATCTATATTAAACATAACTAAATCTGCTTATACTATGACGTAGGTTAATAGGGCTCGTATATTAATAAAAAAAGTCTAAGATACTAGAAAACCCTAGGGGCGTTTATATCTAAGGAATTCTTTAGTTAATAATGTAATTAAGTTGCTATATAAGGCATATTACTAGCCCATCTATCTATTTATTTTAGTACGTATTTTATATTAAAAATCTCTTATTTAGATAACACAACAAGGCCGTCGAAGGTTAGTAGGTAAATAATAGTAGGGAGTTTTAACGTAGGGCCTAAAGGTCTTCCCGGTAGCAGAAAGACCGGAACTTTTAATAAGGCGAAAAGCGAGACCGCGGATCTAACTTAGGTTCCCACCCTAGAATTGCCTTATTTGTTCGTTTATTATAATTTTTAGGTTTAGGGCTAGTAGGTTTATAGGCTTAGCTTTAAGGTAAAACGAATTAGGACCTTTTTATTAAAATATAGCCTCCTAGGGTTACAAAGCGACTAAGAAGCGTTTATAAGGCAGTTAAAGATTCCAATAAAGGAAGGCATATTATACATGCCTTCCCTTCCTACTACTAGCCTCTTTTAGGGAACATTTCAGCTTAAGAGCATTATACGCGGCATTTTTTTGCACTAGTCACATTAATATCAATAAGGCCGAAAAGCATTCACCGGTAGTATCCGCTAGCCGTAGAACCAAAAGCGGATAATTAATCTATATCCGTTATAAACCCGCTAGATAATGTAATGGGGCCACATTAAGGCCCGCCTATAGTAATAAACCGTTTCCTATTATAAACTGGATGGCCATATCTAGCGTACTAGGTATTGCCGCATTGACTTATGCCTAGGACTTATATCTTAGGCGATTAGTAGGCTGCGACGGAGGCTTTAAGCCTCCTTTAATAAGCTTGCGCCTCTATACCTAGGTAATATTAGAACCTAAAAATGCCTACATTCCTTAAGCCCTTCTATCCTTTATTAAGAATTTTATCCTAATAAAAGCTAGACGTACAACACAGGATAATATTCTAATTTTCTCCTTATTTACTAGTCTGAGATAATATCTAATAGATAGGATAGACTTTTCTAAGTTTTGTATAGTTCTTAATATGTTTAAAAATGGCACTCCAACCGATCTTATAAATCTCCCTTTAAATATCCTTAATGCCTTTATTCTAGGATATAGTCTAATTTTAAAATTCATTCTAAATATCTTTGGCTTTAACGTTGGCTGTTACGGGACGGGGGCAGTGGCTATAAAGCGTATATATTTAAGGAGTCTATAAGACGTTGCGCGATCGATCGTAAGGGTCGAGGGCGTAAGGAGGTAATATACCTACGCGTAGCTGACGTAAGCTATACGCGAGGTGTACGTAAGAGTACGGGGCTCTCCTATGGAGGCCCCTACGGTGGGGTTCCGTGACACTACCCCCCCTCTTATAGAGGCGGAGCTCCGGTGATGCTGTGGTTGCTATATATATATAGAAGGGACATTTAAGGTATAGAGAAGGAAAAGTAAGGGGGTATCGCTGAGGGCTTAAAACAACGTCATGTGATAAGGCTTGGCACCTAAGAATCCGACTAATTAGATAACTTTGACCGCCGGTTAAAGTTCCTGGACATCTCATTAATATTCCGGTTATATAATCGTATTTTGCTATTATATAATGGCAATCTGCGGTAATCTAACGGTAATTTGCCCTTACGTGGCAATATATAACGGTTTGACTCTATAAGGGCTCCTATAGAGGATTAGGTACGAAATCTCTGCTTAGGCCCGGTTTCTATAGGTTCGCGTAGTAAAAATCGCTAATTAGGTCCTTTGCATTTTTAAAGTCTTCCTATAGTTGCTATTCTGGCTAATCTATGTTAAATCCTGTATAGATAGCTCTGTAGTAGAGCCGCCGTCCTCTGCCTTTGCTAGAGTATTTAGAGTTGATAATTTGTTTAATGGTCCATTCCTTATAGTTCTTGTCTTTATTCTTATCTTAGATTAGTACTAGTAGGGGTTTAGGCTGTGTCTGTCCTAGTAGGGGGTTAGGCTAGTAAAGGTATAGTAGCTATGGGTAAAATACGGGCTATATCCTGCGGGTAGCTAGGGTAGGCAGAAGCTCTAGCTTATATACAGCTCCCCTATTAATAACTCGTTTAATTAGATAGGGGCCGAGGTTCTTATAATTAAGTAACTTTATAGGCCTCTGCGTAGAGATATTATGTATATTTAGCTATACCTAGTCGCTAACACGCATCTCTGGTGGTGGCGTTCTATAATAGTTGGCGAAGTAGGCCTACTTTGCTTAAGCCTAGGCCATTTCTCCCTTATAGTAGTTAAGTAGATTTTTTATGTAGTCTGTATGCTAGTCGGCAAGTAGCATCTTAAGGCGTTTTCTATATGGCAGTTTCTTATTAATAGGTTCTAGTGGCTCTATGCCGGATTAGGGGTAATAACCCTTGTTTGTAAAGAACGGGGTAAGTCCTATAGTAGTTAAAACGTAGTTATTTACTACGAATTTACCTAGTGGAAGGTGATCTATCTAGTTATCTTAACTATAGGCGACTACCTGTCGTAGGTACGCTTTTATGCTAGCATTAGCGTTTTCCAGTTGCCTAGTAGTTTTATAGTAGAAGGACGTAGACATCTTAACGGAGATGTTAAGGCGTTGGCAGATTCGTCTCTATACGTTAGAGTTAAACTATATGCCTTAGTTAGACATAATTGAGTTAGGTAACCTATGTAATCGGTAGATTTTGCAGAGAAAGGCATTAGTGACGTCGCTGACGGCTACGCCTTTGGTTGGGACGTAGTAGCGCTTTTTTATAAGTCGGTATATTATTATAAGGATGTTCTTGTAGGTACGGCCGTGTCGTTTATAGGGTAGTAGGTTAATAATGAAATCTATAGCGATATCTGCCTATTATTATATAGGTACTAGTAGAGGGTGTAGTAGTCCTTAGTATTTTGTATTAAAGGCCTTAGCGCGCTTATAACTGTAGTAGGCGCCTATAAAGCGTTTAACTAAGTCTATTATTTTAGGCTAGAAGTAGTATCGGCTGAGAAGCTTATAGGTTCCTCCTCTGCCTAAATAGCCGCTTAATTAGAGGTCGTGGGCTATTTAGACTAGTTACCGTTGTAAATTTTCTAAGTTAGGGATAAATAGGCGGCCTCTATAGTAGAGCCTGTTCTCTTTTACTTCTAAGGCTGCTATATTAATCTAGCCTAAGCTTTAAAGGTTAGTAGGTAGTATATAGGCGCCGACAGTTTTTGCGGCAATAAGTTAATATAGTAATGGGTTAACAGAGGTGTTATATACCGTAGTAATAAGCTTATTAATTTTGGGAGGTAACTCTAGTTCTATAGTGTGAAGCTAAGGTACAGTTGGCTCTATTGTAGGTAGTATACCTAGGGCTAAATTCCGTGCTTTTAGGATTGTCTGTTGTTGGAACTGGTTACGGGGGTTATCTTTAGACTAAGGAAGGTCTTATAAGCGGCGTATTAGGCTATTAGGCTTAGTACCTTATACTCCTGGCCTATATATAATTTTAAAGTTTAAATTAGAGAGGAACTCGTTCTAGCGTGCTTAGCATTAGTTTAGCTATTTTGTAGTTATAAAGTACTTAAGGTTACGATGATCCGTAAGGACTTTAGTTGGCTAGTTAGGTTCTGCTAAGGAGAGTTCTAGTTGGAATTCCTTAAACGCTTATATAATCGCGAGAAGTTCCTTATTATAGATTTTATAGTTACATTTTTATAGTATAAGCTTAGACGAGTAGAATGCAACTAGGTGGAGGAGACCGTTATTGCCTATCTAGGAGAGGACGCCTGCGTTAACGTGGTCTAAGGAGTTAGTTTTAAGATAGAGTTGTTGTCCTAGTATAAAGTAAGCTAGGATAGGTGCTTTAGTAAAAGTATCTTTAAGGTCTTAGAATGCCTTCTCGCATTTAGGCGTCCAGATAAAATGTAGATATATTTTTCTTCCTTACGGAAAGGCCCTTTATTCACATTATTGCTATAAGTGGTGCTATAACACCCGAGAAGTTGTATATAAATTTTTAATAGAAGTTAGCGAAACTAAGGAAGGCTTATACGTCCTTAATGCAATTAGGGGTTTGCTATTTAGTAATTATGCGTACTTTCTTAGGGTCTATATAGACGCCCTTAGTAGTGACAATTAGTCTAAGGTATTTTACTTCTATAACTAAGAATTTGTATTTCTTTAAATTAATATAAAGTCCTACGTCCCTAAGGCGCTATAGGACCTTTTAAACGTGCTTAGTATGCTTAAAGGGGTTATTGCTATAAATAAGTATATCGTCTAGGTACGTAGAGTAGAAGTTGTTAAGGTAATCTTATAAGGTGTTATTAATATAGCTTTAGAAACTACCTGGGCCGTTATATACGCCGAAGGGTATAACGGTATATTTAAATTGGCTAAAGCGCGATATAAATGCGGTTTTCTATTTGTTACCTTTCCGTATTTAGAGGCGGTTAAAGGCGGCGATAATATTAAGCTTGGTATAGATTTTGGCTTGGCTAAGCCGTTTAAGAGTCTTATATATAAGCGGTATAGGGTACTGGTTTTTAATTGTGATAGCGTTAAGTCCTCTATAGTTAATATAGGATTAGATACCTCCTTCTAGTTTCTTAGTAAGGAGGATAGGGGCGGCTACTGGGGATATGCTAGGACGAATAAACCCTTTGTTAAGGTGCTTGTCGATATACTTTTTAATAACTAGAAGTTTGTCTTTTAATATTAGGTAGGGTCTCTTATAGGGTAGCGTTTTTCCTTATTTGGTATTAATAGTATGGTTATTAGGTTAATATAGGGGGAGTATATCTGCGCTCTTTTGTAAGCATATATTAATAAAGTTATGGTACCTCTTAGGGAGAAGCTTGCGGAGTTCCTTGTTGGTAAGTCCTTTTTTAAGCTTTATAAACTTCTCAAAGTCTAAAGGTGAAAGTCCGTAGAGTTCTGCGGGGGCATTATTTTTTAAAAGGTTAACTATGTCTATCCTATTACTATAGAGGACGTAGTCCTGTTCTTTATTAAGCTTATATAGTTATAATTAGGAGGCTGCGGTAACGGTCTAGCCTTTCCTACGTGTTATGCGGTAGAAGGCCGCGGTACTTACGTAGTAGCAGTTAGTCGTGGGTAGGGTAATAAGGGGTTCCTTAGGTTGGTATCCTAGGGAGTAGATAAAGGTGGCTAGGCTATATCCTAGGCAAGTCTCTCTATAATATTTAGAGTTAAAGGTTACTTTTCTCTTTTTCCAGTTAATGGCGGGGTTGTGTTGTTTAAGCTAGTTTATTCCGAGGATAATAGGGTAGTTAGTAAGTAGTGTAATATAGGCCTAGAGCTCTTCCTAGTGCCTATTTATATTTAGGTAGAGTTATGCTATATAGGTGATCTTCTATGCGGTATAACTACTATTAGCAAGTTATAGGGCGCGGGCTTTAGTAAGGGGTAAGGTAGGTAGGTTATAAGTGCGCATAAATTGGGTATCTATAAATTTATTAGTAGCTCCGTAATTAATTATAGAACGGCTTTTATATTGTTTTTTGGTAGTAATTCCTATTATAGGTAAAACTATCTATTTCCGTCTATTTATCTTTATTAAGTTATTTATTAAGCAGGCTGATATATAGATCCCTCTATCGTTAGGGCGTCCTAACCTGCGACTTAGGGCTAGGACTTAGCGTTTTCTGCTTCCGTATCCGACTCTACTGCTATTACTACGTTTTTATTTTGTACGGTAGTGGCGTATAGCGACGTATTTGGTGTTTAGGGTACTAGGTTAGGTATTAGGCGGCGGCTACTAAACCTAGCTATTAGGTAGTTTAGGCTATAGCTATAACAGCCTTTTTAACGGTATTTATAGTAACGCCTTAGCTTCCGGAGTAGCTTGCGTTCTCCATTTAGTAGCTTCTACGGGAAGGTTAGTATAGAGAGGTTAATATTAGGATTAGTAGTATTGCTTAGGGTAGTAGGCGTTGGTGGTTTAGTAGGTCTAGAGGGCTTCTATAGGGAGGTCTTTGGGTAGGGGTTTATAGTAGCGATCTGGTTTAGCCGTTATTTAATCTTCCGTAGGGCTGCTACTATATTATAAACGTCGTTATAATTGTGGCTAGCAGCTGCGTGACTAAGGCGATAAGTGATTTTTTTAAGAAGATTTTTCTGGTCTTTAGCATCGTCTTAAGCGAGGACTTTGGTGTATTCCTAGAATTTAACATAAAACTTGTTAAATAATTTAGTAGGACTTATCTTTAGGGCACGTAGTTTAGCTTAACTAGTAGCCACTAGGTTATAGTTACGGTATATTTAGTTAAGGTTATTAAGGACTTCCTGGTGGGACTGTTACTTCTAAGAACTGTTAGTCTCCTATTAAGCGAAGAGTCTATTAAATGGGATGCCCTTTGTTTGCCCAATAATATAGCTAATCTTAGCATTTTCTGTAGGGAAAAGGCAGGCGCTTTGGGTTAGTTTCTCGCGGATTTATATCTTCTAGTGGCTGTATTCCTTACGGTTACCCTTAAAGATTAAGGGATTAGGGTAGCGTATATTAGACCCTACAATAGTAGTTTAGGTTTGGTTATTATAACTTTTGTTATTACTGCTATAGTAGGGGTTTCTATTAGGCGAAGCTACTTAGCGCTAACCCTCCGTTAAGTATTAAGTAGGTGAGGTTGCTAGGGGCGTAGAGATATAGGTGGCGTTATATATAGTAGAGGGGTGTCTAGTATTGTTATAAATGTGCTCATTAAGCTAAGATTATAGGTATTTAATTGTATCCTCTCTTTTAGTAACCGTAGCAATAAGTATAATCTTAGCCTTCTTTAATTATTGTACGTCGCGTTTAGATACGTGGAGGTTATCTTTAATCTCTTGGCGTATATTGTTAGCGAGCGCCTTATAAGCTTGTAGGTCTTAGATAATATTATAATTTTAGGCAGTACGCATCTTAGCTTATATAAGCTTTAGATAATAGTTCTATAAAAGGCGGTAGTATTTATTAGGTTCTCGTGTTACTATTTTCGCGAATATCTTAACGTCTCGTATCTTAATCTTAATGGGTAGTAGCCCTTTGGCTTATTTGTCCGTAGTTATATAATTAATAAAAGATAAGACATTATTAATATCCATCTTGTTAAGGTTGTTATAGTCTTTTAAGCCACTAGGCTTCCCTTTAGGGGTTAAGGCTAGGGCTAATAAATTAAATCCTCCTAGGATTAATTGGTGTCGTGGGTTTAATATAGGTATTGGATTATTCTTTAAGTTTAATATAATGGCTAGTAAGGAATTTCGTTTTACTATTGTCGGTTCTTTAGAGGTATAAAGTGGGAGACACGCTACTTCTAGCAGCGCCTGTAGTATTGTGGAGATGTAGAATTAGTCGTAGGCTAAGCGTTGGTGAAAAAAAAGGCGTAACGTAATGTCATAGGATGGGGGTAGTGGCTACAAAGCGTATGTATTTAAGGAGTTTATAAGACGTTGCGCGATCGATCGTAAGGGTTAAGGGCGTAAGGAGGTGATATACCTACGCGTAGCTGACGTAAGCTATACGCGAGGTGTACGTAAGAGCACGGGGCTCTCCTATGGAGGCCCCTACGGTGGGGTTCCGTGACATTGGCATAGCGGTCTTAATCAGTCTTATTCTGTTCGCTGTAGTAATATTAGTAACCTATATATAGAATAAAACTTTCTTTTTCTTCTCTTAGTTCTTTATATCATCGGTTTTTATTAACAATAGAGATAATTTATTTAACAATATACTTTAGTGGATTGCAAAGCAGCGCATATTAAAAATCTCTCGCTTAGTTAAAGCTGTTACGCAAGTAGGGACTATTTATAACAATAAAGAAAACGACAGCGATGACGAGGAGGCGCTTGACGAGAAGGGAATCTTTAATTTTAGAAAGTAGGCAGTTAAGCTACCACCCCGCTATAAGCCCTACTTTGGTAAATATAGGTTTTAGCATAATAGCTATCTATTTATCTTCGATCGCTCGCGCTAAGAAAGACCTACTAGTCTATAGTCCCTAAACAGAGGCGACGAAGAACTCATTAAACTAAGATATATTAGACGGTTGACGAAGCCTATTAAGAACCTACTTAGGTATATAAAATCATAGTCACTTAAGAAGGAAAAAGCTATAATAGTTATTCGGCGGCCAGCGGGGAAGGATTATAGACGTAGCGCTAGGTTATAGGACCGCGTCTTATCTAGACCTTTCCGTCCGATAGATACTGTGTTACTTAACCCTAAGTAAAAGACCAAAGTTGTGGAGGATATTAATGAATATCTCTATCCAGCCAGCCCTCGCTGGTACGCCACCCGCGGTATCCCGTACCGTTACGGTTACCTTTTTTACGGGCCTCCTGGAACCGGAAAAACGTCGCTCTCCTTTGCCCTTGTTGGGGTCTTTAGGCTAAATATATTTTATATTTCTTTACTCAAACCTACTCTTATAGAATCTAACTTTAACCAGCTATTTAACAACCTCCCTTACTGTTATATTGTTCTCCTAGAGGATATTAATACTGCAGGTCTACTAAGATATAAGGAGAGTAATAAGAACGAAGAAGAGGATAAGGCGGATTCTAAAGGAGGCAAGATGGTCTAAGAGTTAAATGTTACCGACTTAACTAAAGCGATTAAGTCCGCGAACCGTAAAGATAAGTAGAACGATAATGTGAAATAGGGTGTTTCGCTTTCTAGTCTGCTTAACGCCATTAACAGCGTCGCTACTTATAAAGGTAGAGTCCTTATTATAACAACGAATTACCTAGAGAGGTTGGATGAAGCCCTTACCCGTCCTAGCAGAGTCGATATGCAGGTTAAGTTTACGCTTGCAATGCGCGACCAGATTTAGGACATCTTTATCCGCATATACTTAAACGAGAATAATAAGGTCCTAAAGCGGCGCAGCAGGCCCGCTTTCAATAGTAGCCTTAATAGGTCGGCGAAGATAGTAAACGGGATTAATAGGATTAACAACACTAATAGTATTAATGAAATTAACGGAGCCAACGGAGTTAAGGGAAGGAAGTACTTAGCCTTTAGCAACCTAGCTATAGCCAGCACTATAAATCCCAAGAGGCTGAAGGCACTGGCTAAGACTTTCGCTAATTATATTCCTAAAGGCAAATTCTTACCAGCTAAAATCTAGGGCTTCCTACTAACGCGTAAGAAGGAGTCTTAGCGAGCTCTTAAGCAAGTAGATAAATAGAAGGATACGGTACTAAAGGCGAAGGAGAAGAAGGTAAAGATTGTTGGTTTGTAATAAGCGGAGGTAATAGGCCTCTAGAACATCTAATGTAGTATTAGAGAGATAAATACAAGGTCGGAATTGAAGTGTTATATTAGTACGGTTTATTGTTATCTTCCTAAGGTTAGTAATAAGTTAGTAGGGTAAATTAGCATCTTATTATATTTATATTAGCATTAACCTAGTCTATATAGTTAAAAGAACTATCCCTTTATAGCAAACTTAGGCAAGCCCTAAGGTACCTAATTTTGTGCAGATATACCCATGTCTTTTATTTAAATCCAAATGCTTAGTTAAAACGCACATTAAGGCAAACAAATAAATGGCTAGTAAGATAGATTACTTTAAGGCTCTAGCGTGTAGTAGGTAGGTAGAGGTAGCCTTAGGGTTAATTAGGGGTTCTGCCGAGGGTTAGCTATATGTCCTACCTATCTCTATTACCCCATCAGCTCGTTTCCAGGGCTTAATGCGCTAAGCTTAGGGAAGTTGTATTAGGTCTTAGCCTGCGAAGATAGCCTACAGGTTGCGGCAACTTTAACCTATTGTTTTTTTATGGTGCGCCTAAGACCCTAGGCAGCCCACCCCCCCTATATCCACGGTAGTACCTAAATATTCTTAATTAATATATACTCTTCTTAGAAACAACTTTTTTAGGCAGTCAATTAGTTATTAATTGCCTTTTTTCGCTTAGCGTAACAATTTAATCTAGCACGGACGTCCCACCTCTACATTGTTTACAAAAGTCTAAGAGATAGGGCCACTCGGGGTTAGAACTGCGTAAAAGTGGCAGAAATAGGTCTATATAGGGTTTCTTAATTCATTTACTCTCTTCTAGCCCTCTAATCCTTATAATGTCTACACCCCGTTTCCCTATACCCTTATATTAGTTAGCAATAAATATAACCAAGTGACTAAGAGAGAAGTCTTAATATAGGAAGGCAGTGCCCTTACTTATAAGCTGGGGTATAATTTTGTCAAAACATCCGCAAAAAAATAGGTTAATATTGAGAAAGCTTTCTACGATGTTGTTCGGCGACTAAGAAAACAAAGGCAGTAATCTTATAGGACCAATAGCTATAAAGGTCGGGACGAACCTAATAAGCTAAGCGGCTTGTACTAGGGATGCGTATAGTACTAACTATATCTTCCTTATAACGTATACCTGCGCAAGGCTTAACCTAAAAACAACTACGAGAAGAAGAAACCGACACTGTTTCCCTCCTTAGCGATTACAATTCGCGTGAGTTTAACGATATAACGCTTGCCCGTAAGGATCGACAGATTATTAAGCCAGGAGGCTTCGCAATGGTAGATATAGCCGTCAAAGCTATTAACCTTAAGGAATCTATTGATAAAACGACAAGTAGCAATGTGGGTAGGAATGTAGTAAGCAATAAGCAAGTAAATAAGGCAGTAGGTGGATAAGGGAATTAATTAGTATATAATCAATGTAATTAATATAATTAATCAGAATTAGGTACGGTAATTTTATAAGAATTAAAATCTATAGCCTAATTATAATTACGGTGATTATATATATCCCTAGATCATATAGCGGTTATAACACTTAAGGTAACTAGACGGAGTATCTGGGTAGTAGAGGCTCTAGGTTAAGGCAGGGAACTTATAAATATATAATACTTTAATAATGGAAGCTATTAGGCTAGCGCGGCGGAATAGTAGTGGCTATTGTAGGCTCTTATAGGCTTGCGTTAGCTTATAGAAATCCTTAAGCCTAGATGTAGAGCAGCTTATAAAAATGCTAGAGGTTATAAGCACGTACTTTAGACCTTTAGCATTAACGAGACGTATATTTATAGCTACCAGAAACAAAATTTTAGTAGAGAAAACACGCTAATTCCATCGACAACGCGTTAGAGGATTCGGCGCTTAAAACACAAAGACGTTATCTATCCTAGTATGTGATAATGGCTTACTCGCCCCTAACTATAAGCATCCCTAACAAGCTGAAATATTAGAAGCTCCTTAGTATAAAATATCTTCGCCTATAGGTAACCTTCTAAAGACTAAGTGCTCCTAAATAGTGGCATTGGCCTTAAGTATATATCGGTTCCGGCTTTTATAGGTCTTTATCTTTATTACAATACGTCCTACTAATCTATGGCGCTAACTGTGGGTCGCTTTTTTAAGGCAACAAGAAGGCGGCCGGCGTGTTATTAGAGAAGGCAATTAGTGCACAAAACTGCAAACCGTAGTCATTACTATAAGGCTATAAATCCTAGCGTCGCCCCCTTCACTCGAAAGTTCCTATAAGTACATTTATATCTCCCCTTAACCTCTAGCGCCGATTTAAAAAATTTATTGCGTTAATAGCCGATCTTCGTTATATAAAGCATTTAAGAGCCTAAGCAAAAACGTCAGCCGCTGCTACTACTAATAACCTCACCTGCCTATATTATAATAGGCGAATATTCTAGTAATATGACCAGCTGTTCGACTATATTAATCTTAAGCACTTATTAAAAGTGCAGGAAGCGGAGCTAAATCCTTAGAAAGGAATCGACCTTTTCCGAAAACATTTACAATAAGAGGCGCTTTATAAAGCGTAAGTTAAGAAACTTAGCTTGGCCCCCTTTTCTCCGCCCGCTCTATTATTTTTAGTATCTCTTTTTTACCTAGAAGCTAATTTACCTCTATAGGAAATTTTTAGATAATTAGCCTACATAGGAAGCCTTACATAAATTATTTAATGTAACTATAGGAGGCGGTTTAACACCTAACCTAACTTGGCTAATATTTAAAGACAAGAAACCTAGTTACGCTTATCTATTTAATCTATACTATGGCTCGGCCGCTAGTATAAACCCATCTATATAGCTAATGCTAAGTTTGTCTAGTAACGTGTAGTCCGTTAAAGCAAACCCCTATAAGTACTACTACTCTACCTATTAACAACAATCTAGGGCCTATAGGGCGCCGTATAGAAGTCTAGAGTATAGCTTAGCGGGTAGTCCACCGTCGCCGTTTAATATATAGCTAACCCGCCAACAGCAACTAGGTATTATTAAAATTTAGCGTTTTAACCCTTAGTATCTAAACCTTCTACTTTAACCCGACTTACGCCCTATTTCTTAAGAGCAACTTACCTTAAAAGTGAAGTCTATATATGCTGGTCTTACAATAGTAGAGATAAAATATATTTATATAGATAGAGCCTAGGCTTCTACTACTCCTAAAACTAAAGGGGATCCTAATTCTAAATTAGCAAATAATTACTGGTAAGCATTGATTGCTCTATACCGAACACTGCTGTATAAGCATTACGACTTCTTCTTGGCCTCTTAACATCCTTCTGCTTCCCCTGCATTACGTCATCTAGTATTTAAGTACTCTATGCCTGCTAAAATGTAGAAATATAGTATCCACTCTTTCCTTAAGCTATTACGTCGTCGGCTACCCGAAAGTTTGGATTATATGCTCCAATTTATATACCTTGCTTATTAGATAATGGCTCTTCTCTACAAAACAGTGCCTGGATTTAAGGATACCTAAATTAAATGTCTTGGTAATCTTAGTTAATATTATATAGCTATTAAAGATAAGGACCTACGCGATCGCGAAACCTAGGCAGGTGTTATACATTTCTGGTACAGTAAAGCTGCTAATAAGAGTCCCTCTATAAGCCGTTTATACCATTATCTAGCTATACTAGCGCGGCCTAATACGCTCTAATAACTTTACTACTATTTACGGTCCTTAACCTACGTCTAGCCATTTATAAGCACCCGAGAATCTATTTTAACACTACTAAATTTAATCCTTAGCCGTTCTAGAACTTCATATTTACACTCTCTACCTATAGACATAAGTTTCATTAAAGCTCACGGTATCCTCTTTAGAAAGCTATTGTTAGAAGGCTTTAAAGAAGCTCTCGCATCGTTCTTAAGTCAATTAAATAATTATGTCGGGCACGTAACCGCTAAATGGAAAGAGTAAGGTGTCTATATTACTATTACCAACATTACTGGACTTTTTAATTACGGCTTATAGGACTCAATCCTTAGGCATATCTTCTAGCTGTACGCTAAAAAATTACTCTGTAGCTCTTATACTGAACAACCGTTAACTCCCTTAGATAATAATTATTTAGATAATAATTTAAGTTGTTTACCATTTCCAGTTTCCCTAGAACTAAAACACTTTTCTAATAAAGAGCTATCTGCTCGGCTCCTCAAATTGTCCTCTAATCCCACATTCTCCCATACTTATCGTCTAACATTTTTAACTCTAGCTCTTATTCTTCGGCGTATTGGGGACAAAAATGTTCTTCCTTATGTTTATGTTTTATTTGCATTCCTTTCTACTGCTGTTTTAATTTTATACGTTAGCGCATCGTTATGCAACATCGCCCCCTAGTTAGGAATTATTGCTTTCCTTAATGCGTTATTAAAGTCTAAGAGATACGAGCCGCTTATTATAAGCGATCCGTTCCCTAATTAAGATTAAAACAACAGCCGTTTATTACCGGAAGACTATCTTATACGTAGGCAAGTTTGGAGTCAGTGTTATTTCCCAAAATGGTGGTTTAGTAGTAAGCATAATAAAGAGGAGCGCTCTCTTAAACTCGCCTTAATAATTAAATTAAGAATGGAGCGTATTCTACGCCTTAGTTAATAAATCACATCTATAAGATTAAAGGCTATAAATTGAGGACTTTTAGCCTAACTGTCACAGTGCTGCAATAAAGTAGACTGAATAACTACGTTGTGCTATAAAGAAGAGAAGAAGGTAAAAGGGGGTATCGTATATAAATAGTAGGGCCAGCCGCCAAGGCGCTAGTAGTGGGCCAGCCAACAGTAGGAACAGTATGCGTTAGGTCAGTGCCGTGACAGTACTTCCCTCCCTAGAAGGTTTAGTCCCCAAACCGAACAAGTAACTTCAAACAGGCAGTACATGGGACCACCTGTTTTCGCTACAAAAATATTAAAAATTCTAATTAGTCGGCTCAACAAATAAAGTTGGCGCGTGGCGCTCTTAGCAAGAATTCTAACTAATTAAACAACTTTAACCGGCGGTTAAAGTTCCATAACATCTTAACTACCACAAATTTTTAATACGGTGGTCGGCCATAACCTTAGCGTAACTTTTCCTTATTTTATACCCAGTCTGGGGGTCCTAGCTTCTTAGGGTATTACTTATAGAAGCGCTATACAGCTTATTCGCAACCCTTTAGGTCCTCTTCCGGCTACTAGGTTATATCCTTATAATATTTCCATTTAATCTTATAAGTTAGGCCTTAGGGGTCTTCGTTGTGTACATTAAGGATTTTCTTAAACTCCTATTTATCTTCTATATTACCATCATTATCTCTCTCTATTACTTGTCCTTGTATATTACGGCGCTCTACAGTATTAATATTTGCTTGGCTAAAGATCTCTTCAGTAGCCTAGAGGCAGACCTTAAATATATAGAAGGATTTGTTTACTCAGATATAGTTTAGGAGGTCTACTATGACTGCCCCTTAGTATACTGCAAGTATAGGGTATAGGCCGTCCTATTTATTGTCCTATTTCTTCTTAGGTTTGTTTATCTTTATATTTTCTAAGCTAACTATAACTATATCACCTTTGTAGAATAACGCGCTTTTATCCCTACGGGTATTAGCATTATCTTTATAGCGTTGCTATAAAATCTAGGCTAGGGCCTTAAGCTATATTAATATCCGCTTAAAGCGGTTGGCCATAGAGTCTACGCGGAAGAACTCCTTCTTTACTTATACTAATAGTGTTGGTAGGTAGGGGCCAGTAGGCTTAATTCTAAGGCGAGGGTTAAAGCTATAGTTGGCAAAAAACGGGGAGATGCCTGTGCTCTCGTTAACTTAGTTATTTATAGCAAACTTGGTAAGTAGTAAGTAGTTAACCTAATTATCCTATATAAAGCTAATAAAAGCATAGAGGTACTTATTTACAGCAGCGTTGACGATTTTAGTTTAGCCGTCCGTTTTTGGGTGCTAGGCTAAGCTTAGTTATAAGGTTGTCTTAAGGCGTTTACTTAGTTGTTACTAGAAGTCGCTAACAAATTATATACCGCGATTAGAGATAATCGTGCTTAGTATACTATAAAGCTTATATATATTGTTAACAAAGCTATTAACTAGCTCCTTTATTAAGAGTCCTATTACTAGAACAAGGTGTTATATTTTAGTTAGGCGGTTTATAATAACAAGGATATATTTATATGCCTTGCTATAGCGTTAGTATACCGGCAGCGTTATAATATAGTTGATTAAAATATTAGTTTATGGGTGAGTGGGTAGTTCTAGTAGCTTTAAGAAACTAGGCGGGGTAGAACGGGGGGTCTTAGTGCGAAAGTATAGGGTATAGTCTTTAATAAAGGTAGCCGTAAACTAGGAGATTTCTAGCCACTAGTATATTTGGTTTAAGAGGTTAAAAGTCTTAACCCGGCTAGGGTGATTAGCGGGGCCGCTGCTATAAGAGCGATAGATAACTTCTAGGTAGAGGTCTAGGGCATTAGGGATAAAGAGGCGTTAATAGAAGTAGATCTATCCGTTAATAATACTACATTCTAACTTATTGTAATAGAGTAATTTCCTAATCTTCTTTGGTTAACGGCGAGCTTTCCAATTACGTAGGGCCGCCACTATATCTCTTGCGAGTTTGTTCTCCTAGTATCCTAACCGGATTAGCTTATCCAGTAACTTTTTGGCTATTTTAGGGTCTAGAGCGGCTGTAAACTCCACGTTATTAGAGTTGCGGGACTTATATAGTAATTCTTCTAAGATTATAGGGTTAACTTTCTAGGGTGGTATAATAACTTAGGCTTAGTAGCGGAGGCGTTCGTTATTAACGTCCTTAGGTTTTGTTTTTAGTAGTTAGCTTAGGGTATTAGGGAGCATAGCTTTACTACTAGGTCTGTATATAATTATAAAGTTAAACTATAAAAGGAACTCTGCCTACCGGACTTAGCGTTAGTTTAGCTGCTTAGTAGTTATAAACGTCTATAGGTTCTTATAGTTAGTAATAATTTTAAATGGCTCCTTGGTCCCTTATAGCTTAAGACGCTATTCCTCTAAAGCCTTAATAATAGCTAAGAGTTCTTTATTATAGATCTTATAGTTATACTCTAGCGCTAAGTACTTTGCGGAGAAGAATGCGACCAGTCTTAGTTTACCGTTATTATTGTACTGGGAAAGGACTCCGCCAGAAGCCTAATTTGATATGTTTGTCTTTACCACTGTTTTCTTTATATAGTCGTAGTATGCTAGTACTAGTGCTAAAGTAAAGGCTCTCTTAAGGGCCTTAAACGACTTAGCTTGTTCTGGTCCCCATAGCCATCTAATATCCTTTCTTAGAAGTTTTATTATAGGTATAGTAACAGCAGAATAACTTTGGATAAACCTGTGGTAAAAGTTTACAAATCTAAGAAACTGCTGTAATTCTTTAACTAAGGTTGGGTTCTCCCATGCTTGCAAGGCTTAGACCTTTTTAGGGTCTATACTTATTCCTTCTATTGAGATAATTAAGCTAAGGTACTTTGTCTTTGTTATATAGAACTCTGACTTACTAATATTAATTTGGAGGCCGGCAGCTCTAAGGCGGTGAATTACCTCTTTAACGTACCTAGTATGCTTAGCTTAAGTTTTAGAAAATATAAGGATGTTATTAAGGTATACTGTGCAATAGTTATCTAGTGCGTTATAAAGAATGTAGTTAATATAGTTCTAGAATATAGCTGGGGCATTATAAAGGCTAAATAGGGTTACTAGTATTTCGTAGAGCCTAAAGCGGGTAATAAATGCTATAAGCTATTTATAGCCCTTAGCAATACGGATCCTATTAAACGCGGCGATAATATTAAGCTTAGTATAGAATTTGGCGCCGTATAGGGCATTAAGTGTCTCCCGGATAAGCAGGAGCGGGTATTAGTTCTTAACGGTGACGTTATTAAGTCCTCTATAGTTGTGGCAGATCCTTACCCTTTCTCTTAGCTTAGTAGCGAGTAGGAGCGGGGCTATAGTAGGGGACGTTGATTCTTGGATAAAGCCTTTATTAAGCATCTTATTAATCCATTTCTTAACGTATTGGAGCTTAGTAGGGGAGAGTAGGCAGTTCTTATAGTACGGGGGCTGCTTTCCTAGCATAATTTTGATTTTATGGTCCCATAGGCGATATAGTGGGAGCTTATTAGCATTCTTTAGGAG
>Ga0307515_10004052_pt1 | contig 30584 bp, 14 predicted proteins | sample 17_EM_MG_FD_194513 | JGI IMG/M metagenome (GOLD analysis project Ga0307515, IMG submission 194513) | Populus trichocarpa ectomycorrhiza microbial communities from riparian zone in the Pacific Northwest, United States - 17_EM | ecosystem: Host-associated > Plants > Roots > Unclassified | place... | reverse complement strand
GCAGCATTCGCAAGCGGAAATACCTGAAGCCAGTTATTTCTAGCAGCTGGGTAGCATTTGCTCGGAGCAAGAATCTTGGCATTGGTGACAAGATCTTCTTTTACAGGGGGCTGAATGATGAGGACGGGCCTTCAGGAGTCAAGTATAAGATCAAAGTGCAGAAAGCAACGAAGGTGTTCGGAGCTATTTTGGGTTATGGATCACCTGTTCATGCAGCCATTTAAGCACCTAGCTAGCCAGGAGGGATTCTCTTGTCATGAACATATATAAAGCTTCATAATAAACGCTCTTGTCATGAACTTAAATATCTATTACTCTGCAAGAAGAGGTTGTGATGTACTTGAAATTGATTGACTCTTCAATAATATATTATAGTCTTAATTAATCTTTTCAATCAATTCTATGATCCTCTGAACCATTTTGCATAATTATATGTTTTGGTCATCAAACGAACTGATATTACTAACCTATTATTGAATATTAGTTTCATTACCATATATGTAGTTTCACCATTCATTACTAGAAACTAACCTTATTATTATATAACTAATTTCACACATTACAATTAAAAAAAAACATATCATATTTAAAGAATTTATAATTACTTAACTTAATAAATTTGTTAAATAAAAATATTGAGACATATCAAGTACCTACCTGATATCTGAGTTCTAAAAACACTATCATGTTATTGTATTACTCTTGCAACCTCTTTGTGTCAACATGAATTTTAAATATTATATTCTATTTATTCATTATTATAACCTCTTTCTAAATTTAAGTTTTGAACCAATATAATCCTTCAAATTTTATGCATATTCATTTCTATTCATAATTTCAGTACATTTTATGTTTAAATATAATTCTCGTAAGCATTTAACTCAACGATTACAAATTTTATTTTCTTTTGTTTTTGGCCGAATCATACACACGAGGAGGAAACATGAGTTCTATTTATTTTCCCGAAATTTTTATCAATTTAAATAAGAAAACCTGACATACGTAAGCCTAGATGAAAGAATATTCCAATATTTAGAAACTAAATTAGAGTAATTAATTAGACTTGTAATGATAAATTGGGAAATATTCATAAAATATAAGGATAATTTGAGTCAAGGAGCTCCAAACTTTGATTTAAGCTGTGAAAATGCCTCATAATTGAAAGTCTAAAAGGAAGAATCTCTTATATGGCATGTCTAAAAATGAAACTATGCTGATGAGCTGTGGCTCGACTGGCATTAATGCTTCCTCTCCTCAAATCAAGTTCCAACCGCTCTTTTGTTAAAGAAGAAGAAGAAGGAGACAAAGCTACCTTCTATATTTAAATTGATTAAAAAAATGCATCTTGAAAGAAAAGAAATCAACAGGGTTCATCGATGGAAACCCCAAAAATCCTCTTGAACGTAAGTGGTAACTGTCAAAATGTTCCTGCTTACTCCAATGGAATATGGAATGTAGCCCATGGAGAAACTATTCTCCAACATTCATTGGTTCGTTTCCATGTTCAATTACTTGCCATGTTTCTCCTCTCCAGCTCCTTTCACCTTTTGCTCCGTCGATTCCATTTATCACGTTTTACCTCAGAAATCCTGGTAATCATTAACACGATGTATATATTATTAACAGAATATCTTGAATTTTTTTTCTTTTATTATGCTTGTTGATTCTGACAGCAAGGGGGAGGGCAGCTGACTAATGGGGTGTGTTTTTTGCATGGTTCATTCGTCTACCAGACAGGTATAGTATTGGGACCAGCTATAATGGGAAAATACTTTAACAATGCATCAAGCAAATTATTCCCACCCTATGAGGAGATCATTATTTCATTATCAAAGTTTGGTTACGTGCTGTTCGCGTTCCTTGCTGGTGTAAGAATGGACCCAACCTTGATTGGGAAAACAGGAAGAACAGCCTTCATTTTGGGGTTTATGTCGTCCGTCACTGCTTTCATTATCATAGAGTCTACTGGGTTCCTATTTCCTAAAGGATTGAAGACTGGTGGATCGAAAAACGCAAAGGTGATGTTTGCAAGAATATATATGGCTTGTATGATCCAGACCCAATTTGTTGGAGTCAGTTTCATTTTAATGCAACTGAAGATGATAAACTCACAGCTTGGACACATTGCTCTGGCATCGTCTTTGGTCAATGAATTGTTAAGGCTGGCATTTGGATTTATGTCCGGCTTCCTTTTTACCTTTAATGTTTCCGAACGGGCTGGAGTTCAGACCATTATTTTTTCCCTTATATTCGTCGTGTTAATTCTAACCCTAATGAAGCGACTCATGTTCGTAGTTGTTAGAATAACACCAGAAGGTCAGCCTGTGAAGGAAATCTATGCTACTGTTACTGTGGCAACGGTATTTTTAATTTCGACATGGGGTGACAGCATAGGGCTAAATTACCTGGCCGGCCCTTTGATACTCGGCTTAGTGCTGCCTGCAAGGTCTCCATTAGCTGAAATCCTGATAGCTAAGTTCGATACAATTGTTTCCGGGTTTCTTCTACCACTCATGGCAATGCTTTATGCATCAAAAGTCGATCTGTGGCAAATTATGAAAGAGTTTGACAGTCTTCTCATTTTTAAAATTTCGTTGATTGGATTCACAATGAAGGTGGTAGCAACTTTTTTTCTAGCAAAGTTTTGCAAGATACCTACAAGACATGCTGTTGCCCTCGCTTTGATTTTGAACGCCAAAGGGATCAATGAACTAGGAACGTTAGGCAGCTACAGCACTTTTCGGGTATATGATGATTCTTTTTCACTAATCATCACTTTCTATTAATTTGTATCTAAATATTCTTCCGCATTCTGGTGGTGAAAGGATCAGCACCTAATTACTTGTGCATTCCTTTCCATGAAAGAGATCTTTAATATATATATATGAACATGGAATTGTTGTTTTTCTCATTAAACAAGACCACTAACTCTCTCTCTCTCCCCCTCCCTCCCTCCTTTAAGGATATTCACTCAACCAGTGGGATTTTCTTGATATTTTTGCTCCAAGCGCTTCAGCCACTAGTCAAAATGCTCTACCATCCTGCAGAGCATTACCTGAGCTACAAGAAAATGAGTGTTGAACATGCTTCAGGAGATGCAGAGCTCAAGATACTGACCTGTGCATATAGACAGGAAGATGCCGTTGCAGCAATCAAGCTACTAGAATATTCAAATCCTACACAAGAAAGTCCTTTGTCCATTCATGGACTCTGCCTAGAGGAACTTGTTAGCAGCTTTACACCTCTTTTAATAAACCATCAATTAGGCCAGAAGAACTCTTCTTCCAAAGGATCTCGCTCGCAACCCATCGTTGATATCTTCAGGTACTTGAAGTCAGAACTCAAGAAGTCAGTTCAAGTGCAAGTATTCACTGCAATATCACCGCTTAAACAGATGCACGAGGACATTTGTTGGCTCTCGTTCAACAAGTCCTGTTCCCTGATAGTGCTCCCATTTCATAAGAAATGGAACAGCAAAGGAAAAATGGTTTCAAACAATAATGATTTGAGGAATTTGAACATTAAAGTATTGGAATTGGCCCCTTGTTCTGTAGGAATTCTTATCGATCGCAGTAGAGCACATGGCTTATCTTCTATTTTTATCACATCAGCGACATATAGAGTGGCAACAATATTTGTTGGAGGCCCAGATGACAGGGAGGCACTGGCGTATGCCTTAAGGATGGCAAGATGCCCCAAAGTCCATCTAACAGTCGTGCGTTTCATCGGGCATGATGATCACGCCCATCAAAGGTGGCAGTTTATGATAGATGAAGACCTTCTGAGAAGGCTGAGAACTGAAATGTCAGGGGGTAGTAATATAAATTACATTGAGAAGACGGTGAGAGATGGATCTGATACATCTTCCACAATTAAATCAATGGTTGGAGATCTTGATCTTATAATGGTAGGACGCAGCAGCCATGGAACTGAGTCTGAAGCTTTATCAGGCCTATCAGAATGGACTGATTTGCCAGAGCTTGGGCCGATAGGGGACCTGCTAGCTTCGGAAGATACCACTTGTCCAGTTTCAGTGTTGGTGGTTCAACAACAAATAAGAAAAGAGAGCCCTAAGATTGCTTGGAAATTCTGGTAGGCAAGTTCCGTGCTTGCACCATGAGGTAAGTAATAGGAAACTGCATAAACCTGAGCACTCCCTCCTCTTTACGCCAATAAAAATGAAAGCATGCTCGTTACAGACCCATACGCATACTTCTTTTTTATTTATTTTATAGTCTAACTCAAGGAAAAGTTATTGCCTCCTTGCTACCTGTTTCCCTGCTGTTCATTTTGAATGATTTAATCTCATGGATCAATTTGGTGAGAGGTGGTGGAATGGAGAGTGTTAAGGGAACTATATTAATAAAATCTCCAATCCCTGAAAATTCTATCAAAGAAATATAACATAGCCAGTACTTGGAGAGGAATATTCACAAAGCTGATAGATAGCTCTTTTAAAACAGTTCTAATGCTGTGCAGGCTGTCCAGTCAAGGCTCCATCAGACAAGGTCGCTGCAAGAAGCTGTTGAAGATCTTAAATGCACCAATATTTCTAAGAAAGAAAGCAATTTTTCAGTTTAAAGTATAGCTGCAGACAACGGGCTGGTATAGCAGTAAGTGAGCTCCTAATATAGCAATCATCCATGAGATTGAGAGTTTGAGTTCTCTCTCCTATTGCAGCTAGCAGTTGATGGCGTATCTACATCCTCATGCGTCATCATAGCATCCTTGAAAAGATCTTAAGTTTCGAACTCCAACATAGCTGTCTGTATCAGAGTTCCAGGATGATGGCCAAAAAGAAAGTTTACAGCATGGCTAGTGAAAATTTTGAGAACAGTTTCTTAAAACAAAAACCAAAAGATAGTGGACAATTGAGTGTCTTACATTAATTTTATAGTTTTATTGTTTGTTATGTGTTGATATCAGGCTTGGTGATTGTTATGTACGAGAATGATTGTAAAACCACTCTAATTGAACAATGAATGATTCATATCTTTGAACAAGTGTGCTTTGGTTTCAAATTTATCAGAAATATTGTCTTTCACATTTCTCATCCTATCAAATCACAGATTAAATTATCGTAATTTGAACCATATCGTCTCACAGTGATGATAGGACGCAATGGCCCAAATATCCCTTCCTGCATCATCTGTGAGTCTCCAAGAACATGGTTGGAGAAATCTTTCTCAATAGAAGGAGAAGTCATGCAATCATGTTTTGTCTTGCATGTTGGGTTTCTCACCAGATATGAATATTGCGGAAACAGTAATTTTAATGCTTTTTTAAAAAGTTTTATTGATTTTATTAGAAAATATAAGTTTCTTTGGGTTTGTAAGAATATTACTAAGTATAAGAATTTTTTATTTTTTTTTTAGCTCTATTAACTCTTCAAAGATTATTGTCTAATTGATCGGCCTCTGATAATAATATATATGAATTATCAAATAAAAAAATTATTAAACTTTTTAGAAGAAAGAAATTGCTATGATTTGAGGGATAGTTTTTTTTTTTTTTTTTCTCTACCAATATAAATATATAGGCGTGTAGTCAGAGCATTTCAAAATATGAAATGTTCTGGTGTCGAACATGCGTAGAATATGTTGTCTTGCTTCTGCTCAAGTAATGAAGTCGTATCAGTAACAGTTCCCTCTACAACTCTTATAGCAGACGTGCAAGGTATTCCTCAAATAATTTTCAGAGCAGTGGAGATGTGGCCGGAGAAACTTCAAATGGTTTTAACACCACAGCATTTCCAGCTGCCATAGCTCCAATGACCGGATCAATCGACAATATTGCCAGACAGAAGGCCTATGATTCAGCCTAGGACTTTTCATGTTAGGCTGTTTGTAGGCAAGTCAATTGTGGTACAGACACAAATTCTAGCAAAACATTACACTGTTCTATTTTCATCTACCATGTTCTGTTTCATAAGGTACAGATTGTGACAATCAAATGGGGAACTAGAGGTCTCCTCCATATAAATTCCGGGCACAAAAGGTCCGAGTTCTCACTTTTTGCTCCAACTCATGCTACCAAATACAGAGTTTGCAAATCCATTTGGGCGATGAAAATACCATCCCTGAAAGCCTCTAGTTGAGGAAGCTGAATCTCGGATTGTAAACTTCTCTCAGAACAAGTTTAACAACAAATCAGCTAATGAAAACAATCATATAAAAATCATGTTTCTCTTATATGGCAGCTCATGCTAACAACATTCTATGCCAAGTATTGGTCTTGTCTATTCACATGAATTACAGAATACATGATCTACAAGGTCATGAATGGCATCATAATGAAGTTCTTAAAAGCCGCTGCTACTCAAATTTTTCCATTTGGTGACCAAAACACAACCTGAAAGATAAGTTTCCATGCATTTATGATCTCCAAGAAACTATGTAGTATGAGCATCATGTGTCCGTGATGCCCATATGCCAAACACAAGAAACCAGAAGACAAATAAGATAGCCCAGTAGCGAGCAGGTCCATATTTGATTCTGGTCAGCACAATCTGCAAGTTGTAAGAGCATAAACATCAGTCCAGATCCTTTATGTATCAGAATCTTACACATTTTTTTTTCCTGTAAGAGTTACCAAGAAAAATAAGAAATGCATAGAGCCAAGATTTTATAAAGAGAATTAGAGCACAGGCAAATTAGGTAAGCTTTTCTTCTCAAATATTTACACTCAAGTCATACAATGCAAATCACATGTTAGTACTTGAATCAATAATATAACCACCATCTTCACCATTATAAACCCCTTTCACACCGAGCATTTATGCAGCCTTGACATTCAATTACTGCCAAAAGCACGCTACAAGACCTAATTTCTTAAAATGGTTTGCTATTGCTCAAAAACGAAAGCCTAATTCCTTGCTGCCACAGAACTCCAAAGAATCTAAATTTCAAGCTAATGTTTCGTCCTAAACCATCACAAAGAAGGAAGAACAAATTACAGCCTCACAATGGGCATAAAGCTGCTGGAATTCTCAATATTTATTATTGAACAGAAACTGACAATTTGTATATCTTTCTGTTAGACAATTAGCATTTCCATGCCTATCTGGATTTGGAATTCTAAATATGCCCTTCAGTGCTTTGACTCTAAAATACACAGCAAAAGCCACAAGTTATGACTTATGACCATTAAAAAAACATACCATTAACAAGAAACCAAGACCAGATTTTACTTTTCAGAACTTTGGAAATTACCCAAAATTATAAAAACACAGGAGCAGCAACTAATTGACCCGAATGAAGATATATTAGGACCATGAAAGACTATGATGCTCCAACAAAGCTCTATATCAAATGATCAACCTAGACTGCAACTTTGAAATTCAGAAATCTGAATTTACTTTCCTTGAATCATTTCTGTCTGCACCACTTTATCAAACAAATTCAGGTTTCATTCAGCCATGTGTATCAACACACTCTCTCAAAGCTGTTATATTGAACAGAAGACCGCCATTCTATAATCCCAGGTTTCTGTGAAACCTGAGGATCATGATTCTTACCATCTGCCAAGGTACTTAGTTTATAGGACTGCTAAGAATATGCATTCATAGATCAAGTGCAGTTATGCCATAATCCATAGTCAGAAAGAATAAAAATAAGTTACTTACAAAGCGAAAGAAGACCACCACTGTTAGAGCACAAACACCTCCAAGGAGAATATGAAGACCACTTTTGGCAGTTTTCTGAAGACAGGAGCTGAATAAGTTGCATAAAACACATAATACAACTAACAAAGTCATTAGAATTCTCTTGCAACCAAAACAAACATCAAATAACAGGGCACATACAAAGAATCTAGAGCAACAAACCAATTAGACATCAAAAGAGCTCCAAAAATGCCAAGAGAGAAGAATCATCACTAGATCTAACTATTGTTTCTTCTCATGTAAATGAGAGTAAGAATAGAAGAATTTTTATAATTTAACAGTTTAGCGAAGGAGCGAGGATGAATTTGAACTGACTACCTCCCTTTCAAACGAGAGTTGTGCTACTAATTTGGTTATCTGTTAGCCATTGGAATGTCATATGGTGAATGTTGATGACAACAATGTTTCACAGCATACATCCTTATCAAAAACCTTCCTATAGCAAGCTCAAGTAGTTGTGATTCATTCATTGGCACGACAAGAAAGAGAAAAACAAGAAATAAGAATATCCAAATCTCTTATATTAAATGTTATCAAAGTTCCTTCTGTGATGCAATTTCATCTATTTAATAGAGCGCACTTTCCCCCAAAGTACTACATAAGAATTTTATCAATTTTATCTCAACACCACCACTTGAGAATTTAGAGAGAAAAAAATTGCATAAAAGGCTTGGGCATGATTTTCTGGGTTTCCTTTTCATAGCATCAAAGAGAATGCACAGAGCTATATTCAACAGACACAAAGAATCAGTTGTCTAAAGAAGCCGATTATTCCAACTACCAAAATCCATGCCAAGTAGACAACAGCACATACTAATTTGGAAAGATTCAACAACCTTGAATAGGAAACACAGAGCATCAAAGCAAAAGTAGCCAGACAATGAAGCATTCAAGGATTCACCAATTCTCCATCCCATTTACCAATAACAAGAATGTTTTTTCTATTCATCCATCCATAAGAAGCCAAATCCTCTAACCATTGGCAGTCCTAAAGGAAGATGCTATACTCTGGGGAAGCTCATGGGCAACAGATGTCCTTCCAAGGAAAGTCTGTCCCCAAAAGTACTCAAATCTCAGCCTTAGTAGTATGCTCCTAAAGCCTATACTGCAACTTCTCCGTGCCACCCTTCCATCTGACCCCAACCCATTAAAACAGAGTAGAAGGCTCACTATTAATCCAGTTCCCTTATTTCCCATGATGTCACCCCCCTGGACCCCTTCTTCAATTAAAGCTAGCTCACAAACCCAGCAACCACCTATGATTACTTTGATAAATCTCAAATTCTAGGGAATGTCACCATCAACACTTATTGTATGTTATTGAACCAGATCACAAACATTATGCCAGATAGGCAATGCAGTTGAGAACATAACCAACCTTCCAGCTTAAGAATCTATATAGGCATAATTTCCGAATGCATTGTCTATTACTTGTAATTGCTATCTCCTTTGTAATATCTGAAGGTCTTGATAAATTTTCTAAGTTAACTTTGAAAACAACACACCCATACTAGGTTGTTGATGAATCCTAGAATGTTCCATTGTCTAGCTACTTTTGCTTTGATGCTTTGTGTTTCCTATTCAAGGTCTTAGCTAATAGTGACCAACTAATGGAAACAAAGCTTTATATATGCAGAGCCAAACAACATGCAGCAATACAAGAAAACATGTTCCTTTGGTTTATTCAAAAATTAATGAATTTCACAGTGATGTCCTTGTTACTTTTACCAGTTGCCATGTTGGTACTGGATTGGCATAGGCACTTGTGAAATTTTCTTGTTCATAGAAACAGTGGCACGTAAGACAACCCAGTAACAATATACATTGAACTAAAATACCGACATTGAAAAATAGAAAAACAATTCTATGTATACATGAGTCTTAGTTTACCCCAATTAGGCTGAGCTCAGCATACCTTTCCAACACGGGGAGCAATAAGCCATGCTAGAGTAACAGTGAGAAGCCCTGTAGCAAGTAAAATACCAGTAGCTTCCACAGCCCATTTAGTTGCAGGATTCTCAGCAGGGACATCTTCCATGACAGTATTCAGAGGTTGTTCAGAAACAACCTGTGAAACTGCAGTAGAATTATTATTATTATAATTATTGTTGTGATTATTGTGTGGACTAAACCACAATGAAATTTCACTTAGCCGTTGCCTTCTAACAGCAGCAACAGCATCAGGATCTACACCTGCACTAGTATGCACCTGAGCAGGATTAGGATCTCCAATGGCAGTCCTTTCCCTCAATGCTTCGTAATCCTTCAAAGCAACCATAACCTTTTTAAAGTCCAAAGTTCTGATATTAATTGCAACATGTCCACAGATTTCACAAACAGTGGATCCATGATTGACGAACCACTTGAGTGCACATGCATAGTGTACTAAGGCAAGATCATTTTTGCATGAGCAGCCAAGTTCAATTAACAAGTCTTGCTGGTGACATAAACCCACTTCTAAATCTGTATCTGTATTACAAATGAAAACCTCCCCTCCAGGACTGATGAACTCAACCAGCCCTGATTCTCTTCCAGTATTTTTGCTATGAAACTGACCAGCTTCAGCGTCCAAGGGGACTTCTCTGCTTTCAGGTTTTACTGCTCCATTACTTTTACGTGCTTCTTGCAATGGAGGAACAATGCCCAAAAATCCCAAAGCAACATCTCCCCTTTTTTCAGATTCAGCACATTGGCACACACGGCATGTCGGCATACCTGCATCTAGACTGCAACGTGAGTCAGTCCCTGAATCTTCACTCTTCCCAGGTGAGTGACCATTATTCCTGATTCCACCACTGATTGGTTGTGATAAATTTTCCATACCCATTACACTAGCTTGAGGCTTGCATTTAAAACAACTTCATAGTTTGGACTACTGCAACATTTTATATTAATTTCCTTTACTCAAGCCCATAGCCAACTTCTCCATTGCAAATTTCTATTGAAGACAACGCAGACTTTCAGCACTATCTTAAGGCAATGGGCTGTGCTGTCAGATGAAACCCTTTCCACATGCAAAGGCATAGAGAATACCTTCCTTTCTCTTCGCCACTATGCTACCAATTCAACCAGTGTATAACTGGAAACTGAAAAATAATTCTTATTAGAATCGAGGCATGATCAATTCTTCATGGCACAATCATTATGCATTGATGAGTGAAAACAACAGCAAAGCACAAACAACTAAGACAAGGCATTTGGCAGTATCCAGTTGAAGAACAGAACAAAAAATTACAAAAATACAAAGAGCATGATAGCAGTTTACGCATAACACAAGCAAAACGATGTTCTTTCACAGGCCAAGCAAGAAGAAAAAAAGACCTTTTCAACTTCCTAATGCATGTGAATGGGTGATGAAGCACAGTGAGACGAAGCAAAATTTTACCATGAGCTTGTTTTGGGATGCTCAAAACTAGAATACTATAAACAAAAGTAAACAAGAAACAATCTTCTCTCTTCTTGATTGTCACTCATGAGACCAATTCTTAACCTGCCACGAGCGTCAACAATGATACCAACGTAAAATCTCAGGCAACTCAAACATACAACAATCCAAGAAGCTGATGAATGACGGATTCATGCAAAATAAAAATCGTCAAACACATTGCTGACAGCGTTTATTGGCTTAGACAAAATAAAGAACTGAACTGGCGAAGATAAAAAAAAAAATACATTTCCAAATTGGAAAGATCAAAGAAGACAAGCTCAACTCAGAGATGGAAAAATAACCAAAAACCCACAAACAAACTTAAGTATTTGACAACAATCCACAATTCTACATAGCCAAATCGAAAAATCCAAGCCTGGCCCAGATGAACTAAGTTAATGAAGTCATTACTCGACACATCAACAAGTGCCCAAAAAGCAAGGAACTTGAAAGGAAAAAAAAAAGTACCTTTCTTGGTTTCGCTTTGAAGGGAAGTAAGAAGTAGTAAGAGAAGAATGGTATCAGGTGCAACTCCCATAGATCGATGGATCTTTGATCTACAATTTTCCCGGCACTGTGAGAGAAAGAGTTTGTGGAGGTAAAAAACTTGGGACTAACTTTTTTATCTCCAGTCTGTCTGCTTTGCTTTATGCTGGAGAGTTGGAGTGGATGTCGCCACAGAATATGCCTGTCCTCCACTGTCAAAGTTGTGCCTGCCCTTTTTATTCTTTTTATATGGTCCTTGGACCAAATCATTCTCTTAGTCCCTATTTCTAAAAGCAGTTATTAATTAGTCCTTCGTATTTTAATTGGTTGCTAGTGTCTATGGAGTCCTCCTCCTCCTCCTCCTCCTCATCATCATCATCCTTGCCTGATAAACTAGTTGCATTGCATGGTAGTGAAGTTGTGCCATGTGCTTGTAAAGTGCATCGATTTACTTCTCACATGATTCTTGGTTCTTTGAAGATAAAAAGGAAAACAACCGGTTAAAAACACCATCTCTGATATATAGTTTTTGTTGTTGTGGATTCTATATTTTATTAAGAATTTAGATATGCAATTTACCAAACTTGATCTCTATCATTTCTTTTGTTTGTTTTTTTTCTTAAATTATGTTAATTTGTGATTAACTTAAATTTTCTTCTTTTTTTATGAATAGATGATTCCAAATTTAAATTTCGTTACTTGAAATTTTCTCTTGTACTGTATATTCCTAAACTCAGTATATTGTTAATATTTTTGAATCTTTTCTCTTAAGATATAACAACAAGCTTTCAGTCTTTTCTCTGATACTAAAAAAAAATTCAAGGTGATCCAACACTTGGATACCAGAGATAAATTGAAAAATTAACATAAAAATGATAAAAATATTACATGAATAGTAGTTAAAAAGTGATAAATATATATAACATGATGTTTTTCCTTGTCTGCTTGGTCAAGTAGGGGATGAGCGAGTTGACTCAGTTTTGAGTTGGAGCTCTAGTCTTGTATTTTTCAAAGAAGATGAGCACCTAGGGTAGACTTGTTACTGGTTCTCACAAGAGGAATGAGTATCTCCTCGTAAATAAGGGTGAGCAGAATAACCGAGTAACTAAAGAAATGAAAAAACTGTAATTTCAACTTCTATTACTTTTTATGTCATTCTCTTTCTCATTTTTATAGTCATTTTCTCCCCGTAAAAATCTTTTTTTTTTTTTTATCATAGATCTGGTCTAATTAACCTTGTATTTTATAGGTGATTACATTATATTGATGTGCTTGCTTTTTTCCAGGAAATTTGAGGTGGGTTAGTGCATTGGCATCATCTGGGAAGAAAGCCGTCGGAGCAAACTCCCACAGTTCCATTCGTTGTTGAAGGTAAAAAAGCAAGACATGTGAAAAGTCATGGCCCTCTCAGTTTCCTAAAGGTGATTCTCTCCCCCCATTGTTTTTCTCTATTGCTTTTGTGTATGTTGTGATGATTTTTAATTCTTGCTAGAAACTTTGATGTCCTAAAACAACAAGGTTCACGATCTATGTCAACCACACGGTTCCAATGGATCAGCCAAAAGCTGCATTACAGATGTTGAAGAGCTGGTTGCAAGGAAAGCTTGCGTGACTGGTGCTAAGGAGAGGGTCGATACACTGGCGATTTGTGTCTGCTGTCTTAGCGCGCATGCTCAAGCTTTGTCTCACGCCTATGGTTGTCAGAAATGGCGTTTTGTGCACTTTAATTAGCAATGATACAAAATAAAAAAGCACATACAATCTTCACTCAGATGTCTCCATAGTGAACTCAGCTAGTTTGATACAGATGGGTTGTCTTATATTTTAACATGGCATTTGTTTGTATTGTTGCCTTTTCGTAGGTGCACCAAACATATTGACGTTGCTATTTTATGTTTTGACAGTTCTTGTCTTTAGTAAAACAGTGATGAACAAGATAATGATGAGGAGGACGACGATGACAAATGGTGATGAGGAAAACAGTTGAAATATCTCTTGCTTTTGCTTTTTATGTGATTATTAGTTTGGTTGCTATAAATTTTAATTTTAGGGTGATTAAAGATTTATATATTTATTAATTTTAGGATTTTAGAGAATTAATCAAATGTGTATGTAAGTTTACTTGAATATTTATCATTAAATAAAATAAAAGTTATAACAAAATAGTAAACGAATTGAATTAGCATGGTAAGCTGACAATTATGGCTTAAATTGTTATGGATTATTAACAAAATATATCCTATACCTTAAAAAAAAAAACATGACGTGAAGGCCCATAAAAAGTCTAGTGCCCGTAGCATAAAAAGGAGAAAAAAAAGTCAAAAATACCTAAGGGAAATTATAAAAATTACTATGAAACCAGTAAGAAATCATTTAAAAGGATTCATGGGTTTTGGTTATTAATAAAACTAAATTTATAAAAACATTATGGTATATTTGGTTACCTTATCATAATAGAAGTAAAACTATAGTTTTTAAATCCGGCCCGGTCCAAGATCCGGGTTCCGGGTCTTGACCAGGTGACCAGGTTGGCCGGGTCAATCTATATTTTAAAAAAAAAATCAAAACGACGTCGTTTTAGTAAAAAAAAATCAACGAGTTGCAATCGAGTTTTTGACCGGGTTTTGCCGGGTCACACCGGATCATGACTTTTTTTATTTTTCATCAATCCGACCGAGTTCCAGCCCTGGATAGGCTGAATTTCAAAACTATGAGTGAAACAGAGATAGTGAAAATAGATAAAACATTTCGTTATCCATCCACATATTTGAAATAGGAAAAACTCTATCAAAAGACAAAGATTTGAAATTTCAATTACATATTTATATACTCAAACTCTCAGAGAAAAGGATTTAAGAAATTAAAGAAGCTATCCGTTGTAATTGATACGGTCCAAGATTAGTTGCGCGCTCCGTATGAAAATAAAAATTATTTATTTTCAAGAAAATTATTAAAAAAAATACTTGAAAGGGCAAATAATTTGACAATATCGCGTAAAATCATCTTGACAATAATTAAAAATCATTAACATTGAAAATATACTCCAGCTATATAAATTGTATAATTAAAGAAAACATTAATGGGGTGTTAGTTTCCAATGTTTTCTCCTTTTTTATATATATATACACACTTAAAAGAGCTTCTGTTTGGAGAATTTGGAAACTTAAAGAGTAAATCAGAATACAAAATGTATGTGCTATAAAATAATGAGGTGAATGGCTTCTTCTTCTTCTTCTTCTTCTTCTTCATTTTTTGAATGCATAGATTGGATTGATTTGACCAAAAATAAAAAAAAGTTCCAGTGGATAAACAGTTAGCAAATTCTATTGAACGTATTATTAGTTCAGAGCATAGTAAATTAGGACTAATAAATGATAGGATTAGATTGATGATTTAGGAAGTGTTTGGGAACGCGGTTGAACCCGTGTTCCCAAAAAATTTAAATTTTTTTTTAAAAAAAATTTAATATGGTTTGTACGTTTTGGATCGTTTTGATGTGCTGATGTTAAAAATGATTTTTAAAAAATAAAAAAACATCATTGGCGTGCATTTTAGCATGAAAAGTTATTTGAAAAACACCCGCAACCACACTGCCAAACACGCTCTTAATATCTTGTTTGGAAATGTAGTTAAGATTATTGTTTTTTTTTAAAGTATTTTTTATTTAAAAGTATATCAAAATAATATTTTTTTTATTTTTTTAAATTATTTTTATATTAACACATCAAAATAATTTAAAAATACTAAAAAAATATTAATTTAAAACTTCAAAAAGTTTTAAAATTTTTAAAAAAACAAATTAGACAGCGTTCCCAAATGTTCCTCATCCAAGCATGTTTGCGTATGGAACTTTCTGAAAACAAGTATTTTTGTGCTGCATCAAACACCTTGTAAACCAAACATTATCATCAGATTGATTTATTTTTTCTCAAAATACTATGAAAACCAATAATTCCCATAAAAGTAAACAGGTGCGGGCTGTTTGTGAGCAAAAACCATCTTCAATATTACTGTCAAAACGTACAAAATCTTACAACATGAAAAGGGCAAAAGGGTGCTGCAGAACATGACATCCCCAGTGGACAAAGATAAAATCCAAAGAGAATCACAAGTCATTAGTGAAATTAATTCAATCTCACAAAATAACTTCAATTATAGCCAGAGCCAAGTTGGAGAAATTAACTCGCAACATCATATATTAAACTAAAATGCCAGTGCTTGAGGACTTAAAGCACCTCATGGATAATACATAGTAAACATAGATAGATTCAATCTGAAAATATAATTAAACATTACTGCGTATCTTGCTTATCCTGCCTCTAAAACCGAAATCAGTCTCCCCATTTCTTAATTATGTCAACAGAACAGCAAATATGGGTGTAATTCATGGATGATTATCCACTAGTAAATCGCATATCAGTGGTGGACGCGGCGTGCCCAATCACCCTTCTTACCCCAGTCATGAAGGCGCAAGTGCAACTCAGCAGCAGCAATCAAGAAATGAACGGCTTGGATTGGAGTCAAAATATCGATAACACCTTTAATAGTTCTCACCCGTAGATCATCAGCCATCTGCAAGATTTCCTGCAATCCATCCTTTCTAGGTGCCAGAGTTGACTCAACTCGCTCTTCATCAGTACCCGTGTTCTCACTCCTCAACAACTCAGTCACCTGAACACGTCTTCTGGATGTCATGCATCATGCAAGTTTAAAAAAGAACACAAAGAAGAAATAATAAAGAAATAACTCACCTCATGTGCTAACTCCACCATAGACGAGTCTGCTACAGTTTCTTGATGCTTTACATGCTTCTCAGTCAGCTCGTTCTCTTCCCTGATAGTCTTCCTCTGTAACTGATCAACTCGGGTGAGTTGACTACCTGAAAGGTCACCCAAGTCACCTGTCCCCAACCCACAAATCAACTCATGGAGTTGAGCCTCAAGCTGATGACCTGACTTTGAGTAGAGCAAGTGAAAAGCCACAGAGGGCCGCCACCCACCAATCCAAAGAAAAGCATGCTCGAGAGTACTAGTCCATGAAGGTGAGAGCATGGATAACACATCATCTTTGGCCCATCTTGACTTGGCTCTATAATAATACTCATAATGCTCAAGAACACGGTTGATAAGAGGCTGGAGGGTTGCCTGAGATGATTGGGGGGAGTTTTTTTTGTTGTGATCATAATCTTTACAGCTTGAGATGAGTTGTTCGAGATAATTGTTTTGCTCTGCAAGCCAGCACTCGAAGAATTTGCGAAATGTTTCACGGGAAGGAGAGCTGTTTGTCGAGGTGGAGACAAGGTATGCAGCACTACTTGGCAGCGTGGACATGATTGTGTTCGATAGCTAGCCAGCTAGCAGTGTGTGCAAGATAATGGAACCAACTCCCAGGTCTGCAATTGTGCAGTTGCATCTGCATGCGCGCTTTATATAGATCGACAAAACTGACATGTTTAGGAACGCGTCGAAACCGTGTTCTTTTATAAAAAAAAAATTAAAATTTTATTTTTATGTTTTCAATTATTTAATAGGTTAACATTAAAAATAATTTTAAAAAATAAAAAAAATATTATTTTTATATAAAAATATTTTAAACATAATCTTATCATAATTATAAAAACACCAACTTGACAAGTGAAACGTTAAGATAGTCCGGTTTGTTTTGGATTATACTACTAATTACGAATCAAAATATTTTTTATTTTAAAATATTTTAAAATAATATTTATTTATAATCTTATCACAATTATAAAAACACCAACTTGACAAGTGGGACGCTAAGATAGTCAGGTTTTTTTTTGGAATATAATAACGGTTCAAAATACTTTTTAATTAAAAATATATTAAAACAATATTTTTTAAAAAAAAAATATTTTTAAAATCAACATTTTAAATCAATCTAAAGTTATAAAAAAAATTAGTACAAAATATTTTTAAATTTTAAAAAATACAATTTGTATCGTGTTTCCAAACATATCATGTTCATGTGCTGGACAGTTGGGAGTACAAAATTAATCCAATATTAAGCTGGAACTATAGAAGATAGACTGGATGACGACCTGTATCCGATCATTTTAGCAGATGTGAAGATATGGAAGGAATAGATATTGTCCTTCAATATGAATATATATTACAATATTTATCCTGCCAATCTTAGCCCTGATGTTGTTCCTTTGTCTATCTTTTTTTCTAGAGTTATGACCTTAAATCTGCCAATAAGAGAAGGATTTATGAGGTAACAGTGTAGTTAGTTTTTGGAACTGATAAATGTCAAACACATGCATGCCTACTCTATCAATTAGAACAAAATTCATGAATTTAGTTGATACCCCCATGAAAATAAAGAGAATTGATGATAATCCCAATTGATTAGTTCTAAATTTACTCTTTAAAATTATTATTAGTTCGAGTCCTATAAATTTCAGGATCACTGAAAGGTTTACATGGTCGTTAATTTTAGAACCCGTAAAATTAGTTAAGATACGTGTAAGTTGATCCAGATACTCACGTCAATAAAATAAAAAAGAGAGAGAAAAAGAGAGAGAAAATTAACGATGGAGCTTATGGATTGAATGCTTCAAACGTTGCTTTATATATAAAAGAAACTGACGGACCCAGATATCGGAGGGGTCCTGCACCAAAAACTGAAGGCCGGTGGATTACGTATATATTGATTGCCATGTTTTTCTTGGAAAAGAAAAGATAAAACCCAGCCGGCCAGCTGGTGTGCCAAACAGCCTCGTTTACAACAGTTAGCAAGGCCGGTGGAATCTCCGATACTGCCCATGATTTACTTCCCTTCACCAGCTCATCTACATGTCGTACATGGTCTCCCTCTTCTTTTCTTTTTTCCTTCTATGAGGAGATATCGAAAACAGGGATTTCATAGAAACATATTTTTTTAATAAATCAAAACAATCTAAAATATATATAAAAAATTAAATTTTAATAATAAAAAATTTAAAATATTTTAAGAACGCGATTTATATCATCTTAGTGGTTAAGAAAATATTTTATCTGCTTCTTCTCTTCTTGAATTCATTTTACTTCTACATTAATATAATTATGTAGCTTTATTGTTCATAAAGCTAATTTTTTTGTTTTTTTAATTAATTTTTTTTAACCTTAACCTTTATTTTTTCATATTTATCTTTAAATTATCTTTTTAAATGTCATCTAGATTAATTTTATATCAATCAAGTTGATTGAATTATATTAAAACATTTTTTATATAATTTAGTTTTAAATTCGAGCTAAATAATAAATTGAATCGAGAGTTTTTTTTCCTGTCAGTTTTATTTATTTTTTTTAATTTCATCCTCAAATATTTTTTTTATTAGAATTTGAGGTTGCTTTTAAAATAACCAGGTCAACCGGAATCATGTTATAGTAATTCTTGCAAGTTTTAATTTTAAACTCAAGTTAAATAAGAAGTTGGATTGAAAGTTTTTTATATTAATCTCATCTTTTCTTTTTCAATTTCATCCAATGATTTTTTTACTAAACAACAAAAATATCTTTAATCTAATCATAATGATTAGATTATATTAGGATGATTCTCGTATCATATTTTAAATTTAGACTAAATAAGAAATTAAATCATAGATTTCAAGGTTGATTTACCAAGATAATTTAATAAAAATATTAAATAATTATTTAAAGTTTAATTATTATTTTTTATTACTTGAAAAATAAAAAAAGATTTGGATATAATAAAAATAGTTGTTTAATTCGCGTGTCCGCTTAATTTACCCTTTATATAAATATCAGAAGATAAGAGTGAATGAAATCAATGAAGTTCCGATCTTAACTTTGACATCACAGCATGAAAACAGCTGCCAGCGGTTTTCACATTGCAAGTTGTTCCTCGGGAAAGACAATGCAACGTCTGACACCAGACATTGATTTTTTCTGCTCGTAATACATGAAAATAATCTAAAAATTAATTTAAAATAAAAAAAATATTTATTTTTTAAAAAATACTTTTGAAATAAAAAATAAAGGCTCCGCAAAATATTTCACTGTTTTTTTCTTTGTTTCACTTTTCCCCGGCTAGTAATTTAACCTCGACAAGAACAAGTTATATCTTAATTTAACCATTTTTTTTCCTTACAGAAAATGACTTAAAGTTATTTTTATTACATTCACGAACTTTCAAGTTTGGATTGAAGCTCTCTGCTGTTCCTTTGAATTGGACCACTGGATATTTTTTTTTTTTTAATTAATGTGGGCATCCGGATGTGCATCTCGACTAATCCCACGGGTCCTGAACTTAACGACTATGTAAGTTTCTAGTGGCTATCATATTAGCTACCATATAGTTCAAACTCTTACCACTATGTCATTTACTAGATGGTTAACTACTAAATAGTTTGTCTTTTAGAACTCATTGCCTCTTGACTTAAAAAATAATAATTTATTGTGTACTATAGTATTTTGCATTTCTAACTATACAAAATTTATTGTCTTTTTTTTTTTTTGATAAATATACAAGTCCATGGATATTTTGAGATAATATTGTAGTTTAAAAAAATTGAGGATATAATCAGAAAATCTTGCTTTTTTTTATGTTCTTTGGTTAGAAATTGAGCAAAAACGAGGTAACAGATCCACGAGAGAGATGTCATGAAAACTCCCAATTAAGCTTACGTCAAGTTAAAAATTACATGTGTTCATCATATAAGGTAAAATTCAAATCAGTAATTTTAAAATTAACGGTTAAAATCTTATTTCACCAAATTAGTGTATGATTAGAATCATTTTAAAATCAATAATTATTTTTTTATAAGAAAATCAAATCAATAATTTTAAAATCAATTATCAGACATGATAAATCGTATTGTTTTTAATATTTGAGATCAGAATAATCCGAAAACTCCACCACAAGGCACTAATTGTTCCATATTTTAGGGTCAAAGTCATTGGCAACATATCTTTAGCCTATTGAGGAGGATAATTTAAAAAATCGATTTAGAAGTCGGATTTGACACAAGATCTAAGTTATACAGATCAAAAGAATTAATTCAATTTCTTTTTAATTTAATTTAATCTGGAAGATGTAGCTCAACTGGTCAGATCTTAAATTTGTTTTCTAGAGGTCATTAATTCGAGTCTCACAAACCTTAGGGTTATTGGAGGCTTACATGGTTGTTAACTTCAAGGCTCGTGAAATTAGTCAAGGTACGCACAAACTGGCTCAAACATCTATATTAATAAAAAAAATAATTTAATTTGATTTGATTTATTTAAAAGTATTTTTTAAAAGATCAAAACAATATTGTTTATATCTAAATATTTTATTTCAAAACAAAATCAACAAGTTCTTAATAAGATAATAGATTATTATAAATTCTTAACATGATTAGTTTATCGAAGCTTTTATCAACTTGCCAGTACCTTTGGACATTTCTATATATGCCGACGCCTGCTTTTTACGGCATGCCATGCGCGCAGGTGATTGGATGTTAAAGTCGGAAATGGAGTTCTGGTGAGTGTGAGCATGGATGGCTCCTTTCAATGTATCTTCATGCAAGTTGCCTATCTACAGCCAAGACGGCCGGGGCACAGTACAATACCTCATCATAGCCACGGTGATGTGATTATCTTCCGAGGTTTTTCTAAAAAATATTATTTATTTATAAATAAATTGAAATAATATTTTTTTATTTTTTTAAAATTATTTTTGATACCAATATATAAAAAAATTTAAAAATACAAAAAAAAATATTGATTTAAAGTAAAGAAAAAAATATAAAAATTTAATTTTTTTTAAAAAAACATTTTAAAACAAAAAAATAAACTAGATATAAGCTTTTTAGTGTGTTAGAGTTTCAAGTTTTTCAAGCAGATTACGGCTGAAGTTGTTATTTTTTTTTAATAAATATTTTTTATAATGTTAAAAATAAATTTTAAAAAATAAAAAATATTATAAAAAACAAAGGAACATCTAAATAATCCATAATAAAGCTTTTTAAAAATGATGTAAATAAAGTACATGGGATCACATGATCTCCACACAACAGTTAACCAAGCAGGGACGAAAGCCCAAATTCACCGCCATTACCCTTTGCTCGGACGGAGCCTGATTATTATAGTGCTTACATAAATATGTAAATATAGATTAAATTCAAACCTTTAAGGTAAGTAGATTGGGATTAATTAAAAAAATAGGCTCTCAAAATTATTCCCTCATGGACTTGTGCTAAGAAGTTGATAGAATTTATCAACACAACATGCTGATGTTTATCATCCTCGCAATATATGGCATTATGTGCTTGATTAAACAATGGAAAATCTAAATTTAGTTCTTTAACTTGTTGATGGATACAAATAAAATAGATAAAAAAAACCTCCTAAAAATGGACCTAAAAATTGCCCCAAAATAGGTATAATAAGAGCACTTATTGGGCTCGGGCTTGGTATCCCGAGCCCAAAGTATAGCAAGGGGCCTAATGAGAGTGGGCTTGGGCATGGACATGACATGCCCAACACCCTCGTGGGCTTGGACTTCTATGCATCATGGGCTTGAGCTTGGGAGTGTGCCCCAAGCCCAACATGCTTGGGTCCAAGCTGCACGCCTGGATCCATTTCTCATCTTTAATGGGTCCGTGCCCAACACTCCTCGAGTATTTTCTCGGGATTCTATGCGGGTTTCTTGATATTTTATATTGATCAAATACGTATTATTTTGAGTAAAATACAACTCAAAATATCACAAGGGTGGATCCAGGCGTATTTTCTCACCCAACACTTCTCGGGTATTTTGAGTAAAATACAACTCTAATGGGTCCGCGCCTAACACTCCTCGGGTATTTTCTCAGGATTCTATGCTGGTCTCTCGATATTTTATATTGATCAAATACGTATTATTTTGAGTAAAATACAACTCAAAATATCATAAAAGGTAAAATTACACTCAAGCCCCTCCTCACCATAAAATAATAAGATTTATGGGTTATAAATACACCATAAATTCTTCAAGCCAAATATATCATTGCACTTTCTCTCTCAACAAAGTTATTAACTTTACCATCGGAGAATCTTCACGTTCATAAATATGATCTTTTGCAAGTACGAGTTACAAGTCATTTAGCTTATCAGGCACCACGTGCTACTACTACAGCTATCGATCACCTGGCTTGCTAGACACCACCTACTACTACCACAGTTATTGATCACCTGCTAGCACCTACCAACCCTCTGAGCTTTTCATATCAACTCACCAGATACATTGACTATAGAAAATGAATCAGATTACTTGAACTAAAAGATCAACAAATTATCAAATACATTAGTTTTATTCATAAACATTTTGGATTTTGGGACTCATTATTTGTATATTAAGTTTTTTTTTTTATATATACTTTGCATATAATTTACATATTGTAACTTTTTGAAAAAACATATTCTTGGAAAAAAATTTGATAAGAGAATTCAATGGAGAAATGTCAAAAACAATTCCGATACACCAATTGATCAACATTTTTGTATTGAGAATTGGATGACACATTACCAAATATACTAAATTGGTTCACTAAAACACTATAACAATGTATAATCTTGCCATGAAAAAATTCATTTCAGTCCTCAATTCTTTTTTAATTACATCTTTCTATTTCTAATTTGTCAAATGTTATTAAGAGAAGAAAAAATTGATGCTCATATAAGTTGTGAAATTGCCCAAAAAAAGAAAAAGAAAAACAATACCTAGGAATATCTTGGCTACCAACCGTGAAAGGAAAAACAATTGATGTATCTGAAAAAAATTATTGTTTCTATAATTTTTTATTTATTTGTATAGCATGACTGGTGAAAAAAATAAAAAAATCAGTTCATAAAAAAAATAAAAAAAATAAAAAAGATTCGAAATACTGGATTTGCTTGTTACACGCTACAAAGCCGTTTCCACAAAAAGATAAAGCCTATTTTGCTACTCCCAACTCTCTCTTCCGCACTTCCTCCCCTCTTCTCTCTGTGATGGCACTAGCTGCTTCAGCTCTTATGCCTCTCAATCGTAAGTTTTCTTTCTCTCATACTCAACCATTTCTTTTTTCCTTATTTCCCAATTCAGTGCTTTCTCTGCAAATCCTTACACTCACTAAAGTTGTTAAATTTTATGCCTGCAAAGGGATTCCAAATGCAAATAGATGGAACAAGGTATCATCTCGAACTTCACATAGCATCAATTTCTCTTTATTATTTGAAAAGCGAGGAATTGGATTTCGAAATGGAATTGTTGCTGTTGCTGCCGCTGCTTCTCCTAGTCCAGTCAATGAAGATATATCTCAAAAAGAAACTCCCCAGAGAATTTATACATGGCCTGATAAAAAGGTCAAAGTTTCAATCCTTCTATCATTTTTTTTTCGATTTGCAAATTTCTTAATGTTTGGTCATTGGGTATGCGAATCTGTGAAGTTTAAATCTCTTGACTTTTCCTTAATGGTGAAAAGATCTTCTCCATTTTGTAAAGTCTGTTGCTTTTTTAACATACTGGCCGTGCCAATGGTGTTGTTTCTCATGGGTTTATTTGCATTTGATTGTTTGGGCAGTAGAATTGTGTAATCTTCTTGATTTGATTTTTGTTAAATTTAAGCGAGTGGGTCTTCAAAGTTTTCTTATATGAGTTCTTTAGTTCTACTTGCACTAAACTGGAGTTCGTCTAAAGTCAAGGCTTGAATTCTGATATCCTTAGTGTAATTTCAGCATATTTTTCTTTTTGTTAACAAAAAATGCATTTTTTCTTATACATGTTTTTTTGTTTCTCAATCGTAAAATCAATTCAATGTCTTGATATAAAGTCATGAGCTTTGATGGAATTGAACTCGCAAATTTAGTAGGTACGAGAATATCTTTTTTATTAGAGTATGATAATGCTTCCACGCGCACACATGCTTGGATGATGTGTAAACAGTATGTGGCCTTTTGTCTTTTTGCAAATTTGAAACTATCTTACAAGTTTTAGTTTTGAGAGATGATGTGTTTTAAATAACATATTGTGGTTTTTGTTACAGAAGCCAAAGGTGTGTATACTAGGTGGTGGATTTGGAGGCTTATATACTGCTTTAAGACTAGAATCACTTATTTGGGCTGACGACAAGAAGCCTCAGGTAAGAATTTATTAATATAGCTTTGATGTGCACAAACAGGCGTGCTTCTTTTGATCATTTAAAAAATTCTGATTTTTTTATTGCTGCAATGATCTCTGAATATAATTTACAGTAGAGAAGGGAGAACTTAAGAACATAAAGTATATTCATAACTCGGTGCTATTATTAACAGCTTTGATGTTTGTAAATTCTGGGCCTAGGTTCTTCTTGTCGACCAGTCTGAACGTTTTGTTTTCAAACCACTGTTGTATGAGCTTCTATCTGGAGGTATGTTGTTCATTGTGTATTGCTAGTGACAATTCCTTATAAATGTCATTATCAAAGTGAATGGGTGATTGAATCTAATGCAGAGGTGGATGCATGGGAAATTGCTCCCCGATTCTCAGAATTGCTTGCAAACACTGGCATACAGTTTCTCCGAGATAGAGTAAAGATGTTACATCCTGCTGATCACTTGGGCATGAATGGGTCAACAGGATCTTGTTCTGGAGGAACCGTGGTGCTTGAAAGCGGCCTTCTTATTGAATATGACTGGTATTGCTTCATTCATCCTCTGCCATATTTTTGTGTATATTCAAGCTTCCTTTTTATCATTAAAAAAAAAAATATCTCAAGAAAATGGGCTCTTTCTCTGCTCTGATATTGTGGAGAAACTTATTTGATCTAGTAACAATTGTAGAAGAAAAAAGGATTAGCAATAATGTGCTAATGTTCTTATACACACTAAAAAATATGAAATGTAATGTCCTTTGGCACATTAGGAGCTTTGTTGACATTGTATGGTGCTGTTGATCAGTTTCCAAGTAAATTGACTCTTGCTTACGTTTTAAGTAAAACTCAAATTCCTTGCTGATTTTACTTTCTTTTGTCCTGGGCAGCCAGGTTGGTTCTTTCTTTGGGGTCTGAAGCTAAACTTGATACTGTACCAGGTGCTGCAGAATTTGCATTTCCATTCTCCACTCTTGAGGATGCCTGTGTAAGAGTTTGGCTGTTTGACTTCATGCATTGGACAATAGGGAAGACATTTGTATTCACTGCCTTTACTTATTGGTATCTTTGCAGAAGGTTGACAATAAGTTGAAAGAATTAGAGAGGAGGAAGTTTGGCAAGGACTCTCTGATTCGTGTGGCTGTTGTCGGCTGTGGTTACTCTGGAGTTGAGTTGGCTGCTACATTATCAGAGAGACTACAAGACAGAGGTTTAGTACAAGCCATTAATGTGAACACTACTATCTTGCCAACTGCCCCTCCTGGCAATAGGGAAGCTGCACTTAAAGTAAGATATCTAGATTTTGGATCAGGAAACATGTTTTTTTTTTTTAAATCTTACTGGTGCAATATTTAGTTACACCTTTACATGCTCAAAGGGACATGAATTAGTGATACCTCCTTGACTACTCTCTCTTAATTTCAGATATATTCATTTTGTTATTAATTAACAGGTAGAGATCAACACCTTTAATTCCAAATAAAAAAAAAAGTGCTGAGAAAATTTTCATTTTCTTGGAATGCTGTTAAAGGCAACTGAGTTCATTTTCATTTTTCATGTTCTTGATTGTTCCAATCTATTTGCTTCAGGAATCTGGAGTTTTTATCATTCTCACTGGTGCTCTAATTTTTTCCTTGATTAAATTATAAGTTTACCTGCAATCAGCACTCTGAAATTTACATAGCTTTTGCTATTGGAACTAGGTTCTTTCATCCAGGAAAGTCCAGCTTCTATTGGGTTATTTTGTACGCTGTATCAGGAAAGAGAGTGACTTGGAAGGTTCTGCAATGCCAACAGAGGCTGGGGTATTTCCGAAAACACTAGCAGAACATGGTTCTGAGAAATATTTTTTGGAATTTCAACCTGCTGAAAGGGGATTACAGAGTCAGATTCTCGAAGCAGATCTAGTGTTATGGACTGTTGGGTCTAAACCCCCGCTTCCTCAATTGGAACCCTATGATAAGACCCACGAGCTTCCTCTAAATGGCCGGGGACAAGCAGAGACAGATGAAACGCTCCGTGTTAAGGGCCATCCACGCATATTTGCACTTGGTGACTCTTCTGCTCTTAGGGACATGAATGGAAGGATTCTTCCAGCAACTGCTCAGGTATTGTATTATTTCAATTTCTTAGATGTGGGAAGAAAATGCTCTCTTTTCCATTTTTCAATATGAACATTTCCACACCACCAACCCCCATTCACTGACTCCTTGCTGCACCTCTCAGGTTGCTTTCCAGCAGGCTGATTTTACTGGCTGGAATTTGTGGGCAGCGATTAATGACCGGCCTTTGTTGCCATTTAGGTTCTGTGATTATAATCTGTCTTATGGAATGTCTTCAACTAGCTTACTTCTTACAGAAATATCATTTACATGAAGTTGCATCATTTGTATTTGATTGCCAGGTTTCAGAATCTAGGTGAAATGATGACTCTGGGAAGAAATGATGCTGCTCTTTCACCGAGTTTCATTGAAGGACTAACCTTAGAGGGTCCTGTTGGCCACGCTGGTAATAATCTATTTCAATGCTGTGGAACATCTCTGGTCTCCTTTGTTTTTATCCTAATTTATAGCCACAAATTTCCCATTGTTGCAGCGAGGAAAATAGCCTATTTGATTAGATTACCAACAGATGAGCACCGGCTTAAAGTGGGAATTAGCTGGCTTACAAAGTCAGCTGTAGATTCAGTTGCATCAATACAAAGCACCCTTAGTAAGGTTCTCTCAGGCTCGTAGACTCTTTCACATCATTTACGAAAGCAAGCTTGAAAAGCCTCATGGTTGTACAGAGCATGTTTTTTTACTTATCCCATACATTACTTAATGCGAGGATATCCTTGCAACAATGAGCTTAATTTGCATCCTTGTATTTTGTTTCAAATTATGAGAAGAATGAAGTGTTGACGATGATCAAATTAGACTTGAAAAGCGAATGAAGCCATTATAATGCCAGCAGACTATTCCCTTTCAGTCCATGGTATTGTTGTTATTGCATGATTTTGGTATATATTCACCCAGCCAAATGGAGTTCATACCTCATTCTTCTCTTCCCCTCCATTTTTGTTCATCCATCCTTTTCCCTTTTCATCCAAACATATCGTGTTGTTTGCATACCCTCTTCTTTCTCACCATCCCCTGTCCTTCCTAGTTCCCACATCTAGATTTGTTTTAATACATGAAAATCTGAATGGTGGGTTTCATTAACAAGATCTTTACTTCCATTTAATGATCCAAAACAAGTGGAAGTAAGGAATCATTGTTAAACTGATGCAATTTTAAGACTCTTCTTAATGGAGCAAATTACAAGTCACTCAACGCCAAAAATATCAGTCGAAAACGCATAAAGGTAACCACATGGAATCGTTCGTGTGCTTTAGACTTCCATTTTGTTGTGGCTTCTGCCGATGCCTGCATGGGAACAATCGGATATTACAGATGTCTAGTTAAGTTGTGAGCGGCAATCATGGCCCGAACCTCATTTTGATTTCCAAAATGTTGCAAAAAGCTTTGTATCAAAGGCCTGGCCTCCTAGGCTTAAAATCAAGCTCAAACTATATTGATGCCGTCACATAAATCAAGCAATAGTAGCAGTGTGATGAGTTAATTGTTTATCCTCTCTCCCTTTTCAATTAAGCAATAAATTGTCATAAACATTGGCACGTAATGCTGTTTACACTCGAAATATTTAATTTCCTTATGTCATACTTTCATATAGTTATGGAATAATGAACATTTATGGAAATAAAAATGACATAGAACACAGTGGGTCTGACGATTGAGATTGAAAGCTATATTTTGCCAACGTGCATTCATGTGATCGAAATAAAAAGTAGGTCCTACTCTTCAAAGGGACAAAAAGCCTCCTGATTGTTACATTGTTTGCATGTCTTCAGAATGGTTCTCTTCTTCACTTCAAAGGGACATGGAGACTTCTTAAGCAGGGAGCGTGTTAGTGCCCTTGAAGCCACAAATTCATTTACTAATCTATAGTCATGCTCCTTTCAACATTACCGGAAGAGCAGGGTAATAATTGATGATGTTTTAAAATCTAAAATATATAAATAATAGGTTGTTTAGTATTTTAAAATAGATATATATCTTTTGCATATTATTAATAAGATAATAAGTATGGTAGGTCTCTTAAAAAATCTCGTGTATACTTATGAATATAAAAAAGTCATTACATCGGATATGAATAACTCACATAATTGTTCTAAATGGAGAGGCGTCATACCTACAATTATAGTTTTCAGACCCGGCCCGGTCCAAGGCCCAGGTTCCGGGTTTTGACCGGGTCACCGGGTTGGCCGGATCAATTCTTTTAAAAAAAAATCAAAATGACGTCGTTTTAGTAAAAAAAAAAAGTCAACGGGTTGCAACCGGTTTTTTGACCGGGTCAGCCGGGTCACACTGGATTTTTCCTTGCCCTATTTTTTCTTCAACCCGGCCCGGTTCCAGCCCTAGGTCGATCGGGTCCCGGATCGACCCGCTGGGTCGGGCCGGTTTCAAAACTATGCCTACAATACTTTTAATTTAGAGGATCGTCTAGGATCATATATATAGTCTTAGAACCTGATAATGATTTAATTCAAATGCTCTGGGTCTGGCATGATTATTAAATCCATGTTATATTGGGTTTAGCTGACTGCCGAACCCAAGTTCTTCGGGTCTGACATATTTGTCAAACTTACACTATCTTGAACTTGACCAATTACTAAGCCCAAGTCCTTTAAGTTTAAAATGTTTATCTGATACATTTTATTTTTAAGATTTTTTATTTATAAAAATCTATAACAAAAATTGTTGACTCATCAATGCAAGAGTAAGATCACAGCCTATTCATTCGTCACTCATCAACATGATGGTTCTTTTCTCCTTGTTGAAAAGAAATCTTGTCATTTGTTGAACGTCTTTTAAATGCTGAATAGATAACCAACGCCATAAACGTGAAAGGTTTGGAAATGAGGTTGTATCTAAGACAACTCTGTAGTGAGATCGATCTGCTTTAATGGAGACTGCTCACCAACTGAAAGTAAAAGAGATGGTCTGAGAATACCACTTTCCCTCCAAACTAGTGATTTATAACTTCATGTAACTGACTACAGACAAGGAGTGTTGAGTGCACAGATCAATTTCTTGCAGTCCATGGAACAAGAAAACTTTTTATCAGTGGCCATAATTGAAGCCCTAAACACCAAGACAGGAAGATTTGCACTCGAAACTAACAAATTGAAGCCCTAAACACCAAGTCAGAAGCAGCTTCTTAATCACGGTTCTTGGTGTAGGTTGTAACCACCATGGAAAATCTTGAACTATTTCTATTTCCCTGGATCAGTGAAGAATTTCTCTTCTGCATCGGAAACTTGTGACTGGGATTTTACCACATTTCTCATTTGTTATTGTATTAATTAACAATCTAATGCTGTCCCATTAAACGATATTATCTTCTTGAGTTAACAAGACTGTCGAGTGTTGACTTTATTTCTCTTGATTCATGGTTCAAGAAGAGAGTGTTCCAACCATCTAGGTGGTGGTCCAATGGTAAAAACTTGGGACCAAGAGGTTTGTTTTTTCTGTGGTCTCAGGTTCGAGCCATGTGGTTGCTCATATGATGGCTACTGGAGGCTTACATGGTCGTTAACTTCAGGGCCCGTTGAATTAATCGAGGTGCGCGCAAGCTGGCCCGGACACCCACGTTAAACTAAAAAAAAAAAAAAGAGAGTGTTCCAAAGAAACTTTCCGTGATGCACAAGTAAAGTTCGGCATAAATAACCTATACAGATATAGGGGTGAAGGCTGGTGGCTCAAACTTTTATCCTAATTAAATAGATTGGGACCATAATGCACCAAGTCCTGTTGAGTGAATAGGGAAATTTTATATAATTTTCACCATTAATTGAAAAGCTCGTCCGCGTA
>Ga0307515_10004051_pt1 | contig 30588 bp, 29 predicted proteins | sample 17_EM_MG_FD_194513 | JGI IMG/M metagenome (GOLD analysis project Ga0307515, IMG submission 194513) | Populus trichocarpa ectomycorrhiza microbial communities from riparian zone in the Pacific Northwest, United States - 17_EM | ecosystem: Host-associated > Plants > Roots > Unclassified | place... | reverse complement strand
TGGAGAATGCCAGAAAGAGCTTGATATACCTGTTATTGTTGATGCCTACAACCAGCACAAGGTGGGAGTGGATGTAGCTGACCAGTATCGAACCTATTTTGATATACAGCTCATATCCATATGCAATTGGTTTCCACTTTTCTATTGGATTCTGGAGACAGCCCATATCAACAGCCTTATAATCTATCGAGATCTGCCAGCAAACAAAGAGCGCACTGTGGATCCCTTTCACTTCCGTCTCTCCATTGTGCGTGACCTTCTGCAAGCTGGAAGTCCATCAACAATGAAAAGTTCCTCCTGCATTCTGGCTTCACAGAAAATCACTCGGTCCGCTCACCTCACACAATCTGCCCTGTCCCCACTGCCTACCAGGCAAGTTACCAAGCACACCCCCCTGCCCCTCTGCCGAAAGGTACCAGGAATGCATTCCCTGCTTTGGATGGAGAGTAGAGTAGATTGTTTCCTTTGCAGGTGGAGAAGAAGTCAGGGTGGTAGTGGAGAAGGCATGAAAACCAGCATAAAGTGTGAGGACTGCAATGAGGCTTTATGTTTCACACCCAAAAAAAATTGTTTTCATGAATTTCACCATATGTAGAGTATTTCTATTTATTCTGGGGGCATTTGGCTGGATTGTGGTTGGGTGATGTGTATTTGAAAAGCTGGCCCATCTGTGGGCCCAACCCCGGTTACCGGCAAAGGGATAAAAGAAATTTAATTGTGACAGATCAACATTTATTATAATTATTACAATCATTCATTGATGATAATGGTATTTTAACTCCAAAGAGATTAAATGGCCATTTAAGAAAATAGTATTTGGCTTCAAAGTTGCAATTAGGAAAGCTATATAAAGTATTTACTGAAAGTTTTACTCTAGGTCAGACTGTTTGAAAGTAAATTGTGAATGATTTATAATAATGTTGTAATAATCATATAGATGGATATATTCTCAGTAAAGTTTATTATGTGTTTTGGAGTACCTGTGCATGCAATGGTTACTAGGCTTATTCAATCAAAACTTGTTTTTGCTCATACTCTACTACCAACAAGTTGATATCATGTTGTTAATCCTATTAACATAACCACTGTGCTAGCATTATACACTACTGCAAGCCTATCAACTCTACCAACCTTCCCAGACTTTGTGCTGCTGTCAAATCAGACAGGTTTATATTTTGATGTTGCTAACAGATTGATTTTCCTCATATCTACCTACAATGGACTCTACTATGCAAAAAAACGTGTGAAAACTTTACCTCTACCATATCAGGTCTTATTTTAGGTGTTCGCTAGATTGTAAGAGGTTGTGGTGCTTTCGTAGCTCTGAAGTCCGCAAAGTTCTTCTTCATTTTGGCAACAGTCCGGTAATTAATAGGTGGTTTTATCAAAGGTCTAATATTTTTTGCCACAACACCAAGTTCCAAAAGAACCTTGACTTGGTCATCCTGGGCGGGGGCACAGGCATGGCGTGGTGGCATAGTTGTGGTGTTGTTGATAATTGAGAGCCGGCAATGAATGGAACGTGTCTTTGGTGTCGCCGTGGTTGCTATCCGCAAAGTGCATGGGCAGTGTATAGCAAGCATTGTGGAAGTGCGTAACGTGTCATTCACAGGTCTGATTCGCAGTATTTCATGGATTGCAAGTTGCTCGACGATCCCATCCCGTTGACCGTCTGCGATTCACGGACAAAACATAGCCAAGCAGATTGCTCGGATCAGCGCTTAGAGCGCACAGATGCACCTTGCAGCTTTCCAACCAATTGTTTTCTGTCCGTGAAAACGGTCAAGTGGATTCGAACACAAACTTTTAACTTTTTGTACCTTAAGCCCATTCCAAACTCCAATGTACTGTTGAGTACTCACAATCAACCCCTTTCTCTTATTCACAAATTGAAACATGAAATAAATTATGAACACCAAACGCCTCATACTGTGCATAACTAGTCCGACAGATAGAACATGATCAACCCTTGTGGTGAGGGCGGAACCCAACACCCCAGATATTTGACTTCAGCAATAATGAGCTGCCAATTACCGATACCGAGCTATGTCAAATTGTCAGCGTTTCCTATCACCTCCTGCCTCTATAAACATACGATAAAGCCATGGCCAGTGCTGCCCATATGGGTTCCAACCTAACCCTCTGCGTTGTCAAAGGAACCGCTACTCCAGCTGCTATTGGGATGGCGACGACATTGAAGACGCACGCCCACACGAAATTGAATTTGACGCGGCGCACGACCGCCTTTGAAAGTTCTGTCAAGGTGATGAGGCTCCTGAGATCAGAGGAGACTAAGATGAACTTCGAGGTCTGCATTGCGATTTCAGACCCCGAGCCGATGGCAATTCCCACATCTGCCATTGATATTGCTGGCGCATCGTTGATTCCATCGCCCACCATTGCTACTATTGCACGTTGCTTAGTTTTCGATGTGCGATGCCAGGGGAAGGTTAGCTTGGTGCGAGGCGTTGCCAGAAACTGGAGTTCCCGAACTTTGTCGGCCTGGATGAGAACTAGTTAGCAATGATCGTCGACACATACAGGGTGAGGGAGCGGATTATGCCTTTTCCGTTGGGAGAAGTCCAGCAATCACTCGGTTTTCGGGTATCCCGACCTGCCTCGCGACCGCAGATGCGGTAATAGGATTGTCACCGGTGATCATCCAAATTTCCATGCCATTCCCTTGGAGCCCGCTAATGACAGACGGCGCTTCTTCGCGGATAGGATCTGTGGTAGCGAACATTGCGGCAAGAGTGAAGGTAGGGCCAAATGTGGAGGAGGCATCCGATTTAATGGCTAGAAGGATAATGCTTTTTCCTTGCTGTTTCCAGGAGCGTAGAAGCTCTACATCCATCTCGATCATTACCACGCTGTGCTCATCCATAAATCTTTCATTGCCGATGATCGCGTCATAAACAATCCCCTCAATCTCAATCGATCCCTTAGATCCCTTTCCAGCTATTTCCATTGTGCTGACACACCTTCCAGCGGCTATTGATTTCCCGTTACAAAAGTTTACAATTGCCCTTGCCAAAGGATGTGAAGAACCTTCCTCAATAAGCCTAGCTACAAGGTATGTAACCCTGAGCGCAGACTCTCCCCCCGAAATAATCTTTTCATCTGTAATTATTGGCTCCACGCCTTTCGTAAGGGTCCCGGTTTTGTCGAATATAACGCAGTCCAGTCTTGATGCTTCCTGGAATGCTTCGCCTCCACCTCTGGCCAGAATTGCGTAGCTTGTAGCAAGACCGGTGCCGACATAAATTGCACAAGGAGCAGCTAGGCCGATTCCGCAAGGACACGCTACTACAAATACGGCGATTGCGAAACTAAGTGACCACAAGTACCAACCTCCCTCATTGATGTTCAGATAGTCCACGGGCAGGAAGCCGGAGACTCCGAGCGCGAGCCAGACAATCCAGGTGCAGCTTGCAAGGAAGCAAATCGCCGGAACGAAAAAGGCGGTAACCCGATCTGCGATTCTCTCAATTGGTGCATGTCGGTTCTGCCCTTCCCGAACGACGTTAACTATCTGGTCGATCATGGATTCACCAGTGAGCTTTTTAATCCGAGCGTTGATGACTTGCCCGACGTTGATAGTCCCAGCGAATACTTCGTCCCCCACGCATTTAGGGTTGGGGTTTGATTCACCAGTTAATGAAGACTCATTGAAAGATGAAACTCCGGAAGTAACAGTTGCATCCGATGGTGGAGAAGAGCCTTGTGCAATGGTGACAATATCTCCAACCTCGAGGAAGTCAACCGGAATTCGGCGGGATATGACGGGTCGATTGTCGGAGTACTCTGGGTTGATCTTGGAGATCTCTGGTATCGGGGACGATGCCTCGATCTCTGTTTGTGTTGTGTCATTTAGTATTGGCTCTAACAATACCGCTTCCTTTGGACGTAATCCGGCGAGCAGACTAACTCCATTCGCAGTTTTTGCTTTGGTGTACGCTTCGAGAAAGCGACCTGTCGTTAGTATTAGCACTCAGCGCTCAACATCTGACGAATTCAGAATTGCATTAATTCGACTCACCCATCAACAGAAACAATGTCAAAAACACTGTAGAGTCGAAGTAAGTTGTCATATGACCTTTCTTCATATTTCCATGATAAGGACGCCTGTTTGCTGCCAAAACTAACATCGCAACGCTCGAGAAGTACGATATTGACACTCCAAGCGATATGAGTAGATTCATTGATCCAAAGCGATAGAATCGTCTCAGCACCGGCACGGGACTACCTCTACGCCACAGCGACGTAATTTCCCGAATAGCTCTTATATGAAACGGATTGGCAGCGTAGAACATGACGGGTGTAGAGATTACCAATAAGGCCCACTCAAACCCTGTGACATTTCCAATCCACGTTGGTGCCTCGAGGTACTTCCGTACGTGATCTGTAGCGGGTACCAGAGACATCCAGACAACACCAATGAGGAAAGTCGGAATGGCACAAACTACGCAAACTGCTAGGCGTCGAAAGTAGGCGTTTCGTTCGTTCTGTTGAATTTCCTGCGAACGCTGTTCGATGGTTGGTGGGTGGAAAACGGAGACCTCGAAGGTAGGATTGATACTTGTTATGACGTCGATGATTCTTCGAATCGTAATATCTGGTGGCTTAGGTGTGTAAGTGAGGCGTAGCATTGGAGAACGCACTGTTGGCTCAGTTTCGATTTCTAGAGCGCCGAGGAAGGTGGTTTCAAAAGCATGTATGATCTTTTGGGTGCAATCTTCACTAGTGATACCCTTCACTTTCAGTGCAATACTTCTCCGGCCGCTGGATTCTTCACCAATACTCTGGGTTCCCAGATTCGTAAGTCGGTCTAATGCAACTTCATATCCTATACTTTCAATCTCGTCTATTATCTGCTGCATTTCCACTTTTCCATCACCCGAAGTCTGGAAGGTCACCAATCCGCTATTGCTCATGAGGTTTATACTGACGTTTCTGATCCATGGGCCCAACCCTTCAATCGTTTCTTTCACCTTTCCAGTGCAAACACTGCACGTCATGCCTCCAATAGATATGAGAAGTTCGTAGGTATTCTCCCAGACTGGAAATCCATCATTCTTGGTCTCTTCGGTTTGTACTTCGCTGAAAGTAGGGAATGGGGGTTCCTTCTCCGCAAACCGGCTATCGAAATTGGGGTTTGCCGGTTTCTCCGCGTTCTCACTCTGGCATTTCTCGCAGTTGTCCAGATGGCGGTGCGCACTCCCTCTCAAACTGTTCCTTACAAAGTTCTGCACCAGCCTCCTTGCATCATCCAACAATCCTCTTGTCTCCGTGAACGTTGTGATGATCTCTCCTGCGTTAAATATACTGTCGGGGTCCACGCGTTGCGTTCCATCCACCACAGCTAGGTTATCCACCTCATACTCTGCCTCCAATAACGCCCGTACAATTTCCATCGGCCGTAAGTTGGGACTGTGACTGACTGTGACAATCTGGTTCGGTACTGATACTGATACACTCAATGGACCCGGCGAAAGGATCCATAGTATTTCCGAAATCCTTCTGCCGCATGATGGGCAGTGAAGATTTGATATGTGTAATATAGTGGTTACTCGAGTCTGCGTCTCATATTCAATATACAACCAAAATTTCTGGGAAGAGAACTTACATTCATCTCACTGATGGCAAGTAACAACTGATATGATGAAATGGGTGAAGGAGGACCAGAGTATTTGAAATCTTATCCGTTGATTGTTTATGTTTTGTAGGTACGGTTGGCAGATAAACAGTCTGAGAGACAAAAAAGATGTCTTTTTGTCAAGTTTACAGCAAGGAACAATGAATTGAGAGATTTGAAAGGCAGTATGAAGACTATCTCATACAATGTAAATATGTAGATCACTTGAAAAACATAGAAGGATGGATTTTCGTCTCTACCCGGATCTACTCAATATTATTTATAATATATACTACGGCCAGGGTGTGGGTCTCCAAGGAGCTTTTTTCGTTGGCGAGCAGTTTGTGCGGGATTGTGACCCTGAATTCCGCCCGTCAACAAGGGGCAGACGAAATATGGCTCATAGCAATCGCGTGATCTGACTGGTTGACTTATCAGCGCCATATATCGAGTGATATCGAGTGGTTCAGTAAGGAATGTCACTTTTTCCAGCTGAGGTTTGTCTATTCTACTTGGCTCTTCCTGGATATTCACAATGGATATTGGATTCGTGTTTCATGGTATCGCTCCTAGTGTGTATCTCCCTTCCTGGGGTTGACTGCCCCTGCGGCGGTTCCTTCACCGAACGGGAAGGTCCGGGACTTTGAAGCACCATGGGGATTTACTTAGCCGTTGTGGTCAATACTAGGAGGTTCGAGATTCGACAAGATATGTCATGCTGCTGTGGATGGATTCATGTTTAGTACGTACATGATACATAAGTGACAGACTAGGTTGTTTCTATTTGTCTAAGTTTTTGCTGTATTTCTGTGCCACTTCGAGGTTTCGAGGTGAGTGAAAAACGCCGTTGGAATCGGCCATGCAAGCTACACGAATCGCAAAAAAGGCGGAATCATTCTAGTGATACTGCACTCTAGTTTCCTTCGCTCTTGGCCCTAGAATGTGCACTTGTCTGATGCCGTCGCCTTAAAGTTCTCCTATGTGCGGCTATTTGGCGTAGTTTGGATATAAACCCGGCCGAGACCGCAGATTGGTTCGGCTCAATGGCACGACGGCAATGGAGGTTTGCAACTAGCTAAAACGGGCCGACGATCCTTGATGACCATCTGAACAGACATCTCATCAGGTCTGGCATGCAAACCCCAAGTCGGCATACCACCTTAAATGACGACAGCGAGGGATTACTGCGTTAAACCAGGTGGCCGTATGGGCCTGGACAACATGTGGATGATGCACCCAAAGCTGCGGCTTTTTGCGTTCGACGAAGCTTTTAACACTTGGTAGTTTTGGTGGGGACCGTTAGTTCTTGGGTGGATGGCTATGCATGTAAATTGTGCCTGGAGATAAAATGTGTTCACTATCGAGTAAGAATTTGTATAGTTTGTGTATGCTGCACGTTTTGGACGTAGTCGTTTTAAAAGACCGCCAACAGCGTCTTCTACCAGCTTCAATCCCCATGTCGCCCCTACAGACCGGCTCGGGGTGTGTCCGGTTAAGCTGCATTCACCGGCTAGGTCACCTTCCTACTTGGAATCAGCACAAATTGCTCGGCTTAGTGGGCACCCATAATCCCCTAAAGTTTTTTCTAGTAGCTGGGCAGGTGTATCTATGGGGCACGCGGAGTTTATTAGCATCCCATTAAAATCGGATGTCAAAACTCTCTTCTAGGTGCTTCCATCGATGCACTTGGGTAGTCTCACTCGATAAGAGCTCCGCCTTTCTATCGACAAATATGACATAACAATGGCGATACAAACGGTCTGGATTGCATACAGACTGCACTTAATAACGTTAATAGAATGCGTCCTAAAGATTGACCCTAGTGTTTATCACTACCATGAGAACCATTAATATCGATCACGAGCTCTCATGGCTTGTTGGCGAAGGTAGGCGCTAGTGCAGCACAGTTACACTTTAATCCACCGATCCAATTATTCAATATTATATCATGTTCAGTGGTGGTGTATGGAAGGTACAAGGAATTGGGTAGGAGTGAAAATGAAGCCTAGTACTCGTCGGATCGCAAAGTTATGGGGCACGTGATAAGTGCTAACCCTATTACGTGTCCTATAACTTTGCAATCCGATGGCCTCGGTTCAGGCTCAAGTATGTTTGGCGTGATGAAGTATATGATAGATGCGTACTATGTAGTACAGCACGTGATGTGATGCTTGATTACTGCATGATATCATATAAAGCCTGGAAAAGAAGTCAACTACACTGCTAAGAGCAACCTAAATTCTGCAACAACAATCTATCTCTGCTCCCACCACTTATAGGCTTCATATACTCATTCTTGCACTTCATTTGATACTACTCTTAATGTAGCGTACTTAGTTTTCATGGAGATACACTCTGAACAAGTTTCCAGCATATACTCTGCAAACATTAAGAAACATGCTGTCACCATATGATCTGATCACCACATTGAACTACCTACCAATTGACTACCAGCAGCCAGGAGTTACTTTTCCCACTATGCCTGCAAAGAAGTGATCTCAAGTCTTCACCCCAGGTTGATCAGCAACATGTAAATCGGTTCAGAAGCCACACGGAAACCTCCCTGACTCTCCGGTCCACCTCACCAGTGCTTCTATGTACTTCCAGATGCTCCTAGGCCCCCCTGGAGCTAAGCAAAGTGCTCACAGACTATGCATGAGTATTCTCAGATGCACCTGAAAGCACCTGAAGTTATGGAGGTGCATTCAGGATGATGAGATTTGACTTATAGGATAGTGACATTGTGGTGCAGCTGAGCCCTCTGCTCAGGTCTGTGGGAGACTTTGAGAGCAGCTGAGACCTCTGCACAGCTTTGTGGGAGACTTTGTGCCTTATTCTCACAGCAGAGGTTCTTAGGGTTCCATAACCACAAGGTATTTCAAGTATCAGATTCATCTTTGTTACAGTCACAACATTTGCTACATCATATAATGGCATGTATACTCTATCAAAGTCTCTCTCTATATATTCATATCGTCTCTCTGGGTGCAGATGGTACTGGAGTATGATCGGAGAAGCACCTGGAGATGCCGGTTGAGAGAACTTGGAGATGCACTTGGGGGCTGTGATCATGTAAACTGGGAGATGAACTTGGAGGCTGCATTCAAGTGAGTTTAGAGATGCATTTGGAGGCCGAGATCAAGTTGAACCAGGAGATGCACTTGGAGGCAGTAATTGAGCAAGTTTGCAGATGCCCTTGGAGGCCATGATCAAGCAAGTTTGGTGATGCATTTGGAGGCCGTGATATAGTGCCTCAGAGATGTACTTGGAGGCAGTAATCGAGCAACTTTGGAGATGCACTTGGAAGTCCTGATTTTGCAAACTTGGGGGCCAAGATCGTGTGAGTTGGGAGATGCACTTGGAGGCTGTGATTGTTTGAACTTGGAGGTCATAATCAAGTGAGTTCGGAGATTCACTTGGAGGCCTTGATCAATCGAGATTGGAGGATATCTTGTAGGTGATTGATCTGGAAGTGGTAATTGGAAGGGAGGCGCGACCGCAGCTGAGACTCTATTCATAGGTTGACCCGTAATTGAGGGAATGTAGAGAGTCGACTACAACAAGGTCCACCGACATATGAGAGATGAGAGATGAGAGACTGGCTGGGAGCAGGAGACAGTCAATCTTGGAATAATGCAGTACTCAGCGTATACTTTACCCAGCGTTAACTCTTAATCATTTCATGGAGAGATAGATACGTTGGGAAAAAGTCATTTCAGTACATGTAATTTATGGTAATCTATATAACCTCCAGTAGTCTCCCATAACAGCCATATGGTGGATAATGGGATTCAGCCCAGGGACATTGTATGTAATGCGGATAACAAACGCGTAACGCATGGTATGCTTATAGTAGTATTTCTACCTGACCCTTTTACTTTGGTGTACAAACTAAGTGCTCTCGGGGTGATACTAGTGAGAGTGTTTGGGCCTGACATGAGGCAATCATGTATGCTAGATCTGCACTATGGATAGTTTGGCAGAGGTTACATGTGCATTCGCAATGTCTTGTCAGAACTCACAGTCATTTGTCAGAGTAGTCAGTGTGATCTTGTCAGAGGCTCTACATGCTGTCGCCCTGGTCTTGTCAGAGCCCATTGTCAGCTGTCAGAATCCATATGTACAGCTGCACTGATCTTGTTATAGGCTTCTCATGCTATGGCCCTAGTCTTGGCAGAGGATTGATATGCTATCATTTTGACCTTGTCAGGACTCACAGTGTATAATTAGAGTCTATACATCTATCTCACCAATTGCCATTCTAAACATGATTTTGGAATCATATTCAGGTGGAATGAATTTTAGTTAGTTTTAAATGCATTGTATTCTAATAATAATCTGTCAAATTAAATATATACTATATGCATGAGCAGCTATACATCCTGAGTGTCAATTACCGTCTCTGGATCCCACTGTGTGGCAGCAGGTGCCTTCTGATCTTGACCATTGATCGCATCGATCCTGTCCATATGTATAGCCAGGATCTGTTTTTGCATCTCTGGTGGGATACTTTCCCATTGTTCGAATAGATCACTATCTTTGTCTACTCAATGTTAGATACGTGTGTCCAAAATGGTGTTCTGTGTACACTTTTATGTATGTGTTTCAAATGTCCCGTGGAGGAAACGGCAACCAGCTAAGTTGTCCAAGAAATGCTTTGCTGCTGTTGCAGTGATTGTTAGCAATGGTTCGAAACCGCTGGAACAGTTCTGAGTTAGGGTTGGAACCGGAATGGAACCAGTGCAATGGGTCTTACCACACGAAACACCCAGACCATTGCTTTTGGGCCGGTTTCCACTAGATAACCTGGCCCTTCCAAGCCCAGCATTTTCGCTCCAATTGAGTTTTTGAGTTCTGATTGTATTGTGACATGATCTATACGTGAATGATGCAGTTTTCGGAGCTCTTTCACCTGCTGGTCTCCAATTCTGAATATGAGCAAGATTTGTTGTGTAGGTGTTGAAAACCTGCGATTTGGGTGTGATTTTGAGTGTTATTTCATAGCGACTCAACGAATATTGATCAGAGTACAAATTGGAGAACACCGGGTGAAACAGCTCCTAAAACTGTATCTTTTACGTATAGACCATGTCATGATACAATAAGAACTCAAAAACTTAATTGGAGCGACAATTGTAGAAACCACAAAATTGAACCATGGTCCGGTTTCAACCCAGTCAAAATCCACAGGTTTTCAGTCAGGTCCCGGTGAGAACCCAGCGCTAGTCATGTGGTTCGGTTCCCTTCACCGTACATAACCTGGCCCGGGGTCTTGGTTTAGGTTCCAACCAGGACCGCAGTCGGGTAACCCGGAACAGTTGCTAACACTAGTTGCAGCAAGTTAGACACACTCTGGTGCCACCACATTGGTAAAGTGGGACATATATTGTCATCATGTGAAATTATGCGTTGAGTTCTGGGAGAAGGTTAATGCCATGACACCTGATAGCGAACGATGCAGAAACATCTTTTTTGGTAGCTAAGTTGATTGTCAGCACATCCACAGAATCAATGGGGTTCACTGTTAGTTCACTCTTGCAGTCTGAATGACAATACCGCCATGTGGAGTGTTAGCAACGGGTCCGGGTAACCCACCAGCGGTCCACGTTCAGAACTCAAAAACTGATCAGTTCAGTTCCAGAACCGTCCAAAAACCCGACCCTCTGCGTCATGGCGGGCCAAACCCGGACCTGGACCAGTCAACCCACAAGTTTTGCCGGGTTTGGCTATACCAGTCGGTTCCAATCTCCGGTTCTGTGTTTCGGCTTTTGCTATTTATGGTCGCATTTAGATATCCTAGTGCTAATTGCAAAATATTGACTCTGGTACATCATTGTCCTTTTCGAGTGAATCAGCTGCCTTTATAACTATAAACAAGAGAGACACGCTCCCTGCCCCATCCTGAACATAATTGTCAAAGGCGTGTCAATGAGTTTTGGTTTTGCATCATGGGTAATCTAGGTGGCAATTGTATTCAGACAATCATAAATGAGGTATTGGCCATAGTTCCACCCAAAAGAGAACGTGACATGTTTGGTGCCCCATTCTGAAAATGAGCGTCAACGGAGCGTCAACAATTTTTAATCCTGTAAGACAGGTAATTGAAGAGTGATTTGGTCTTTGTTATACATAAGCGTAGTATTGGCCACCATTATAGGCCAAAGAGGAAGCGACATGCTCCCTGTCTGATCTTGAAAACGAGCCTCAACGGAGCATCAACGATTTTTAGCCTTGTATGTCAGGTAACTGAAGAGTGATTTGTTCTTTGGTATGCATAAGCGCAGTATTGGCTGCCTTTGGAGGCCAAAGGGACAGTGACACGCTCCCCGTCCGATCTTGAGTATGATCGTCAACGGAGCGTCAACAATTTTTGGCCTTGCATGATGGTTAATCAAAGCGCAAGATGGCCGCTAATGTCTATATATGGAGTTTTGACCGGTTATATAGGCTAAAACATTCAGGATCACTGAGTTGCAGCATTGAAAACCAATTAAGTTGCAATTGTCTGGGAGGCTGTCACGGGACCATCTCTTGCTTATCAGCTTATAAAGGCTGCCAAAACATTGTTTATAGATGACTGCAATCATTGACCACCAAGATTACCCAAGATTCAAGACCAAAAATCATTGTCGCTCTGTTGATGCTCATTGTCAACATGGGGCAGGGAGAGTGTAGAATTCTCTTTGGCCTATAAAGGCGGCCAATATGATGATTATAGATAACAATGACTTATTCACATTTTGATAACCTGACTTACAGGACAAAAAATTGTTGATGCTCCGTTGACGCTCATTTTTCCATAGGCATATCCGCATTATGCAACCATTCACTTTGGCATGGACCATTAATAACTGTGTTTTGGCAGTCGTTCTATCCTCTTCATGAACATTTTCATTTATCACTACATTGTTCTTTAATTGTGCATATAAATATATTATTTAAAATATACTTTAAAGTGTCCGCTAATTGTAGATAATGATAATACTCAAAACTGCCGTTCTTTTCAATCAATTCTCGTCTTTACTCTCAGTTTCGCTCAAAAGGCTGCTGTCGTCTTCAAAATCAATGTCAGCGGTATTTCCACGCAGCAGATAGTGTACTCAGCAAATCTGAAATAAAATCTTTATCGCACTTGCAATCCTTGGCATATGCATTATGATTGAAATATTGAGTGTTGGAATGCAGAGAATGTATATACACACACCTGGATGGCATACCTTCTATTTCATAACTTTCATTTCCATCAGTGTCACCTGGTGGTGCAGGAGACATTCCGGGCTGAGGTGGCGTTGTGGGTGGAGGTTCCTCCGGTTCTGCCGGAAGTGCACCCGTTTCTTTGCGCTCCCGTGTGTCCGGGAATTCTTCAATGTGCCATTCTGGCATGGAAGGTAGCCGTCCGTTTGATTTCAATAAACCATTGCCATGTGTCATTCTATCGCAGCCTTCACCTCGTTATGCCCGGGAAACACAACACCCCTCTTCTTCTCTTCTCAGACTTCGGTGCGAGGTTTCTTAAGTAGTGGTTGCCATTCCTCTGTTGCGGCGCGTGAAAACCCCTCTTTGCCCATTTTGGCCATATTCAAGGCAAGGCGCATGTCGGACTGTTCGTGATGGACCCGACCCTGTTGGGTCACCATAGTATCAGACATGTTGAAAACCTACAAGAAATTAGTTGCTGCTTCTAAAAAGAGGATTGGGCTATTACCTCAACCATATACGACTCCATAGCCTTCCCTAAGGTCTTTAAACCCTGTTTTGTCCACTCCCGGGGACCTTTATCACAATATTCATACGCGAAAATCCCAGAGCTGATGACATCATGATGTCCCATTTTGCACACGATGCGGACAAATGCCTTCATCAACCATGGAGGTTTGCCATTGCGGGCAGCGATGAATTTGTCACGAAGCTCTCTACATACCCCATCTGTACGTTTTATTGTTAGTTGACCATCTTCTACATCAATATGGAGATACTCACACCCGATTGCATGCTGCTTCCTATTATTGCTATGTCCGGTTTTACGTACAATTGTTGAATGTGCGTCCCGGGCCATACTTTTGGTGGCCGCAATTGCAGCATCACGGTGGACTAACTGGTGTCTGTGTTGCTGCTGTGTCTCAGCCAGGGGCGCATACGATGAAGCGCCCGTCATTCAGCTCAATTCAGATTCAATCCCAAGGGCTGAGGTGTTTGTGGAGCCATACTCGCGGTTGTGGGAAAGGTGAGGAAGATGATAAAGACAAGTGGAAAGTCGTGAGGAATATATAGTAAACTACAAGTCACAATGGAATGAATGACAGTCAACTTGCACATTCTACTCAAGTTTTATGCAGCTGGGTATAGCTGCAAGTTGCAGGTGATTCCAAAGGTCCCGCGATTTGCAGTAAGTTGGTCCGATGTTGTTTGTTTGTTTGTTTGCAGGGATACATTGAAGTGAACGACAGCTGATATCTCATGTTTGATAGATATAAACAGAAAATTCTTCGACGGAAAGGACGTCTGGTGATGCTTGTCTGAACACATTGCCCGGATCTTACACGAAACACTCGCTAACTATCAAGCCATGATGTACGGTTAGCATTACTATTCTGAATGAAATGACTGTCAAAACGCAGATTTCGCTTTGTTCGAGTTGAACAAACATACGAACCTTGACATAAAAGCCACTGTTTGCCTCCATGTGGTCCATATCTTGCAACATCCAACATCTCGCCCAACAACATGGTCAACACACGATACAATGGTCAATGCTCCGACAAAGAAATTTGCTCCACTTCCGATGGGCAAATATAGCAAATTGACAAAGCACTCCACACATCGACGTCATCAAGCAAATGGAGGCAAAAGAGGCCTGGAGGCGGAAAGGGTCTGACCGTTGGGAGCATTATGCAGCTTACGATCGAAAAAGAACCTGTTGGCAGACCAAAGACGGGAAACGCACATGTTAAGCAATGAAGTGAAAGAGACATGGATTGAGGATTATGTGGATAGAGAGACCACTGTGGCAAGAAAGCGAGTTCAAGACACAGAGGCAGCGATTATGCAAGATCTTAAAGATATGAATACGGCTGAAAGGGCAGGGGCGACAACCACAAAGCCCATATCAACGTTTGAAGAGATGTTGCATGCTATAGGAGACAGTCTGAGTGATTTTGCAAGTTCCGACGATGAGCAGAATGGGGAAGACGAGGAAGATGATGAAGATGATACAGAGCTCGGCAAGCTGAGTGATGATAATGAACAGGGCTGGGTGATGGGCACAATCACCGGAACAGTACACTACCGCATGGAGAGATTTCGGCAGAGGTAGATGAGGCTTGATGAATTGACGCAACCGGGATGTGGAGATGCCGCTAACTACTTCAGTGAGAGAGATATGAACAATAGGACTGCCGAAGTGAAGGTTCCGGCATTCATCAAGCCCCAAATAGACACGACTGCAGCCACACCACCCCCACGACATTTGGAGAGCATATGCCGACTGTTGATATCGTCCGCAGACAATCGCAAATTCCGGCGGTGACTTCTGGACCATAAAGTGGTCATATGCAGCGGGGTTCAGAGATACTACAGTCTCACAAATTCCTACCGGTTCGTTCGGACGACGTGGCTCCTGATTTGACACTAATTTAGAGTGCGAAGCCTGTTGAACCCGTAAGCGTTTACCCCTGCATAAGACATCCCTAGTCAATTACGATATAGAAATGAGATATGGATGAAGATATGGTGACGGCTCCCATGTCACCGGAGTTATAGATAGTGAAACAGCTTATTTTGAAGCCCTATCTCTTGTAAAAGCAAATTGTGTACCTACTTTGCTACGTGTCAGCTTTTGCTTGATTTCAGTGACCAAATTGTGAGACATAATATTTCATCAGTGTGTTTGCAAGGGTCGTACGGGCCATGCGAAAGTTCTCGACTCCACATCTGGTTGGTAGACGGCCAGCAAACTCAATATCGACTTGCCTGTTATGATTAAATTAGAAAGCAAAACCTAAAATAGAAACACAATTTACGAAGAAAATTTAAGTGAGTGACGTCATATAAGCGCTCAGTGTGTGATCTGAACCTGGATGAGTGGCAGCCGTCATGCTGCATTAGTCCATGCAGCTAACTGCATAACTCTGCGCTCAGACCTGCTGCACATGGTCGGGAATTCGACAATTGCTTATAGTACGTCATGGAAATCAAGGAAAATGAGCTGGAAAAAGAATGGTCAGGAAATCGGGCTCTATATGTCTAACTTTAATACATGAATCCGTATGCCATAACATACAGGAAGAAAGCGCCAAAATGCGAAGGAGCTATGTCATTTGTCGGACTGATGAAGTGAACAATGGTCTCTCAGAAACTGACAGCCCTCGATGCTTTTGAATGCAAATGATTACACCTTGAAACGGTCTATTGGCTGTCAAAAATGATGCTATGAATTTTAGGCAAAATGATTGCTCACTGAATGACTGTTAGTATGTCTCTAAGGTGAGCATCAACGGAGCGTCAACGATTTTAGTGTGATTATGTCGGCAATCAAAGGATTGCATAGTCACATCAATCCGAAGAAGAGTTATTGGCCGGCTTTAGACATAGAAAGTCAAGCAATATGCTCGTTGCCCCATCCTAGAAATGAGTGTCAACAGAGCTTCACCGATTTCTGGTCTCGCATCTTGGATGATCACTGGGCTGTGTGACAGTATTAAGCCACAATCTCATTATTAGCCGCCTTTATGGGCACAAAGGCCAGCGATGATATCGTTACCACCTCCTAAAATTGAGCATCAACGGAGCGTCAACAATTACTGGTCTTGCATCTTGGATAATTCAATGGCAGTGCAAAGGCATACTCCCATAATGATAATATTGGCCGCCTTTATAGGCAAAAATCATAGTGACGATATCGCTACTACCTCCTGAAAATGAGCGTCAACGGAGTGTCAATGATCTTTGGCGATGCATCTTGGATAATTCAAGGGCTGTGCAATGGCATACTCCCATAATCATAATATTGCCCACGTTTATAGGCAAAAATGCTAGTGACAATATCACAACTACCTCCTGAAACTGAGTGTCAACGAAGTGTCAAAGATTTTTGGTGATGCATCTTGGATAATTCAAGGGCTTTGCAACGGCATACTCCCATAATCACATTATTGGCTGCCTTTATGGGCACGAAGGTCAGCGATGATATCGCTAACACATTCAAAAAATGAGTGTCAACGGAGCGTCAACAATTTTTCGTCATGCATGCTGCATAATTCAAGGGCTGTGCAACGGCATACTCCCATAATCATAATATTGGCCGCCTTTATAGGCAAAAATGCTAGTGACGATATCGCTACTACCTCCTACTAAAAGCGAGCGTCAACAGAGTGTCGACAATTCTTGGGCTTGCATCTTGGATAATCAGACAGCAATGCAACGGCGTTGACCCATAATCGTACTATCAGCTGCCTTGAGGGGTAAAAATGCTAGTGATAATATCGCTACTGCCTCGTCTTTGCATGTCCTTGTATTCAACTTCACAACTATGCATGCGATGTCTCCCAGGTCTGTCTTTTCTCTTTCTGGTAGCTCTAAAGTTAATATTTAAGAAACAGCATTCTACCCGACTATAACGCATCTTTTGACAGTCATTCAGGTCGAATTACCCAGAATTCAGTTTCCCACTGCGATAACAGATATAAAATCTTTCAATACCTTGTTGCTAGAGGTTATAATACCTTCAATAAATGAACGTGTTTTTATTCGTGATTTAAGCAACCTTACTTTATAAATCATCATCAATGCTTTGTGGGCTTCAATGAATGTAGGCTCAAAGCGGCCTATTTCTTGGAATAATTCTAGACATGCACCTTTGGGGCGATTCTATTTACACTGCGGAATTGAGGAGACCGGCAGCCCTGTCATCATATGTATCGTTTGTCATCAAGTTCTTCGCCATCCATCAGAACATGGGACCAGCTCATTGGGCAAACACTTGCTGGCAAAAGCGCACATTGCAAAGTTGAATGAATTCACAGTGTCAGAAGTAAGCGAATCAACAAGTTCAACGGTCGATGAAACAGCTTTGGACATACTCAAGAGGCACGGAAGTCGAGGTATTCCGATTGTATAATCGCAAAGGAAATTCAAATTTAATATTTCGGTTCAACGTATACTTACTGAGTTGACAGACGAAATGCTCTAAACTGGCAGCAAAGGGCTTTCAAACTGCCGAATTTCACCAAGAAACCTGGAATCACTACCTCATGGTATAATTTGTTTCGGCTCACATTCCATGGAACATGATATCAACCGTGGAGCTATGACATTCATACAATGCATCACGCAGCGAGTCGGTGGTACCGTCAGCCAGAACCCTGAGCAATATTAGCCGGAGGAAATATACACTGACAGTGGATGCAATTAAGAAGCAATTGCCGGCAAGAAACTAAGTTAGTTTAGCTTTAGCTGGATGGACATCGACGAACAAAATAGCAATACCGTCGGTCATGGCGTATTATATGGATTGAAATTGGGCGTTGCATGAAGCACAACTGGCATTCGATGAGGTTGATAGCCCATTCTTTTCCCATTTCGAAATCTCATTAAGGATTACAGGTCAAGGGTCTACATATGAGAGCATGGCTAGCCGGACATTTGAGGGATGTTCTTGATTGTTTTGAGCTGAATGACAGCCGTGTACTTGGAATTGCAACTGATAACGCTTCCTCAAATTACTCGATGACTCATGATTCACAAACTACCTTTGAGGCCTCCGGAATTGAGTGGCCCGCATTGAGACACAACATACCATGCATGGGGCATGTCATTCAGCTTGCTTTGGGTGCATTCATGAGCAGTTTTGGTGTAAAAGGCCGCACCAAGTCTTGGGAAGCTCATGAGCGCGATCAGCAATTTGGAAGGAATGAAACCACACACATTGGGAAGAGTCAAAGACTTCGAGAAGAGGGCAATGGTAGAATCAATATGGTGTCGGCCATGAGACCAGGTTTAGCAAAGATCATTGAGAATGTACTTATTTCGAGATATTTTGAAAGTCCTGAAACTGTCCTTCATATAGCAGAGAATGCTTGCTGTATTGATTACGCTGACCCCTGGTGATCAAAACGAGCGCATTGACTGTCAAAAAGCCAAAGTCCGCATCACAGTACTACCCATTATGGATGTGAAGACACGTTGGAACTCGAAGCTGGAGAGGCTCAAGCATGCCTACCAATTACCTGAATTCACGTGGGAGCAGCTTAAGAACCCAAAATACAGCGATTTCTGGCCACTCTTCACCACACAGGATGAGTGGACCATTGTCAAGCATGTCATGGAAGTTTTACGGCCATTCCGGTACTGGACCCTGTGGATGTCGAAACGGCATACTGTTACTCCACATCACGTCATCACTGTCTACAATGACACGTTTGATTACATGGATCGCGTGATGTGAGCTTTGGGCAAGAAGAAGACACAATGGAAGGAAGATTTATACTTTGCTGTGAAGTTTGCGCAGCAGAAGATGTCAAAAGATTATACTGAAGTGCCCACAACGACTGGTATGCTTCTCATTTCAGCACCTATCCTTGATCCTTTCCGCAAGTTGCGATCATTGAGGAACTGGGACAAGGGAATGGATATTAATCCTGAAGACGAGACTTCTTATACTACCCAATACCAGGAGCGCTTTCTGAAGTATGTGGAGTACGAATACTGCGCCAAACATAGACCATTGCCGGTCACAAAACTCGAAAGCATACCGAACAACAAACACGCCTCCTCCACAATGGCTTCTAGATCTGGTGAATAATCGTATGATCTAGATGATTTGTCCAGCGATGATGGAGAATACTTAATGTCTAACAACAATGCTGAAATGACACCTGGACAAAGCGATCGTGCAACACGCTTATTGGCAGCCAAAAGCCTCATTTTGAATTCACCTACTCAATTTCCATAGAACGGGGGGCAAATTACTCCGATTCTTAATGATTACCACTCCGACCCAATGGAAATTAGGAGTCCATTTTGGTTACCGGATATTTGTGACTGCAGGTGGCTGCAGAAACAAATGCACTGCAAGTACGCCGATCTCTTGAATGTGGCACGCGATATATTCTCTATCATACCTCACGGTGTCGGAGTGGAGGCCAGTTTTTCCCCTGGGCGAGATGAGATTTCGTGGAGGTAGTCAAAAACCCCAGGTGAGACCATTCGGGAAAAGGTCGCAGTAAGGCAGTTCACTCGAGCCAATAACGGAATACTGGCTGGCGGCCATCCAGTATTGGATCCTATCAGTACTGATATCGACACGGAGATGCACAGAGATGCAAAGCAAGACAAGTTGCATCGAATGGCCAAGGTCCACGCCTTTGTGGGGAGGTGGCAGGGCAGCCGAAACCCACAAGCTACCCAGAAGGAATCTCGTGCTCAAAATAAACAAATGACAGCCGTAGGATACACTTCAAATACTGAAGAGATCGTCAAAGCATCCTGGTCACACTTTCAACATGTTGGTGTGGCTGCATTTGAATTGTCGGAAAGATCACCTGTGCCACCAGGTTTGTGCGCAAAGGACCTCCCTGGCAGACGAACTGGAGTATTGAATGTCCGCCAAATCAAATGAATTGACCGCCATCCTGCCAAAAGTGACGAGGATAGTTCACCTGAACGCATTTCAGACACTGAAAATTGTGTCAACTGGAATGGGGACTTGGATAATCCCACCGACAGCGAAGACAACTGGGATGCATACAATGAATCAGATATGGAAGTGGACAACGGCAGTGAGGATTCAGAGACCACGGAGCAGCGGAATGTAAGTGCCGCACCAAATGTTCCCGGATTGATTCAGCCGATACAACAGTCAAAGTAGAAGGCTGAAAAGACCTTGATCACGGTCAATATAATGGAAACATGGAGGAATAAGGTGATCAAGCAAAAGTAGGCCAGAACGCGTCAACGTTTTTTTCACCAAGTTCATTATGTAGTGTGACCGAGGATATCATGTAGAGCAGTATTATGGGAGAATATTGAGCAGTCATGTAGGAAGGTTGGTTAATAAACAAAGGTATAGCAGGCAATATGCATTATTTGGCAAGATGTATAAATTTTAACTGGATGAGAGCAACCATTGCTAGAATATTACTGCTCTCGGCTTTGCGATTCAGCTAGTGTTAGCAACGGGTCAGGGCTTGGAATGTACAAATGGGTCAGTTTGGTTGTGGACCCGACCAAATACCCAACCCGCTGCCTCTTGGCGGGCCAAACCCTGACCCATACCTGACAACCCGTGGGTTTAGCAGGGTTCGTCTAGACCAGTCGGTTCCAATCTCTGGTTCTGCGTTTCGGGTTTTTCTATTTATGGTCTCATTCAGATACCCTAATGTTAATTACAAAATATTTACTATGGTACGGCATAGTCATTTTCTGATGTATTGACAGCCTTTATATAGAGAACAAGTAGAGAGACACTCCTTGCCCCATCCTGAAAATGAGCGTCAATGGAGCCTCAACAATTGATGGTCTTGCATCATGGGTAATCTAAGTGGCGCTTAATCGCATGTATCTATAAACAAGTGGTTGGCATCCTTTATAAGCAAATAAGCAAGTGGTATTCCCGCAATAGCCTCCGTAACAGTAACAACTTATTTCATTTACAAAGTGCACCATAGTGTTCATGAGTGTTTTAGACTACAAAAACGGCCAAAACTGAGTATAGGGACTTTAACAGCCACAGTGCGCTTCGATCAACCATGATCAAAGGCCCAAGATCGTTCACACTCCATTGACGCTCATTTTCAAGATGGGGCAGGGAGCGTGTCGCTTTCTTTTTTGCCTATAAAGGATGGCAACAATTCCATTATGTGTAATCTATATCAAATCGTGTTTTTATTACCCGACTTACAGGACCAAAAATCGTTGACACTCTGTTGACGCTCTTTTTCAAGATGGGGCAGGGAGCGTATCGCATTCTTTGTCGCCTATAAAGGTTGTCAACACTGTCGTTATGTATAACCACAACAATATTACGTTTTAATTACCAGACTAATAAGATCTAAAATCGTTGATGCTCTGTTGACGCTCATTTTCACGCTGGGGCAGGGAGCGTGTTGCATTCTCTTTGGCCTATAAAAGATGGCAACACCTCCATTATGTGAATTCATGACCAAATCGCGTTTTTATTACGCGACTTATAGGACCAAAAATTGTTGATGCTCCGTTGACACTTATTTTCAAGATGGGGCAGGGAGCGTCTCGCTTTCTTTTCTGCCTATAAAGGATGGCAACACTTCCATTATGTGTAATTACTACCAAGTCACGTTTTTATTACCCAACTTACAGGACCAACAATTGTTGATGCTCCGTTGACGCTCATTTTGCCATGGGCATATCCACAATATACAATCATTTCATTTGGCAGAATATATCATTAATGGTGTTTTGACAGCATTTCTATAGTCTTCATGAACTATCTTCTTTATCACTACATTGTTCTGTAATAATACATAGAAATAGATTCTTTAAAACATACTATAAAGTGTTTGGTAATTGTAGATAATATTCCACCTAAAAATCATTTTCTTTACGATCCATGATCGTTTCCACTTGCAGTTTCACTCAATCGGCTGCTGTCGTCTGCAAAATGGATGTTAGATGTATTTCCATGCGGCAGATAGCATACTAACCAGTGGATGTTCCGTAATCAGTTCGCAAATCTGGAATAAAATATTCATCGTGCTTGCTATCCCCCGTAGATGCATCCTGATTCCACAATTGATCTCTCGGAAGCAGAGTAGGTATATATACATCTCCGGCAGCCAGAATCGTGATGAGGGAACTTTGGGCTCCATGATTGTCACCAGGTGGCACAGGTGGCGTTTCGGGTGGAGGTGCCATTTGTTCTGGCGTTGGCTGTTTGCGCCGGACTTGAGTTGGTCCACCCGTTCCTTTGTGGCTCCAGCGTGTCCATGGATTCTTCGCTGGGTCATTTTGGCAAGGAAGGCAGTTGTCAGTCAGATTGTCATAAAGCATTGCCAGGTGTCATTATATCGCAGCTTTCGCTTTTCTATGCCCCGGAAATTCAACACCCTGCTTCTTCTCTTCTCGGACCTCTGCACGAGGTTTCATGATCAGGTGTTGCGTTTCATTTCTTGCGGCTTACAAATACCCTCCTTTGCCCATTTTGACAATATTCATGGCAAGGCACATGTCTGTCTGTTCTAGCTGTACCCGACCTCCTTGCCTTGCCATAGTAGCAGACATGTTGAAAACCTACAACAAATTTGGTGCAGCTTCTAAAAGTGAGAATTGGCAATTACCTCTACCATATACACCTCTGTAGCCTCCTCCAAGGTGTTTAAAGCCTTTTTCGTCCATTCACAGGGACGCTTATCACGAAATTTGTCCGCAAAAATTCCCCAGCTGACAACATTGCGATGTTCAATTTTCCGCACTGTGCAGACAACGGCTTTCGTTGACCGTTGGGGTTTCCTGTTACAGGCAGCAATCCATTCGTCACGTAGCTCCCTCTGTATACCCGCTGTTTATTATGTGATCAATTGACGGCCATGTACCATGATAAGGACATACTCTCATCCTATTGCATGATGAATCTTGTTTGTGCTGCATCTCGTTTCACGGACAATTTGCGAATGTGTGTCCAGTGTCATATTTTGGGTGCCTAAATTGGCAGTTTCACGGTGGACTAACTCGTGTCTGCATTTTTGCTGTGTCGCTGCCATTGACGCATTGTATGGAGCGCCCGTCGTTTCGCTCGATTGGGATCTGCTCTCACCTGTCTGAGGGATTTGTGTAGCGATGCATTGCTGGTGTGGAAAAGGAGAGAAAGATGATAACCAAAAGATGTGGGAAGTTCTGAGGAATATATAGTTAGCTTCAATTCAAAATAGACTGAGCGACCACCAACTTGGACGTTCTACTCATGATGAATCCCCCTGCATATAGCTGCAGGTTGCAGGGGTTTGCAACAATCCCACGATTTGTAGAGAGTCGGTCCGATGTTGTATGTTTGATCCAGCGATAAATTGAAGTGTACGACAGCAGATATCTCATTGATGTTAGATATAAACAGGAAATTCTCCGACCGAAAGGACGTCGGGTGACGTTTGTCTCACGAGATCACTGGGAAAGTACATGAAACCCATGCTAAAAGTCGAGTCATCTTGTACCGTTATCATGACTATTCCCAATTCAGCGATGGTCAAAACACAGAATTTGCTTTGTTCACATTGATCAAGGGTACCAACCTTGACATACAAGACGCAGCTTGCCTCCATATGGTCCATACATTGCAAAATCCAACATCTCTCCCAATAACAGTCAACACAAAATACAATGGTCAATGCTGCGGAAAAGACCCTTTCCCCTCTTCCGGCAGGCAAATATGGCTAATCGACAAAGCAGTCCACCCAAAGACGTCATCAACCGGATGAAGGGAAGAGCGGGTTGGAGACAGAAAGGGTCCGAGCCCTCGGAGCATTGCGTAGCTTGCGATCCAAAAAGAAGCTAGCAGCAGAGAAAACACGAGAAAAGCACTTTCCAAGCCATGAAGAGAAAGCGCAATGGATGGAGGATTATGTGGAGAGAGTGACTGCGGTGGCAAGAAAGGGAGTTGAAGACGCAGAGACAGAGATTAAGCAGAAGCAAGAAGATATGAGCAATGTTGAACAGGCGGGATTGACCACCAGAAAGCCTGAAAAGACATTTGAAGAGATGCTGAATGCTATTGGAGACAGTCTGAGCGATCTTCCAAGTTCCAACGATGAGGAGGAGAATGAGGCAAATGTGGAAGATGACGAAGATACAGGGCAGGGCAAGCTGAGCGAAGATGATGAACCCGGCTTGGCGATGGGCACAATCTCCAAAACGGTTCAACACCGGATGGAGAGGTTTTGGCAGAAGCAGACGAAGCTTCACAAATTGACACAACCAGGATGGGGGGACGCGGCCGACTACTTCCGCAAAACAGATACAAAGTACGCAATGACCGAATTGAACGTTCCACCAGTCATTAAGTCCCAAATGGATCAAGTTGCAGCAGCACCTCCCCCAACAACATTTGGAGAGCTTATAGAGACTCCTGATCTCGTCCCCGAAATATCGCGAATGCTGCGAGATACATCTCGACCAGAAAGTCGCCATGTGGGACTGGGTGCAGGGAAACCACAGCCGCCGGAACTGATATCATCTCTCCCGCCTGGCGCGCCGTCCGAGTTGTCGCAGATTAACTATGTGATGCCACTCGAACCTGTAACATTTTACCACTGCATATTGCCTCCCGAGCTATCTACCATATTGATATCGCATTCGGATGAAGACATGGTGACAGCTCCTGTGTCTGCGGAGGAATAGATAGGCAAATTGATATTTTTGATGACGTATTACTGTGAAAGCAATTTGCATTCTTATTTTGCTACGTGTCAACTTTGTCTTGATTTCAGTGACCAAATTGTGAGACATGATAATTCATTTGTGCATCTGCAAGGGTCATACGCACCATTCGAACGTGGTCAAATCCAAATCACGCTATTTGATGAACAATATGCCAGTTATTGTCATCCCTGTCACCGTCAAGTGCGAAAGCAAAACGTAAATTAGCGACAAAATTCACCAACAACTTTTAAGTACGTGATGTCATACAAGTCATAGAAGGAGCGGTCAAAGTGCAATACGAACCTGCATGCATGACAACCATCATGCTGCAATCCTTCATGCATTCAACTACATAACTCTCCGCTTAGCGCTTGGCCACATGGTCGAGGTTTTGGAAATTGCTTATGGTAGGTCATCGAAATCGAGGAGAAGGAGCTGGATCAGGAATGGTGGGACACTCAGGCGATATTGATCAAAAGATAGTGGCTGGATCTGCATGCCGCAAATTGCCAGCCGACAGCGCTGGAATGTAATATGGCTACGTTATTTAATGCGCATATCACGCATGTAGTAGTCTGTCAGATAGTCAGGGGCAACAAAGCATCTGGATGCAAATAATAATACGCAGAAAGGATATATCGGTTGTCAATAATCCAATTATACACTTGGACTACAAGAATTGAGCTTACAATGACTGTTAGACTATGTGTAATGTGAGCGTCGACTGAGCGTCAATGATTCATAGTCTTTCGCTTTTAGCAATCAAATGGCCACATAGTCACATCCTGACAAAGTGAATGTAGTGGACGTTTCTATAGTTACAAGGACAAGTTCAACGCTAGTTGCCACACCCTAGAAATGAGTGTCAACGGAGCGTCAATGATTTTTCGTCATGCATCTTGGATAATCCAAACACTGGGCAATAACTCTCACTCATAATCAGAGTACTGGCAGCCATTCTAGGCAAATATGCCAGGGACGACAACGCTAATATCTCCTTAAACTGAGCATCAACAAAGAGTCAATAAGGTTGAGTCTTTGACAATCAGCAATCAAAAGGCGGCATAGTCGAAGCCTTCAAATGTAAGTTTTCAGGTTGTTGTCATACGCCAAATGGAAAGCAACACGCTGGTTACCCCATTCTAGAAATGAACACCAACGGAGCGTCAACAGTTTGTGGTCATGCATTTTGGATAATCCAAGGGTTATTCAATGATATTTGCCCACATTTGACGTATTGGCCACCTTTCAACCCAAAAATGCTAGCGACGACATTGCAACTATCTCCTAAAAATGAGCATCCACGGTGCGTCAACAATTTCTGGTCTTGCATCTTAATCCAGTGGTTGTGCAACGACACATACCCATATTCCATGTATCGGCCCCCTTCCAACCGAAAACTGCTAACAAAGACATCGCAACTATCTCCTATAAATGAGCCTCAACAGAGTGTCCAAGATCTTTGGTTTTGCATCTTGCATAATCCAAGGGCTGTGCAATGACACTTACCCATATTCCATGTATCGGCTGCCTTTCAACCGAAAAATGCTAGCAAAGACATCGCAACTATCTCCTAAAAATGAACGTCAATGGAGTGTCAACAATTTTTGGTCTTGCATCTTGCATAATCCCAGGGCTGTGCAACAATCTTTATCCATAATGAAAGTATTGGACACCTGTATAGGGAAAAATGCTAAGCACGAAATCTCAACCACCTTTGAAAAATGAGCGTCAACAGAGAGTCAACAATTTCTGGTCTTGCATCTCGCATATTGAAAGGGCTGTGTGTCGGCTTTAATCCGTAATTGAAGTATTGGCTGCCTATATAGACAAAAATGCTACTGACATTATCGCTACTGCCTCCTGAACATCAACGTCAACAGAACGTCAACAGTTTTTGTGCTGGCACCATAACCTACACAGCAACGAAGTGGATTACATTGTACCTAAATTGCATTTTCAACGGTCAGTCTTTTCAATACATCCTTGTTTACAACCTCACAACTATGCATGCAATGTCTCACAGGGCTTACTCTTTTGTTGCTCATAGCTCTAGAGTCAATATTAAAGAACCAGCATTCTTCTCAACAATACTGTACCTATTGACATCGTTTCAAATCCGATTACGTAGCTGTCAAATTCCTACCGCCATATCGGATTAAGCATCTTTCAATACCTTGTTGCTGGAGGTGATGATATCATCCAATAATGAATGTGTTTTGATTCGTGATTTGAACGACCTTACTTTACAAATCATATTCGATGCTTCGTAGGCTTCTAAGAATGTGGGCTCAAAGTGTTCAATTGGTTGGAAGAATTCTAGACATGCACCATCATGGCGGTTCGATTTGTATTGAGGCATTGAGGAGACCGGCAGACGTGGCATCATATGTATTGTTTGTCATCAAGTTCTTCGCCATCCATCGGAACATTGGACCAGCTCAATGGGCAACCACTTGCTGGCACAACCGCACATCGCGAAGTTGAACGAATCAACAGAGTCGGAATTTACTGAATTGTCTAGTTGGATGGTCAATGAAACAGCACTGGTCATTCTGAACAGAAAGGGAAGTCGAGGGATTACACTGGTAAGTCCGCAAAGGAAATTCATTGTGGACATTGACTTCTAAGCTATATTGACTGTGTTAATAGACAAAATGCACCAAACTGGCAGCTAAGGACTTTGTAACTGCCGAATTTCACCAAGACACTTGGAATCTCCACCTCATGTTGGAATTTGTTTCGGCTCACATTCCATGGAACGCTATATGTAACCTGGAGCTAAGGCGGTCATATAACACATTACGCAGCGAGCTGGTGCTACCATCAGCCAGCACCCTTGGCAACATTTGTTGGAGGGAATACTCACTGACTGTGGATGTAATTATGAAGCAGTTGCCAAGAAGAAATAAAGTTAGTTTAGATTTGGATGGGTGGATATCAAGGAACAAATTAGCAGTAACGTCGGTCATTGCATTCAATATAGGTCGGATTTGGGCAATGCAGGAAGTGCAACTCGCTTTTGATGAGGTTAATAGCCTGTTCTTTTTCAATTTTGACAGCTAATAAAGGATAATAGGTCAAGGGCAATCATACTGGAGCAACGTTAGCCATACATTTGAAGGAGGTGCTGGATCGTTTTGAGCTTACCAACGGCCGCTTGCTTGGAATTACCAATGATAATGCCTCCTCAAATCACTCAATGACTCGGGAAGTACAATCCACCCTTGAGGCCTCAAGAATCGAGTGACGTATATTGGGAAACCACATACCATGCATGGCGCATGTCATACACCTTGCTTTAGGAGCATTTATGAGCAGTCTCGGTGTCAAAGGCCCTACAAAGTCGTGGGAAGCACATGAGTGCAATCAGCAATTTGAAGAGAATGAAAGCACAGATATTGGGAAGAGTCAATGATTTCGAAAAGAGGGCAATGCTAGAATCAACAAGGTGTCTGCTATGAAACCAGGTTTGGCAAAGACAATTGAGAAAGTACGTATTTCAAGATATTTTGAAAATTCTGAAACTGACCATCATATAGCAGCAAATGCTAGCTGTGTTGACTACGTCGACAGTGGCTTGTCGAAACGAGTTCATTGACTCTCAAAAAGCCAACATATGAATTTCAGTCCTACCTATTATGGTCATGAAAACACGGTGGAATTCTACAGTGGAGTTGCTTGAGCGAGCTTACCAATTACAAGAATTCACCCGTGAGGGGCTGAAGAAGCCAAAGTACTGTGATTACTGGTCACTGTACACAACAGAGGATGAATGGATAATCGTTAAGTACGTTATGGAAGGTTTGAGGCTATTCTAATACTGGACTCTTGGGATATCGAACCGGCATACAGTCACAATGCATCATCTTATCACGATATTTAATGAGATTTTTGATTATATGGATGGGGTTTTGCGAGCATTAGCTAAGAAGACAACTCTGTGGACGGAAGATTTATACTTTGCTGTGAAGTTTACACAATGAAAGCTGTCCAACTACTATGCTGGAGTCACTCCAACGATGAGTATGCTTTGTGTTTCGGCACAAATCTTGGATCCTTTTCGGATGTTGCGATCATTTAGGAAATGGAACAAAGAATTGGAAATTAATCCTGAGGACAACACTTCTTATACTACACAATACCATGAGGCATTTCTGAAGTATGTGGAGAACGAAAACTGCACCAAACTCAGACGATTGTCGGTCACTAATCATGAAAAACTCCGGTGCAATGAATTCATCCCTTCTGCAACTGCTTTTCAATCTGGTCAATCATCTTTTGATCCATATGATTTGTCCAGTGATGATGAACAATACTTAACGCCTAAAAATGTGACTGAAACGACACCTGGACAAAGCAATCCCGCAGTATCCGTATTGACAGCCGCAAGGCTCTATCCAAATTCGTCGCCTGGAACGCCAAAGAACTGGGGGCAAGTAAATCTGAATCTCGATGAATACCACTCCGACCCAATGGAGATTAGCAGTACATTTTAGTTACCGGATATCACAGAATGGTGGCGTCAGCACGAGGACACCCACTCAAAGCACCCCGATCTCTCCAATGCGGTACGTGACATATTCTCAATCATACCACATGGTGTTGGAGTGGAGGCTAGTTATTCTCTTGGGCAAGACGTTATCAGCTGGAGGCAGTCAATCACCACACCCAAGACGCTTGGGGACGACAACAGCAAAAAAGATTTCCGTCCGGGTGGAATGGCTCTGTCAGAGCCGTCAGAGACACCCCGGTGGCGGATTACTCCGCGCCAAGTGTCAAGACCACGCGTCGCGTCACATATCGCCCTCCGATCGCCGTTTCGCCGTTTCTTCTTGCTCTGTCGGTCCCCCATTTTAAACAAACACTCTGGCGTTGTGGCCAACTGTGACCATACGTCGGAATGGGTTCATTGGGTACACACTTGCATCGGAATTGCAATGCAATGGGTGACAGTGCGAAAATCTCTCCTTGCGTTCCTTCTACATTAACCTCGAGGAGCGTAGGAAGGTGAGAAGATATTATACTACCTGGCCATGAGGATCCATGCAATTGCGTGGATCTCGGACAGAGCGAGTGAGACCAAAAGTTGGGAAAGATCGAGTGTGAATTTTCATTGTATGATAAGAGGAGATGGAAATGAGATGATGTCTATCTACTCCGGGGTCTGCTGAATATATACTCCCCGTCACTCTGTCCACCTCCGTTACCCCTGTATCTCCGTACAACCGCCATCGCTCCTTGAAGATGTACTTGATCAAGTGAGTTTGAGATGCACTTGGAGACGGAGATCGAATGAACTCAGAGATGCACTTGGAGGCCGGGATCGAGCGAGTTTGGAGATGCACTTGGAGGCCGAGATCGAATGAACTCAGAAGATTCACTTGGAGTCCGTGATCGATCGAGTTTGGAGATGCACTCTGAGGCTGTGACAGAGCGAGTTTGGAGATGCACTTGCAGGCTATGATCGCGCGAGATTGGAGGAGTACTTGGAGGCGGTCGATTTGGAGGGAGGCGCGATGGCAGCTGAGACTCTATTCATTGGTTAACTTGTAATTGTGGGAATGTAG
>Ga0307515_10004050_pt1 | contig 30589 bp, 6 predicted proteins | sample 17_EM_MG_FD_194513 | JGI IMG/M metagenome (GOLD analysis project Ga0307515, IMG submission 194513) | Populus trichocarpa ectomycorrhiza microbial communities from riparian zone in the Pacific Northwest, United States - 17_EM | ecosystem: Host-associated > Plants > Roots > Unclassified | place... | reverse complement strand
GAGCACTAAAAGATAAGAACTAAAAGTACCTAGTAGGGATATATTAGGCACTAGATAAGGCGAAATATAGAAACGTTAAGTATATATATAATTAGTATTTAGTAGAAGTGTAAAGCCTAGAGGACTTTGTAACAGAACCTTATAGTAAGTACTATAATAAGCTTATTAATAGGCTAGGTATATAGGTAATGCAAATTAAAGTTAACAACGTAATAATAACTGGTAGAGTGGTTGCCTAATAGATTAACTTTAATTATATTTTAAGAATTACTATAAGGAAGGAACTATTTAGGTAGGGATTAAGGGTCCTTAAATACACAACCGTACTCCTATAAAATCCTTCTTATATATAATATACGTGTGCTCTATCTACTCTATTATAGATTATATAGATTACGTTACGTAACCTTAGCTACTATTCCTTATTATATAGCTCTATTAGCTCTATTCTAGACCGTACTTATATTAACTAACTAGCTTCTTCTAACTCCTCTCTAAGTAGTTATAATATTATACTTAAAGCGTCCGTAACACTATCTCCCTCCTCTTTATTTTTATTTTTAAAGATTCCTAATATCTTTAAGTTATTTACTAAAGGTATAATATCCGTTTAATTAATTTGGTTAATATTATTGCTTATTATACCTAAAGCAATTTCTTCTTCTTTAACTACTCGTCGCATTCGCACCGTTACTGCGATATTATCTCTTAGTGAGATTATACTATCTCCGTATTCTCGTTAATTAAAAGAGGGGCTAGTTTACGTTATATTAGCGAACCTATCTTTATAATAACTATTCTCTTACTTAAAGTATACTAAAGTAAATGTTCGTTTATCCTATAATATTTACTCTGTCTTTAATACTAAATATATACAACCTATTACTCTTAATAGTTATCTAGTTTCCTAATTAATTTGTTTTAGGGTCTTATATTTAATTTACTGCTATATAGCTAGATAATAAGCTATTTATTACTTTGGCGGAGTTACGCCGTTCCTATAATATAGAATGGGAGGCTACTAATACTTAGTAACGGGCTCTTAAGTCTCGTCTTACGGCATCTACTTAGTTAATTTATCTTAAAAAGGTTCGTAAAAAGGTTTATTTTAAAGAGTGGAAACTTATAAAATAAGGTCTACAGGAACTTAGTAATAAAAGAATGGATTCTCTTTTAGCTAAGAAGGAAATAGATCTAAGTAGCTCAGCAACTACTCTTCTTAGGTCCCCCTTAAGTGACTTATTCTTTAGTAATCCTTCTTTATTAATACTACCTAACCTAATTTCTTCTAATACTTCTGTACCTTTCCTATAACGTTTTTTAAATTCTCTAATAGTTTCTAGATAGTCTTAGTATAGCCTATTTACTTAATCTCGTATTATATTTTGTTATTAATATCCTTATAGCTAACGATCTTTAAAACTTACTATTTGTCCTCTTCTTACCCTCTATATATATCTGCTTTATAAACCAGTAGCTTAATATTCCTATATACTAGCTTTAGTATTGCGATATACTATATAGGGTAAATCTTCATTTTAGCTAGTAGATTTAACTTAAACGTAACTAGTAAAATCCTCTATATAATTTTAAAAGGTCTTAGTCTAATATAGTCCAACTTCTTACTTAGTTATTAACTCTTAAAATTTTTATATAGTAGCTATACTTTATCTCCCTCCTTAAGATCTAGTCCCTTAGATCTCTTAGTATTATAGTACTTTTTTATTCTTTCTTATACTTTCTTTACTAATTCTATAAGGTCTATATAAAGATTTATTAACGTCTTTATTCTTTCTTTAGCTATACTACTCGTTTTCTTTACTTACTATAATAATAATAATAATATCCTTAGCTTATATCCGTAATTTGCCTTAAATAGTAATATACCTATTCCTTTTTAAGGTGTTGTATTATATATAAACTATATAATTGGTAATAATAATACCTAATTATTCTATGCGTAATTAATATAGTACCTTAAATACTATTTTAGTGTCTAATTTAATCTTTTTATTTAACCGTCTGTCTGCAGATAATATATAGTAAAAGTTACTGCTCTAACTTTTTGTTTCGCTAAGAATACCTTCTAGAATGCTACTATAAATCTTAGGTCCCTGTCTAATATAATTTTACTTAATGCTCTATATCTTATAAACACTTCTTTAATATAAATTCTAGCGATATCTTCTGCTAATATCTCTTCTATATATACTATAAAGTATCCCCACTTTATAAGCTTATCCACTATTACTAAGATTATATTATAATCTTATCCGGTAATAAGATCTCTTAACCTTAGTAACTTAATAATAAAGTCCTATAATATGACCTCCTATAGTCTCTCTAGTATTTTAATAGGTTGTAGCCCTCTATATGGCTTATACCTTATTAGTTTATTTCTTTAGTAATCTAGATACTCTTTTATTACTCTTTTTGCAATACTTTAGATTCCGTTAATAATGTATTCTTCTTAAAGTCTTAACACTAAGCTCGTAGCTCCGTTGTGTCCTTAAGTTATTCCCCTATAGAAATCTTCTATAAAATGTTCTGCTATACTTCTTAGGATATACTTCGCTTCTTAATTCTCGTATATATCCATTTATAGATCTTCTAGCTATGCTTTTAGAATTCTCTATGCCTAAAAGCTTTCTAGTAACTTGTAAACTTTCTCTAGTTTATTGTTTTCTTAAGTTACTATAATCTTTAGATAATTGTACCTAATTAATCCATCTGTATCTTTTTATAGTAAGGCTCCTAATGGCTTCTTATTACTTTATAGTTCAGCTTTCTAACTTAGAGCGTCTGCTTATATGTTATTAGTTCCTTTAGTATACTAAATCTTAAAATAGTATTCTATAAGCATCTCTGCCCATCTAACCTATCTTTAGTTAAGTTTCTTTATTATTAGGAATCTTGTTAGGTTCTTATAATCCGTCTTAACTATAAATAATTTCTCTATACCTTATAAGAATGCTCTCTATTTCTTTAGTACTGTAACTATACCTAATAACTCCTTATTATAGATGTTATAGTTTAATTCTAGTAGTGTTATCTTTTAACTATAATATGCTACTAGGTGCTATCTATTTTAATATTTCTATATAAAGCACGCCCCTAGTATATAGTTTAATGTATTTGTTTCTATAACCGTCTCTAGTCTTAGTTAATAGATCTTAAGAACCGGCTCCTAGGTAAATAACTCTTTAACTTTCTTAAATAATTTTTATTACTCCTTTCCCTATACCTATAGTTCTTCTTTCTTTATTAATCGCGTAAATGGTTTAATATCTTTTAACTATTGCGCTATAAACCTTCTGCAGTAATTACAAAACCCTAGGAATAATCTTAACTGTATAACGTTCTCTAGTTCTTACTAATTTACTATAACTTTAATCTTCTTTAGATCTATGCTAAGTTGGCCTAGTTTAATAATAAATTTAATAAAATTAGTCTTTCTAGTAAAGAACTTATATTTCTTAATTGCTACTAGTATTTACTCTTCCTATAGTCTTTCTAAAACCCATTTAATATATTTTCCGTACTCTTCCTTAGTTATTAAGTAAAAAATAAGATGGAGACCACGCATTAGGAAATGGAGGTTCCTTTACGGGCAAGGCGCGCTTGCTTTCTTACCCCAATTTGGCTAAGACCTAACCTTAACCTCAACCATAAAAGGCCTTCTCCCTCGCTGCTTTTGCCCTTATACTCCATCTCCTCTTTTCTTTCCCGCTACCGTGCCACCTCAGACTCTAGCTATTAGCCGTGAGGCATTTTCTATCCCCTTAGCGTCTATGTAGGTGCTCTACCCGCCTTCCCCAATCTCCGCATGTTTTATACTAATAATCACCTAGCGCTGTAACTCTTTAGCCCTTTCTATGGGATATATTTATACTCTCTCCTAATATTAACGTATACTTCGGTCCTACCGTATTCCTCCTTTCTTCTCTTCTCTCTCCTCTTCTCCTGCCTATGTTACTAATTAGTGCACCAGAATAACATTTCCGTTTATCCTCTTCTTTACCTCCGCCTCTAGTAGTGTCTTAGGCGTGATTATAATATATGACTTAATCCCTATCGGAACAGCTATAAATAGCTATAAGGCTGTGCCAAGAACCGCCTAGTAATAGATCACGCGGGTTATAGCTACTATAAGCTGCGGGACGCGTCAGGTAATATTATATTACAGTATTATAATAAAGGCGAAGCCGGACGCTGAAGTGGGTCCTTAGCGAAACTATAGGCTGATACTAGTTGCTTAGCTTAGCTAAAGCTGCGCCGCTAGAAGCTAGAAGCCCTTACCCTCCTTAGCGCCTTTTTAACCTAGACCTAGACCTTACTCTTCCCTAACAATTAAAGGATTATATTATGATTAGGGGGGCCGCCGGGCTTTAGTCTAATCTAGCCCCCTATTTAGCTGAGGAGGCATAAGTTACGGAAATATCTATTGTATAGACCTGAGACTTATAAGGCGGAATCTAAGGGTGAATGGCCTATCTGGTAGCATAGCCTAGCTTCTAGTAGAGCTAGTATTATAATCTTACTCTTAGCTAATAAATACTAGAGAAAAGTTTGTGTATTTAATCTCCTAACGGAGACGGACTTTATGCGGTGGCTGCATTAGCTAAAAGGGCGTAGTGAGATGGATACGGGCGTAATCGCCTAATCTACTCGCGCTATCTACCCCCTGATGTTGTTTGTAACATCCGGCTATAGATAAGGGTAAAAGCGAGGCTTTTGCGCATATTTAGGAGGTTAAGCAGCGGCTGTAAGCTCTGTAGAGTGTAACTAAGGAAGTTCCTCAGATCCAGGGAAGAGGTTTAAGGATGCCCTTATTACTTAGAGTGTCTTTTAATGCTTATAGCGGAATTACGGCACGCCCCCTACTTATCTAACCTAGGAACTATAGTCTCGCAAAGGATCTAATATAAAAGATTTAGTTTGCTAGTATAATCGGGTTAGAAAACGGATATATTAGCGCTAGCCCTAACTCTAAGGAATAAGGGTAGAGGAGGTACTTTGCCACCAACCTCCTTAATAAGGAGGCTTAGTGCGATGCCCCTATTAGAGGCTAAATATACTAGCCTAGTTAGTTAGGCCTTAATCGCAGTTTCCTAATAGGCGTTAATCTTATAATAGAGTTTAAGCCTATATAAACCTTTATATATTATAAACGGTAATTGCTAATAGAGCGTAGATTATACGTTTTAATTCGCTATTAAGCTAGTAGGGTTATTTTAGTATAGATACTGCGGATATGAGCTAGTGGCGAAGAGGGGACTGGCGTGGACTTAAAAGCCTAGCGTAACCCGTCCTTTAGAGCTATTAGAAAGGTATAAGGCAATAATAATTCTAACAATAATAGTAGTAGTAATAGTGGCATCTTCTTAACCCCTTCGTTTTTATTTAGGAATTTCACTTAATAATATTAATTTCTATACTACACCCCCTAAAAAACTAAAGGCTTCTTAGTATTATGCGATTACGGCTTCTAAAGTAAATATAAGCAATATACCTAAAAAAAGGACGAAAAAGGGGAGAGTACCTCGCTTCCCTCTAAGTAATAATCCTATAAAATATTTAGCCTAGTTATAAGAGGGCAAGTTATTCTACATTGCCTTTTTTAAATATTCCACCTAATAAGGCACCTATAGATTCTAAGGCTTTTAATAAATATAAAGATATTTATAAGAATAAAAGTAACAGCTAAGACGCTAGAGGAAGCAATTAAGGTAATTTAGTAATTATCCCCTTTCTCTTTTCCTAACAACTATAAATATATCTAACGGCTAGCAGCGAATCTAATATTTATTAAAGATAATACAGCTAACCTAGACTTAGAACCTAAAGCTAAAGGTAATAGAGCTAGTAATACTGGCGATAAAGCTAATAAAGTCGGCGATTAACTAGCACCTTATAAGTTAGGTATATACTTCCCCCCTATATAACGGCCTTACTTAACAATTATTAGGTGATAGAAATAATTATAGCGATAAGGACGATAAGGATAAGGAGCTACCTTCTTTAGAGGAGCTAGAAGATCTCTTTAGCGCATCTGTATATAACTATCTTAAACTTATAGCAGAAGATATTAATAAAATAGATAGCCTAGCTAAGGGAATTAATGTTATAATTGTCCCCTAGGCTATATAGAAGTTAGAGACCCATATAATAACTAACTAAGACTTCTTAATGGCTAATAATGCGGATAATATTAGTAAGTTACGGATATTAAAATATTATTACTATAACCTAATAATATAACATATAGACAATCCGCTTATTAGGGAGGAAGGTAATTATAAAAAAGGGGATGCGGGAGGCGAATTATTCTTTATACTAAGAAAGCGGAAGCTTAATTAGCTTAAATGGGATAATGTTACTAATTATAATTCTAATAACCCTGCTAAAGAGAGTAGCGGAGGTGGCGAGGGCGGCGAGGGTAGTGATAGTCTACGTCCCTAGAAGTAATAAAGGCCATCTACCTATTACAAAGACTTATCTTCTAGCCCCCCTAACCCTCCTATCCTTGACCTTAATTTTTAATACCCATAAGTTAACTAGCAAGCGGTATTTACTCCGCGGCCCGTCAGCCCTTTACTTTAGGAGCCTACCCTTTTCTATTGCATTAAACTACTATATAACGAGGCTAGCAGTTATATTTATAATAAGGAGGATAATAACAGCGATAGCGTCGCCAATAACTAGAGCGACGTTTTAAACCTAGAGCCTGCTATAAAGCGCTATACCCGGGCTAAAAAAGACAAATTTAATAAAATAAACTTGGATAATAAATGGGAGATTGATAATATTCTAGGGGAAAGAATAACTAAGTTAGGGCGCAAATATAAGGTGGCTTGGAAGCCTACCTAGGTTTATAAGAGCGGGCTTTTAAATTCTAAAGATGCCCTTAAGTCTTACTAAAGACGCGTCCGGCATGCTAAGGTTGGATTACTATAGGTACACTCTATAAAAGTAAAGGGCAGAGCTGCCGTGCGTAAGGGACGGCGGTAATACTTTAGGATATCCTCGTTTTTAGATAGTGGTGCTCTTTTTGGCTTAAAGGTCTATTTCTAGTTTAGCATTCTTATCCTTAGCGTATTTAGTAGGAGTATTTTATGATTTCCAGTCTAATAGATTTAAATTCTTTACACGCTCTATAATATATAGCGGTAAAACTCTAATTACCGCCCCGCGTAAGCCATATTCTCGCTTAGCTAGTTACGTTATACCACGTTTCTATATTTTAGTCTTAATGCCGCTCTAATTAAGAACGCTTTAGTATCCCGACTTATCTCCCCTAGTGGCTTATATAGATCACTTTGCATCCTATCTTTTGCTTATCCTATATTACTAGTGCGCCGAAGAATAACTACTGTAAGCCCTATTAAAGGACTAATGAAATATACCTCTTAGCCTAAGAGAATTCTAACTAATTTCCAACCAATTTCTACTTAAATCCTCCACTTAAATCCTCCTCTACTATCTAACTTAGAATCTTTTTGGGATAACCTCCTTCTCTTCTTAATAAACCTAACGCTATAGCATTAATTTAGGCATCGTAATAAAATTAGCACCAACTATTACTAATTAATAGCGCTATAACTAAACTCCTTATAACCGCTAGGATGATTAAACTCTAGGAAGATGTAAAGCCTTACAAGCGTAAATATATCTAAGAAGCCTTTAATATACTTATAAAGCTAGTAAAGCCTCCTAGCTTAAAAACGGGCAAGAGGTAGGAGAGCTACCGGCATTTCCTAAGGAGGATTAATAATAACTGCGGTCCTTAAATAGTTATAATTAGTGCCGTTAGGCTTAGGCAATTAACCATCGTAAGTATAAAAAAGCATAATAGACTCCGCCTCCCTTTAGAGATTAAAAAAAATAAAAAAGCCTTAAAGTCCCTAATTCTCTAAACGCTAGCGGAGAAATATATTGTAAAAGGTTAAAAAGTCCCGCTGTAATAATAACTAATAGCTAACTATGCTAGTCCCATTAAGTATATAGGGTACTACAGAAAACTAAATAACTATTACTTTGCGGGCACCTTAACAGACTATAGATACTCCGCCGCTATAGCCTATAAAATTAGATTAGTTAGCCGCGCTAAAGCTAAGCTCTTTAGATATATACAAGGAACCTTATACTAAGTATTTAAAGGCCTCTAGTTCTATACCTCTATTAGGCGTTACTAAATCTAAGGAAGAATATAAAGAATAACAGCTTTAGGGCGAGCAGTTAAGTATATAAGATATTCCTTACCGGGCAAATATTTGCTACTAACTAATATTTACCTTAGACTTATTTTCTAGGCGGGTCTTCCAGCTAACATTATAAGATGTTTAAGCTATTATTATATCTAACTAAGTCTGGGGTAAAGTATGGTTAACGGAACCATATTAAAACCACTCGTTCCCATTTATAACGATAGCTATCTTAAAGGTAATATACGACTACTTTAGTAAATAACGTTACCGTCTTATATAAGGTATCTATATGCGAATGTAGAATTAGCCTATTTCTTTACAGCATATTTAATTTTAATGGCCCTAAGGGAACGGTAGTACTATCCGGCTTCCTACGGCAATATTACTAATCTATTACTATTCTTACTATCTTCCATCCTAACTATATTAATAAAAATATTTCCCTATTTATTATCTGATTTCTAATAGATGTTAAAAGAGCCACTAACGCTGGAGATATTAATAATAACAGCTATAGTATTTTTGGGTAGGGAGGTCTAATATATAGTTTCGGTGGAGGGGCCAGGCTTAATTTAGTACTTGTTGTAATTTAGCTACTTAATAATTAGTTTATAACACGATTATTCTTAGCTAGACTGCTAAGAGAAACCTGCCTCGGTCTTGCATATTTCTATAAGTTCGCCATTTATTAAAGACTTTAATGCCTTAATTATACGCACTATATCCTAGTTAGTAATACGCTTTATACTTTCTAGTTAGCCGAAAGTGATTAAGTACCTCTGGGGATATTATAGCGCGGGAGTTAGAGATATGGCCGAATATCCAAAATATAGGAGGCAAGGATATTTAAGGAGTTTAGATCTTGCGCGAGAATAAAAGCTCTATAGATATAAGTATATAAAATATTGCAAATCTTCCGTAGCCCCGATATGCTCCAATTTCGCCAAATAGTATATAGCTGCGTCCGCGACTACGCCTGGATTTACTAGCCCTTAGTACTATTCTACGAAGGGATATATATATTGTGTTAGTGGAGAACCTGTGAAAATTATAGTAGTGCTGCCTAATAACTGGTAAGATTGCCTTACGCCTACCTGATTGCGGTATAGTGGGGCATTGGCTTATATATATATGACTTAGATAGTTACCTGCCTAAACTAGGCACGGTTACTAAGCCACACTCTGGGCACGAGACTCCGCCTATTAGTTAGGTACTATTAGAAGGGAGAGTGCGATTTAAATACACATATATAAGTAAAAAAGAGAGAGATAAACTAGCCGCTTATTTAATGCTTTTCTAATAAGGATCTAGCCGGAGGTATAAAGAGGCGGTGATTGCATTGCATATGCACATACACGATTATCTATTATGCTCCGCCTTACCTTTGGTATTTGGGGATTATTAGAGAACTATTAGAAAACTATTAGAAAACTACCGGAATAATACCGAAATTAGGTTGGAACGCTATTAGCAGTTAAAGCGACTACTTAAACCCGTCTCCTTATAACGGCGCTTTATATTAATTATACCTTCTATAATTAGATTAGGCGATATTTTTTTTTAAGCTTACTCTAGTGCCGGAGCTAAGATCCCGTATATAAGCTAATAAGCATATATACTATGGCTTTATTTACTATAACGGAGACGACATTAATGTATATCTACTAGGATTAACTAGGGAAGGTAGCCTATTACTAGAAGAGGGGCGTAGAAACACCCGTAGCACGGCTTATACTATATTAATAGGTATAAGAGAGGGCGGATCTTGTTTGAAAATGATATTAATATTTGTTTAGCTCCTTACTCTAAACCTTATACTTTAGATTACTATTTTATTACTAAAGCTTTGTAAAGTAATAATGTTAAACCAGCCTAAGGTTATAAAGCAACCTAAGATGTCTCTAGATACTACTCTAAGCTGCGGAAATCCGTAAACGCCTCTTCCTAGCCTAGTTATACCTCCCTTAGACCTAGTTACTGTTATTTACCTTACGGAGCTGCTTAAGAACGTATTAAAGGCAGTGAAAGTAATACCTAGCGCTATAGACACTCCTAAGGCTACAGAGCCTTAAGCTATAGATAGTTCCTAGCCTTAAGAACTAAGAGCCCAAGCTTTAAAGGTGGAGTATAAAATAGTTAATAAAATATATATCCCGTGCAAAACCGAAAGTATAACCCTAGCTAATTTGCCGTATATAGCTAGGATAAGGCAACCTTAAAGTATAAGATAGTTAAATCCTCTATAGTACCTTCTGAGGTAGATATATATGACGAATATATATTTATTATTTGTATACGTATTAGTAAGCGCGAAGGTAGCTACCGGATTTATATTACTAACGGCGAAATAATAAACAGGAAGACTAAACGCATAACGTACTTTATTAATATTAAGTCTAAAGGCCTGTGGGATATACTTAGGTCCGTTCTGTAAGGTATAAAGGGAACTTTTATTAAGGAAGACAAACCTATAGTATAAAACTAATTTATTAGACTTTTTAATACCCCAAATTAACTGCTAATTTAAGACTAGGTTAAGTGGAATCTATTATACTACTTTCTTCCCGAGCTAGAAGCTTATAAGGGAGCCCTAGAGAATAGCACCCACCTTAACCTCTTGGTAAACTATATTAGGGATATATATGCCTTAATAAAACAGCGCCTTATATTACTACTAAATAGCGGAGAAATTACATTTAATCTTTTCTAGGCTCTCTTTAAGCCGAATAAATTAGTGTATAGGAAATGCTATAGCACTAATAAGCGCAGATATATAAGATTTAACTCGGGCGAGGTGAAAGAGAATAATAAAGGAGATAAATACTTCCGCGTTAAAGGCCGGTATTTGGATTTTAATGGCAAAAATTTTGGTAAAGCTATGACCGCAGCTGCTATTTGGACGTTTTAAGAGTTGAAGCCGATATATAGCCTTAGATGCTTTCCACTTAAAGACCACCCTAACGTAGAGGAGGAGAAGCGAGAACTTGCTAATAGAGGTCGTAAATTTATTTCATTAATAGGGACGCACTACCGACAGTATAAAGGTAAAGCCTTTTATATAGAGAAAGGAAAGCCTACTAAGATATTTATTAATGGTCGGATTATAGTCGACTTAGTACTTTTTTAAGAGTATAATCCGAACTATAGCAAACCTAGTATTAATAAACTGCGAAAGCATATAAACAGCGATATATATGTATTTAATTTTAGTAAACCGGGAGAGAAGAAACTTAATAAAGTTAAAAGTAATGGCAAGGAGCCTGCGGAGTTAAAAATTGATAACTTACTCATTTGCAGTCCGACTATATTAGGGTTTAGTCTTAATAATAAGTTCTAGGGTAAGTTCCTAGATTTGTGAGTTAAGAAGACTATAGAGCTAATTTAATATCCTAAAGTGGAGTTTGCTGTTAATAATATTAGCAATATTAAGTAGAACCCTCTCTCCTTTTAGAACCTTACTATCCTAGAAGACTAGAAGAAGCTTATTTGGGCTCTTATAGCTTCTTATATAAAGAGGATTTAGTTTAATAATTTTATGCTAGGCAAAGGACGTGGCCTAATTATGCTACTATAGTACGAGCTCTATTCTATTTTATCCTTAGGGAAAACTAACGCAGAGTATTAGTGGTCCTACTGGAGTTAGTAAGACCTTAACCGCTAAAGGACTTTTAGAAAAGCTATAAAGGCCGCTTTATACGGTACGCCCTACTTATTTAAACTGCTACTATTTGCCTAACTCTTCTAGTTATCTAGTGGAGATCTAGCTACTAACCTAAAGTAGGTTAAATTTAAGCTTTCTCGCGCTTTCCGGCAGGCTAACTGTTGGGATACTATACTTCTATTAGATAAAGCCGACGTATTTATAAAGTAATAATTATTAAGTTATGCGGATAACAACCTAATTACAATTTTTCTGCGGAAACTTAAATACTATAAAGGAATTATAATCCTTACTACTAATTATATAAAAGACTTTAACGGCGTAATACTAAGCAGAATACGTGTGGCCATAAGATACCTTTTATTAGGTGTTAATATAAGACGAACCCTTTGGGCTAGTTTTCTGGGGAAGGTAATTATAACTAGTAAGGCGAGATTTAGTTTTAATAAGCTTTAGGAATTAGCGTAACGGGAGCTTAACGGCCAATAGGTAGGCATACTTAAGTCCTAGCAGAGAAGTTTTATGCTAAATTATTTATATTTCGCAGATTAAAAATGCTATAGGAGCAGCCCTTGCCTTAGCGTGCGAGGACTAAAAACCGTTGTCCTCTTGGTATCTAGAAATAGTTTTGTAACTAGGTAATAAGTTTAATAATAACCTTAGTAGTCTAGGTTAAGTCGGTAACCGGAGCGTTTACTACTAAATATTTCCACCTTTTAGGACTTATATTATGTTCCTCTTCCTTTTCCTAGCGATAGCGATTTAGAGACTTTAAGACTAACTTTAAGGGTGTTGGATTAGTTAAGGGGGTTAAGCTTGTATATACTAATTTGCTTATATATAGTATATACAGCATTAAATATATCTTATAGATCTTGTGGCTAGTGGTATTATTACTTATTACTTTCTTAAAATTACTTATTTACTCTTATAGCAATAAGACCTATATGGTATGCAGTAGCGCGGGCGAATCACTTATAGATCTGGGAATAGGAGAATGGAAGCTATAGGGTATTGGTTCCCGTAAGGAATTAAAAGCTATAAGGCAATAAAGAAAGCGGATACTAACCCCTATAGAGAACCGCAAGCTATAGGAGATTAGTTTTTATAGGGGAGTAGAAGAAATTGCTATTAGTTCCTATAGGGGAGTAAAAGCCGTATAGGAGTAGGAGCTATAGGGTATAGTTCTTATAGGGCAGTAGAAGATATGGTTACTATATATAGGAACGGAATTTATAGGGGATTTGTTCTATAGTAGAAGACGTAGCTAATAGTTTCTATAAGGGAGTAAAAGCCGTAAGGGAATATAAGCTATAGGGGAATGTAAGCCGTAGGGGATTGGTTTCTATAGGGCGGTGGAACACGTAGGTATTAGCGCCTGTAGGGGATTCGCTAGAGTAAGGGATTTATTAAAGTAGGGGATTTGTTAGAGTAGGGGATTCGTTAGTATAGGGGATTTATTAGCATAGGGGATTTGTTAGAGTAGGGGACTTAATCCCATCTATTAGGAAAACCACCTTCCGCAGCCTATTAACCCACGGCTTTAGCGGCTGGTAGTAGGGTGTAAATGCCTTAGCTATACGGTTAAGAAAGTAGCCTTTTCTACTTACTAGCCCCGATTTTAACTTAGCTAGCTTTATACTATTCTTATAGTTTTAATACTTAAACTTAGTTAGACTAATATCTTTACCTAGCCCGTTATAGTGTATATATATCCAGAAAAGCACCTAGAAGAACAACTCTAGATTATGCCTAAATAAGTGTTTCTTGTTAAGAAGCACTCTAATTGCTATAAACGCTCTCATGCTAGTCTTGCCCCGTGCTTCTAAAGGTCCTTCTTACTTCTCTTTAATCGCAAGATTAAAGTTAATTAAGAATGCCGGCTAAAAAGGATTATTATCTTCCTCGTTCATTATAAGGTTGCCTATTAAAATGTTATATTAGATAATGCCGGCCTGCGTATATAAAGACTCGTATCCTTTAATGCCACCCTTTAGTATAGCAAGCATTGCAGCCCAAGAGCTTACCTTATAAAGAGGCTTCTTATAGTTACTAGTAATAACGCGTTAATACACACGATTCTACTTAATAGGGCGCTTAGTTAGAGAGGTCAAATACAGGCGCTTACTAGGCGGTAATAGGGCGCTGTAACTAGAAGACCTCTTTTTGCTAGAACTTTAACCTTTTCTTATACTGCCTTACACTCTAGCTAGTCTTAGAGGCATTATTAAGCCTTCTAGTTTATAGTTTGTCGCTTTAGTAATATTTAACCCCTTATAGATATTAAAGATGTTATTATCTTATCCACCTATATAAATAGTCCCATGGTAATAGTACCTGGCTACGTTAACTACTCCTTTCTCCACTGCCTTACGCAGTAGTTTGCCTTCTTCCTCGCGCTCTAGGTACTGCCACGAGTCTTTAATAATAAGGGGTATTTTAGAGGTATCCCCCTCGCGGTATGCTTTCTAGCAAGTAGTTGCTTAGCTAGCAACACAGTATACCCGCTTTATAAGTTTGTTAAGGATAAGACGCTTAGTCTAATTATTGCGCACGACTTTAATATATTATTTACCATCTAATGTTAAAATAGTAGGGTCAAACCTAAGCTGCTCCTCATTTATCTAGAGAAATCCCAATATCGCTAAGGTAAATTATAGTCCGTCTTTATTAATATTAAATAGTAATAATGCGATGCCTCCTACCCGGTCATACTCCTATAGCCATATAATAGATCTATAAAGGGTAAAGCCTAGGATAAAGCGACGAGTGTTCTAAGCGGTAAAGACTTCTCTTACATATTTTCCCAAATTAAACCATGCCTGCGAGGCTATATCGGTATTTAGATTACTCTTTAGCTCTCCTAGTATAAGTATATACGACTAATAGCATTAAGAGCTTTCGCTAGCTATTAGATTATCCATAAAACTAATACCTAGCTTTTACTTTGCTATAGACCCTTACAAGGGCTGCTTAGTGTATACAATAAGCGTTTATTATATCTTTAGGGCGGACCCATACTCCTCTATAAAGCCTAAAAATAATTCTATTAGGTTATTAAACCACTCTAGGATATTATCTTGCTCTATACTTTTAGGCCAGTTACGCCAGCCGCCCTCAGCGTATAGTGGATTATCCCCTTCCTTACATTTCTTAAAAACGGCGGCGCTTGCCTCTTTAAGACCTTCTACTTCCCTAAAGAATGCTTTATATAAGCCAGGAATCCCTATATAAAGAGGGCCTAGCTCCTCCTTTAGAATATAATCCACATATCTCCTATATTCGAACAAGTTAGTAAAGCTGCCTATACTATACAGGTGTGGGGTTTATTAAATATAGAGTGGCAGCGGTCGGGGAGGAGGTATAGACTCTATTACAGTAGTGTATACCTTCTCCTAGATAATCTCGTTAGGCTTAATACAAAGGATCGCATTTAGGAGAGGTAGGAACTGTTTAATGTTAAAGCCGTCAGAATTAACCGCTAAATTAAGTCCCAATAAATCACTAAAAAGGCTTTTATTGGCGCCGTTAGATGGCAATAAATAGGAAGCAGAAAGGCTCTATAGAGCAAGTATCAGATTAAGTAAAATATCCTTTAGTTCTATAAGCGTTAGATGGAGCTTATACTAGGTAAATTAACGGTTACCTTTATTGCTTATCTGACGCGACGCATCTAAAGAGTTAGAGATACCTAGATCCTTATAAGTCGAGTTAAATAAATCGCAAAAACTATTTAGTCCCTCTCTAATGGGTTTTATTTTGATTATCTCTAATTTAGAGAGATTCGCCATTATAGGAGAACGCGCTGAGAGCTATATCAGGAGGGCCGACGTAGCAGGCGGGTAGGTAGGCGATAAGGGGAGATTAAAGAGGTAGATGGTATAATGGTAGAGATATAAGTAAGTATAGGGAGGTTAAGGACACGTCGGGTGCGTTTTGCAATGAGGAAATAATTAGGGAGAAAAGTATAAGGAAGGAAGCAAGGTGCGAGCAAATGCAAAAAGGATTAAAGATTAGGCGCGGAAAAGTTAAGCTAATCTAATATGGCCTAGACTGAGGCTTCGCAGGGATTAGTTAAATGCTAAGCTACGATAACCCAAAAGTATAAGGAGGCAGCGTTTTCTGGTTATACCTATTGGTTTTAGTTTATTCCGCGACGCGTAAGGCTCTAATATAGTAGGGCTTTTATATAGCGAGGCTAAAGGGGCGCCCGAGAGCGGGTTAACTGTAGGGTTAGTTATGTAAGCGCCTATAAACAATTACGTGGCTAGTCCTAAAATGAGCTAAACCTAACATGCCAAATACAGATATAGTCAACCTCTTTTTACAGCGGTTAATTGACCTGTTTCTAAAAATAGGATTTAGTTTAGAACCGGATCCGGTTTTCAGAATTGCGCCCTTTTTAGTAGTTAATTGGCCTGTGTCCTAGACTGGAATTAGTATCTAGCCTCTAAAATCGCAATTAAGCCAGAACTAAAAATATTAGTCCTTATACTTACTCTCTTAGACACCGAGACTATTAAGCTGTTTGGCTTAACACTACAGCCGCTTATAAAATCGGCTTCCCCTCTAACTGCGCCGCTAAGATTTTGCCGCCCTAGAAGCAGATCTTTTAGCAATCATCTTACTAAACTAAGTTAAGCGTTAAATAATAGTGCGATATTAAAGTACTTTTATTACCGTAATATATTAGGTCCACGAATCCGATAGCCTAAGCGCTAATATTGTGAAATAAAGAGAAGGTAGATATAAGCGAGGCTGAGGTTAAAGACTAAAGCAGTAATAAATAGCAAGACAACGTATCCTGCACCATTAGTTATATATTTAAACATTACTATAAGTAATATAGAATAGGCACAGGATCTAGTTTAAACTAAGCTGTATAAACTTTAGGTCTAACTACAATCCTATAAACCCTAACCCTACCTCTGTATCTAGCTAGCCTCTAGCTTAAACTCTATTCCTTTATATACGCTTAATATATAACAGTAGGAGTGTAAGCATAAGTAAACGTAAACAGCGCGATATTCCGTTAAGTGGTGTAAGGACGTAAGACGACGGTTAGCGAGAATTACTCTAGCACGCTTAATAGCAAAAATGGGCTAGTATAGACGCTTTATAAGCAGCAGAAGTATTAAAAAGTAGAAGAGATATTCTATTAAGCGGTATACGAGACAACAGTTAATAAGGATCACTTTAGCACGCTTAATAGCAAATATAGGCTAGTATGGACGCTTTACGAGCAGTAGAAGTATTAATAAGTAAAAGAGATATTCTATTAAGCGGTATAAGGACACAAGACAACGGTTAGCAAGGATCACTTTTGCACGCTTAAGAGCAAAAATAGGCTAGCATAGATGCTTTACGAGTAGCAGAAGTATTAAAAAGTAGAAAATATGTTCTATTAAGCAGCATAAAGACGCAAGACAACGGTCGGCAAGGATTACTTTAGCACGCTTAATAGCAAACGTAGGCTAGCATAGACGCTTTACAAGTAGTAAAAGTATTAAGAAGCAAAAGAGATGTTCCATTAAGTGGTATAAGGACATAAGATAACGGTTAGCAAGGATTACTTTGGCACGCTTAATAGCAAATATAGGCTAGTATAAACGCTTTGCGAGCAGTATAAGTATTAAGAAGCAGAAGAGGTATTCCGTTAAGTGGTATAAAGATATAAAAAGCGAGTTATGGGGCGGCTGACTTATCGCTGCCAAGCATATAAAGGTAGAGGACTTATTAAGCTTACTATAAAGCGAGTTTTTAACTTTAATCTAACGTATATATATATGCAAACGACAATAAGATACTCTTAATATAGAAGCAACTAGATAGAAATAAAATACCGAGCTAAGGAAATCCTAATTAACGCCTTAATTCTTAATAAATGCCAAAAGATAAAAATATAATTTTAAACATCTTTCCCTATAAGAAATCTCTTATACCTTAAACCTCTTAGGATCTCTATCTATGGTAAAATCCACCTTTCTCTTACGTACCCTTTTCCTTAATATCTCTTCTAATAAATCCTTTAATGCCTTTCCTAGTTAATCTCCTTACTTATACGGTTTGCTTCTCTTAGCTATCTCTATTATAATATCTTTAAGTAGTTTATATATTTTAGTATAACGGCGAAAGAGACGGGGATTCTTAGCATAGTATAATGCAAGTCTCTTTAGTGGTATATCCACGGCTAAAACCTAGGTAGGATACTAGCATATTACCGCAACAGGGCCAAACGTAGATACAAATAATTTATGACTAGGGCTTTAAAGACGTCTTAAGTCCTTTCTTATATAACAAAAAGGCAACCACAAGACGAGATACTTTAGTTGTTTACGCGAAATTATAGCATTAGAAATTGTTAATACTTTAAATAGGGGAGATGCAACTCCAAGAAACGTCGTAAGATTAGCTAAGCTATTCTCTATCTACTTATTAGTATTGCTAAATAAATATAAGGGTCTTATAAATATACCTTAAGTTACCGGCAAAACATGCTTAGAAACCGCAACTATATCTACTAGTTGAGGCAAGTCTATCTTGGCCTCGCCATAGTCCTTTATTGGCTTAGGTAAGCCTATTTTAGCTTCGCCGTAGCCTTCTAAGTCCCTAAAGTAATTAAGGTATATTTTTATACACCTCCCTAAACCGTATCCTCTTGTATATCGCCCTTTATATTGTCTTTATTTTTGTAAGGATTAACTTTATTAGGTGTTTAAGCAGGTGTATAAGGTATCTATTTCTGTATAGGGTCGGAAAGCTACAATTATTTCTCCTCCCCGCTACTAGATGCTGTGTCTTTATTATCGACGCAATTCTAGGATAATTTAAGGTTTCTAAAAGGTTGATAATTAGGTATATTACCCTTAGGGCAGTAGCATATAGTGATGTTTCCATAAGCACTGGTTAAGGACCTATAGGTTATATTAGCAACGTATCTAAGCTTGGTTAAGGTAATATATATAATATCTAGTATTCCTATAAAGATTGTAAGGGGTATATAATTAGGGGGTTAGGTTTAAAGGTGAGCTAATTTAATAGCATATGAGAACTAGGAGCATGACGTTTATATTCCATTTCTCTCCTAGGGCGGAGTTAGGACAGAAGGTAAAAGGGAAAGGCGGAATATACTAGCCGCCCCTTTCCACCCCATATGGTGTCTGTGGTACAATATTTAGTAGCTATAATTACTCTCAGCTTATATATTGTCTGCGCCCGAGACTATAGGCGCCTAAAGCGATTTATAAATAAGGCATTGTTAGGAGTAGCTATTGGCTAAGCTATTACTAAATTTAAATAGGTAACGATCCCTAATAGACGCCGCATACCTTAGTAGGGTTTAGAAGCGTTTATATAAAGTTATAAACTAGAATCGGAAGTTAATAATGACCCCTAATAACACCTCTCTTAGTAGGAATAGCATTATATAAGCAACTTCTAACGCCTATCCTTCCCGTAGTAAGATACTACCTAAGCAGTAGACTTATTCTAGCCAGTCAATCTTATATATTAACCCCCTATCTGTGGCAAAGGAGCTATTAGTGCCTATAGGGTGGTTTAATTAGCATTCTGGCTAAGCCCTTTATAAGCGCTCCGCCTTATATAAGCGGTAATTAACTTTTATTAATCTGCCTTGCGTTAGGGGAGATCTTTTACTTAAGGCGCTAAGCAGCTAGTACTTAGAGGTCTATAGGCTTGTTCTATATCCTAATAACATTAACCACAATTTCTCCTTAAGTGGTATCCCGCAACCCTAAGTACCTACAAGCGCAGCGTCCCTAAATTATCAGCTAGTAAGTAGGCGTTTATAGATAGAGAAACCGACTTTAGAGATGGCGACGGTAACGTAGAGGCGTTAGCTGGTTGGGAAAGTGACTTTAGTAATAAGGATTAAGAATAGGACGCAGAGACATTATATAACGGAGAAAATAGTTTCAGCACTAAATATTAAGAAATAGGGGCAGACAGCAATAAAGAGATATTGAGCGATAAGGCCATATGGGCGACGGTTAGATACGGTAGCCTTAACTTTATAGTCTTAAATCTGTAAGTAAAGGATAAAAATATAAAGAAGAGTTCTAATAAAAGCTAGTAAAAGGGTTAAAACTCTAGCCTCTTTTTATTTAGCCTATCGCGAAACAAAACAATATTTCACTATTCCCACTAGAGTCTCTACCCGCTTGACTTATAGCGAGCTATAAAGCATTCGCGATAATCTATACTTTTACTCGGATAATTTTATTTACTACCTTAAAAGCGATAATAGAAGGCAAATCTATGCTAACGACCCGGGATTTTTTAATTTTCTTATAGACCTAGGACGCATGCCACCTTAGCAACTATTAGTCGTATTTAAGACTATAGTACTTATAGATTTATATCTTAAGGATATAAATACGTTCTTTTATAGTGTTTTCCTTTTGTTTAAATTATTTCTCTACTTATAGTATATAGCGGTTATTTATCTATTCCGGTATAGTAGGGAGGGGTAGTTAGGTTACGTGAGGGGGCTTAGACTTATGGCTACGCTTATAGGGCTATTTATATAGGAACTTCTCCAAGTATATATAAGGGGGCTTTAAGTCATTGCAAAGTTCATAGGAGTCTTTATATAGGAACTTCTTTAATATTTCTAGATCTAGGTATAACGGTGCTAGGGCGCGTCACCTGCTAAATTCTGCCATATTGCTGCCAAATTCTGCCAACCTGTTATTGGCTCGCTTATTACTAGCGTTTTAGCGGCCCTTATAGGATATCTATTTACTCTGCCTCCTATATATACCTCTCCTTCTTCTCCTTAGCTTAGTATCTTTACGAGATAGCAATCCACAAGCTTCGGTTCAGAGGCATTTATACGAGCCGTTACATTATACTAAGCTCTCCCTACACTGCCTAGGAAGGCCTCAATAATCTCCCACCCCTAAAAAAAACTTCGTCTGCAATGACGCGTTAACGCGCTATACTTAGACACCAAACAACTCTACACTGCCTAGGAAGGCCTTAGTAATCTCCCACCCTATAAGCCAGACAGGATTAGACCTATACCCCCAGAGTCAAAACCATACAATTCCGACGAACCTTTAGGAAGCCAACGATAGCACCTAAAGCAAGCTTATCTAAAAGAGCCGCCCTAACCCAAGAACACGAGATCTAATTAGGATTAGAAATTGAGGATAATGATAACGTTATAGACGTATACGAACAGATTCGTGCCCTTACGGCCAATTAGGAAGCTAACTGTCTCCAAGCTTAAAGCACACAGAAGACCCTACAAGAGATCCTAGACAGCCTTGCGGCCCTATAAGATAGCTTAGCTCCTCCTTCTAAAAGTCTAAGTTGACCTATCTACTTAACCAAATGTGACACACTAGGGAGTATAGATACGATAATGAAGTAATTAAAGTCTATTAAGCTCCCTAACCCCTAACCACTATTTAATGGGATAGACCCTACCTTTAAGAATTGGAGGATTTAAGTATAAGGAAAGCTCTATATTAACTACAACTATTTCCTTTCCAAAGAAGCTAAAATGCTCTACCTCTTTAGTTAAACTACAGGGGACGCCTAACGGCACCTTTAAGCCAAGTTTAAGGACGATTCCCCTGTCCGATTTATATCTATTAACGAGATAATACGGCACCTAGCTATTATCTATATTAACCTAAACAAAGTACGGGATGCCTGGTATAACTATAATCGCCTAATAATAAAACTGAACTAACCCTTTGCTAAATTCTAGACTTAATTCCTACACCTTACGGGAGAAGGCCAAGTTCCTCTTAAGAACTACCGTTTAGACCTATACGATAAACTAACAGTCCGCCTATAAGAAAAGATTGCCGTAACCTTAGATAACATACCAACCCACGAAAGACTTATAGCTTATTACCTATTGTTAGACTTAAAACTAAAGCGGATTAACACCCACCCTAATTAGTAGAAGCGACTATATAGCGATCGGAACTCGTTAGCTATACCTATAGGAGCTAAAGTAGGAAGACAAGCCATAACTGCTCTTACACTAAAAGCGGTCACAACTATGTACTAGCGAGCCTCGCCCGACTAGCCACGTACCACGCCCTTAGCTAATCCCCGTCGCAATACCCTAATCGACCCTACCTTAGCTATATACTACAACTGCAATAAAGAGGGTTACTTTACCTTGTCTTACCTAGAGCTAAAGGATATAGGCGATATTAAGGAGATAGAGGAAGGAGAAACGTCCGACGAGTCGGGAAAAGAAGAACCCTAGGGAAAGACTCCCCCCTAGGGTACCCTATCGATCTTAAAAAGATTAATCTAAGTTAGTTAATAGGTGGAAAACACTTTACGGTTCTATATATAGTATTTTAAAATGGATATAGAGTTAATATAACCGCCCTTATTAACACTAAAGTAAATGGCTTTACTTTTATAAATACTGCCTATATAAATAACGTTGCTAAGTTTCTAAATATAGAAGCCACTATACTAGAGAAGCCTATCTAAGTAAGAGGCTACAACGGTTAAGCCGGTAAGCCGGTTACCTACGTCTTAAAGTTATATATCGCTCTTAACGGACAACGCTAGTATAGTATCCCCTTTTATATCCTAGACCTAGGGTCCTATAATATAATCCTTAGCCGAAAATAGATGTTCTATTTTAATATTTGGCTAAACGTACAATAAAGATAATTTGTCTGGCCAGAGAATAGACCGAAATTACCCTCCTTTATTAGGGAAATCTGAACCGACCGCAAGACGCTAGCTGCGAAGGCTGACCCTACCTATTAGTAGAATGTTAGGGACCGCGACCTAGCCTTCGCCTAAGAAGATGCCCGCCGCGAGGCTGGGAGGAACTCTTTTGTACTAATAAAGATACTCCCCTAGAGTGCTACAGTTGACAAAGACTTTACTTACGGTAGCAGGATAGATAGCGACGTAGATGACGTCTAAATTATGTAGATTTAACTAATATGGAAGAGAATATATCGATAGGACATAAGGGATGACCTTTGAAAGATATAACAGGAGCTAAAAGGAGTAATGTTAACGCCTTTACCCCAGGAGCCCCTAGGGTCCTATACACCCCCATTATTACACGACCCCCCTATGGTGGATATTGCTATAATCAGCGCTATAGTATTCTACTTTAATATATATAGGAGGGATAACGAGGTCTTTATAACTAGCTTATATGAAATTGACTAGATTATTAATAAGAGAGAAAAGAAGCCAGCTGAGGAAACTGATAAGGAGCTAGTCGAACGCCTCCTCCTTACTATCTATACGGGATATAAGGATATATTCTTAAAGGCGGCTTTGGACGAGTTGCCCCCTTACCAAATATACAATTATAAGATTTAACTAAAAGCCGACAACTCGCTAGGCTATAGCCCCCTCTACTAACAATTAATAGATAAGCTAAAGGCAATAAAGCAATACTTACTTAATAACCTTAAAAAGGGGTTTATCGAGCCAAGCTAAGCCCCTTTTACTTCCCCTATCCTATTCGTAAAAAAGCCTAACGGAGGCCTTTGCTTTTATATTAACTATTAGAAGCTAAACGCCATTACTTAAAAGGATTGGTACCCTATCCCTTTAATTAATAAGACCCTTACACATCTAAGTTAAGTAAAGATCTTTACTAAACTCGATATTTGCTAAGCCTTTTACCGAATTAGGATGGATCCTATAGCTAAAGACTTAACTATATTCTATACCTGTTATAGTTCCTATAAATATAAAGTCCTTCCTTTTAGACTAATAAACGGGCCGGCTACGTACCAAAGATATATAAATAATGTTCTTTTCGATTACCTTAACAAATTCTGCACGGTATACCTAGACGACATTTTTATATATTTAGACAACGAACTTAAAAACCAGGTTTATATTAAGAAGGTTCTAAAGAGACTACGGAACGCAGGCTTATAGGTTAATATTAAGAAATATAAATTTGGAGTAAAGCGTATAAAGTACCTCGGATTCATTATTACTATAGAAGGAATTAAAGTCGATTCTAAAAAGGTCGAAGTAATCCGTAACTAGAAACCCCCTCGCACTGTAAAAGGGATCTAGTCTTTCCTTAGCTTCTGTAACTTCTATTACCGTTTTATCCGTGACTATAGAGTAATAGCAAAGCCTCTTATACGACTTACCTAAAAGAATACGCCTTTTATCTTTGATAATAACTATATAGAAGCCTTTAAAGAGATAAAAGATCGGCTTATCTCTTCTCTAATCCTCCATCACTATAACCCGGACCTTAAATTAATACTAGAGACGGACGCTTCCGACGGAGTTATAGCGGGAGTCCTGTTACAGTTATATCTAAACAGTAAGTAGTACCCTGTCGCCTTCTTCTTAAAGATAATGGACCCAGCTAAGTATAACTATGAAGTACACGATAAAGAAATGCTAGCTATTATTTAATCACTATCCTAATGGCGCGTAGAGCTTAAAGGCATAAGTTCTCGGATTAAGGTTTATACTAATTATAAAGCCTTAGAGTATTTTATAATAATAAAGTAGCTTACTAGTTAATAGGCTTAATAGGCTAAAATATTTTCTTAATTCTTCTTTACGATTATATACCGTCCCGGTATATAAAACTCTAAGGCTAATGCCCTAACCTAGAGAGAACAGGACGTAGGCCCGCAGGATAAGCTAAAGGCTTAGCATTAGATACGCGCCCTCCTCCGCCCCGAACAGCTTAACCTATATATCCTTAAGGAACTGGACTCTAAATAAAGTGAGCTAGCACCTATAAAAGGAGAGTTCTTAGATAAACTAATAGGACTAATTAACCGCATCCTGACCGCGAACCACACGGCCGATTCCCTAAAGGCCCTCCACGACTAAGCTATAAAGGGTGACCCTAATTTGGAAATGGAAGACGGACTGCTCTTATACTAAGAGCGGCTTATAGTTCCGGATATTAATAACCTACAGATAGAGCTAATCTGTAAAGCCCACTGTTAAGTCTCTATAGTATACCCTAGTTAAAATAAGACCCACTAACTACTAGCGCCCCGTTACTATTAGCGAGGACTCCTATCTAATATGGAACGATTTGTTAGAAACTGCTACGCCTATAAACGCTTAGATGCCTTTAGGGATTAAACTCCCGGGTAGTTATAACTACTGCTAGTTCTAGAACGCCCTTAGCAACATATTATAATGGATTTTAAGTCGTTTTTAAAGGACGCCCACAGCCACGATATGGCTTTTGTAGTGATTGACCGACTATATAAGTAATCCGTCTCCCTCCCTTATTTTAAGACTATAACTATAAAGGATATGGCCCGCCTTTACGTCGACAACATCTACCAATTCTATAGTGCTCCTAAATTAATTATCTCTAACCACGGTCCCTAGTTTATATTAGATTTCTAAAACAAATTCTGCCGTATCCTTAGAATTAAGATTAAGCTCTCTACCGCATTCCACCCTTAGACTAACGGTTAAACCGAGATTATAAACTAGTACCTTAACCAGCGACTACGCCCCTTTGTAAACTATTATTAGGACAACTGGTTGGAATTACTACCTATAATGGACTACGCGCAGCTTACGCTCCCCTATAATAGTATAGGAATGTCGCCATTTAAACTGCTCCACGGATACGCACCACGAACGTCCTTTAATTGGGATAGGCCTACTGAACCCACTACGGCTCGCGAACGCCTTAGCCATAAAGAGGCCTAGATACTAGCTAAGAGAATATATAGAGCTTGGGAGACTGCTTAAACGATTATAAAAAAGGCGTAAGAGAAGAAAAAGGCCGATATAAATTAATATCGTCGCGAAGCAGACTTCTAAGTAGGGGATTAGGTATAGGTATTAATAAAGAACTAGAAAACCTAGAGGCCAAGCCGCAAGCTAGACCACTAAATGGCTAGTCTATATAAGATCTTAGAGAAGGTAGGATACTCCTTTAAGGTTAAACTACTATATTTAATAAGGATCTACCCTGTCTTCTCCCTAGACCGACTACGAAAGGCTATAAACGACCTATTACCTAGATAGTATAACGACCCCCTACCGCCAATCTAGATTGCAGAGGATGAAGAATGGGAAGTTAAAGAGATCCTAGCAGTTAAGAAGGTCCGTAGTGTCTTAAAATACTATATAAGCTAGGTAGGCCACGACGAGGACCTAGAATAGTATCCCATATCTGATTTTAAGTACTCCCCCTATAAACTACGGGATTTCCACCTAGCCTACCTAGACCTCCCTGGACTACTATATAAATTAGATAACTAGATTAAAAGCTAGGAAGAGGGGTTAGATAATTATAACAATCTAGACAACGATAAGGAACTTAAATAACGCCTAAGGGCAGGTTTTTTCCAGAGGGGGGGGTGATGTGATAGTGCTGGGGCGCGTCACCTGCCAAATTCTGCTATATTGCTGCCAAATTCTGCCAACCTATTATTGGCTCGCTTATCACTAGCGTCTTAGCGGCCCTTATAGGATATCTATTTACTCTGCCTCCTATATATACCTCTCCTTCTTCTTCTTAGCTTAGTATCTTTACGAGATAGCAATCTACAAGCTTTGGTTTAGAGGCATTTATATAAGCCGTCACACTAGGACTTATATATTTCCTTTTTTTATAGTTCCAATACCCCCCTAATATTCGCTTCCTATTTATAAGCTAGGCGTTAATAAAAAGCGCTAGGTTAGATTACCCTACTTATATAATTACCCTACTCGTATAATCACCCTACTTATACAATTACTCTACTTGTATAATTACCTAGCTTATATAATTACCTAGTTTATACAATTACCTAGCTTGCATAATTACCTAGTTTATATAATTACCCAGCCTATATAATTACCTAGTTCGTATAATTACCTAACTTATACGATTACCTAGCTTGTATAATTACCCAACTTATACAATCGCCCAGCTTGTATAATTACCTAGCTTATAGGATTGCCTAGCTCCTATAAGCACTATACTTATATAACTACCTAACTTATAGGATCGCCTAGCTCCTATAGTTACCTAGCTTGCATAATTAAAGCCGAAGTTATTAAACCTATTAATACCCTATTTACACGCTAGGCATTAATTAGAGGGCGCTAGGTTAGACTACCCTACTTATATAATTACCTAGCTCGTAGGATCCCCTAGCTCCCACGACCTCCTAGCTTATAGGACTAAAGCCACAGCCATTAAATCCGTTAAGACCCTAGTTATACGTTTAGAGGGCGCTACGCCTAACTACCTAGCTCGCTCTTTTTATAGAATTCCTTAATTAATCAATAGTGCCTGTTTGGAAAATGTTTCCTAATCTCTCTCTATAACAGAAATTTCTTATTACGTAATTCCATAAGGAGATTCTCTTCTTTAACTGTCTATGCCGGCTCATTAGCGCGAAAAATAACGTTATAATGGTGCTGGCATGCACCCCGTGTTCTCCCTAGTAGGGCTTTTACAATATTATCCTATAATAAAACTATAAGTAACACCTAGTAACCTAGCTCTATAAGGGTATTATCTTTATCAGGTATCCATACACTAGTTTTAGGCTTTAGCTCCCATAAGGCTTTATTTACAACAACAATCTTTAAAAAATATTAGTAAAGCTATTAGAAGTTGCATCTAAGAAAAGAAACTAACCGGCGATATATGCCAAAACTCTATATCCAGGTTATAATGTTATAAGCAATCCCACGTATTACTTAACCTAGTAAATATAAGTAACATATAGCCCTAGTAGGATAAGGTATAAGATATATATAGTTAGGTATATCTCTAAAATTTAAGCTAGTAAATGCGGCACCTATTTAGCAATATTTATAAATAGAAACCGCTCCTGCCTTAAATAGTATATAATGGCTTTATCTTCCTTTATCCATTTACTACTTGCTCTAGTATTAAGAAAAAGGCTACGATATTTCTGCTTACAACCTAATATTAGTCTATTAAGTTTAGACGAAATGCTGTCCCAACTATTACCATCCTTAAAAGTCGTATTTATTAACTTAGATTGTTTATTAATTAACTAAGACTTATATACGGATGCTAAGGGCTTGTTATTTATATAAGGGCTAGTCGAGTTATACTTTATAAAGTATTAGTGGAGTCTTACTAGGGAAAGACTAACGGTGTAAACTAACAGTTTGGGTGGTTTTTAGAGAGCTAAGTTAATTGATATTAAGCGGGTAATTGGTGCTGGTAGCTCTAGATTAACTATTGTTGGTAAGACCCTTACTAGACACTAAACTAGTCGCTCTCCTTAACTTATTAGGAATATCCGCAAAGTAAGCTTTATTATCTAAATCAATAGGTTTTATTAACGTTAAAAATGATAGTAATGGATTGCATTGCTAAAGCGATTAATCGAAGTGCATCTTATATCAAAACTGTAATGGGTGTAGTAGGAGCGTTAGCAGCAATTAGGAGGACATTTAGCGGAACGCACCCATTTAATAGAGCACTAGGCGGCTGATAAATGCAATAACGCTACTAATACGGCTCCCCCTTAATGCACAAGCGCTGCAATTTCAAGAATTTAAGGCGTATGCACGTAAATTCACACTATAGTGCAAGCAGATTTATGCAGAGACTGGAGGACTAATTTTAATTATATGCCGAAATCTTAACTCTAAGCTAGATATAAATGACTACTATTAAAGGTCTATAATATTAACAAGCTAATGTAGCTAACTAAATTTAACGGAATATAGTAAGTCTTACAATAAAGCAGGGTAATTATTATAGGCTTATGACGAAGAGTGAGATGCAAAGCTAGAATAAGCCCCTTAGAACGTAAAAAGAACCGGTAAGCCGACTAAAGGCAAATGTAGGGTTAGGGTACTTGGAGAGGTACTAAATAGTATTGTTATACAAAAGGCCGAAGCGGAGATTAGTGGCGTTAGCCGGTTTTGTATCGCTAGCGGTCGATTAGGTTAATGTGGTTAATATAGTTAATAGAGTTAACGGAGTTAACGGGGTCAATAGCCCCGCCTTAGCAGGCGGCACTCGCCTAGTGATACTAAACTTCTTATTTTAACGCCACTATGCATAATAAGTCTTACCGCTAGGTCTAAAGCTAGTAATATATAAGCTATTGCCGGACATTCTAAAACTTAATAGAAGCGGTTTCTGGTAAGTAGGGATATAAGCACAGCCTTAACTTTTAATAATAAAGATCGGTAGATACTTATATGGGAGGAAGCTAAACGACTTTGCTTATTACATCTAATACGCTCTACTTAATTTAAGATTCCTATAGACGAATAAAAGGAGCTTTTAGAGCGTCTAAATAACCTACTAGCAGCCGAGAATATACCTAAAGTAGCTACTAAAGTCCTTAATTGGCGTATGGTACAAGCCATTAAAAAAGCCTATTATTGGTTCCACTATATTACGGCTAGGACACTTATACTAATTTATGTTTAGCTTTATTAAATGCAGCGCCCAGGGAGGAAGTAAGCAAATTAAGTTAATTAACTAATTGACCCTAGGTATTAACTAAGCTATATAACCCTATAAGAGATACGGGACAAGTAACCTATGTGTTATAGGCCCTATAAGGTATAAGAGTGGGACTAATAAAGGGATATCGCTTAGAAAAGTTGTTTTAGTTTTTTAAGTAGTTTATATATCGACGCTAGCAGCGCCCCTACTTCTAAGTCTTCTTACTTAAGGAGGCTTATTTATACCGGACTTTATTAAAGATATTAGGCTTCTAAAGGGTTAACGGGGAGGTAAGGAGCTAGATAGAAAACGTTTACGTTAGTATTAGTCTATACCTAATATTAAGACCAATACTATAAAAACCGGCAAATCTACTTAGCAATCTTAACTATTAAGTATTTTTATTCCCTAAGCCACTTCTTAAGCCTATTAGTCCCCTAAAAATCTCATTTTCTCTAATAAGAAGCCCCTACACCGTACTAATAACGCCTCTCATTATATAAGGCATCCCTTTAGTATATATATAGGCTGTAGTCTTTAATATATTAATTACCGATCTTTCTAAACCACGCTAGGACATACAAGCGGTTATCCTTAGCAAAGACAATACGCACGCCTAGGATTGTTGGAAGCCCGCTATAGATATATCTATACTGGCTTCTTACCTAATTCAGAGCTTTAGATAAAGTAGCCTCCTACCACATTACCCGCAGTCGCATCCTATCCTAAATCTAAATAAATTAACATTACTATTCGCCTAGTCTACCTTATCTTAATAGAGAAGCTAGACGCAGTGTCCATAACTACAGTTTAAAATTTAGGCGTAAAGATTATAGAGGAACCTTCTAATTAACTAATTGTTTATTTATACTCCACTTTTAAGCAATATAACGGCTTGTATAAATGCCTCTAAACCAAAGCTTATAGATTGCTATTTCGTAAAGATACTAAGCTAAGGAGAAGAAGGAGAGGTATATACAGTGTAAGAGATGGATAGATCGAGATTGGATCGGGATCCATCAATCCACTAATCCACGCCTAATCCATTAGTGGCGTGGATATAGATCTAGATCCAATAGTTATCCATTTATGGCGTTATTAAGGCAACGCCGTAATATATTAATCACTGCACTAACCATTAAATGGCGTAAAAGGGGTAAGCTGGTAAGATAGCAGCAAAAATAATAAAGTCTCTTACCTCTTATTTTTATTATTACCATTAACTATACCTCCAAAGCCAAAAAAGAAGAAGGCTATTACCAAACCACCTTTACCACCTCCACTACCACTACCTCCCTCAA
>Ga0307515_10004049_pt1 | contig 30590 bp, 39 predicted proteins | sample 17_EM_MG_FD_194513 | JGI IMG/M metagenome (GOLD analysis project Ga0307515, IMG submission 194513) | Populus trichocarpa ectomycorrhiza microbial communities from riparian zone in the Pacific Northwest, United States - 17_EM | ecosystem: Host-associated > Plants > Roots > Unclassified | place... | reverse complement strand
TCGCCGCAGTCGTTGCCATGCTGGGAAAGCAATGGCTGAACCGGTACTTGCGGAATTCGGGCGGGTCGATGATCGAGCGTTGCGGAGACCGTCAGCGCAAATGCGATGGACTGGAGAAATGGCCATTGCACTTCTTCGTCGAGTGTCTTCCAATGATGCTCCAAGTCGCCCTCCTCCTCCTCGCCTGTGGACTCTGCCGACACATGTGGTCCATAAGCACGTCCATCGCGTACGCCCTGATCACACTCACAGGCCTTGGAGTTGTATTTTACCTCGTAATTGTGATCGCTGGCACGTTATCGTATGCGTGTCCATTCCAAACACCTGTATCCACCGCTCTTCGCAGTCAATGGAAGAAGGTTCGGGGTGGAATTATCTCGGCGATTTCATGGACCCGCCGGATGATGAGACAGAGAGTCCGACCACTCCTTCGTCACCAATATCTACCAATGATCCCGCTCGAGAACATACAGGTTCAAGGATCTGAACTGTGGTTGACGCCAAAGGATCTTACCACCATTCGTAGCACCAACGCCGATGACGTACGATGCGTGTCGTGGATCCTCAGGAACATTACCGACCCAGAGGCACTCGAGGCCGCTATCCGACTCGCTGGAACGATTCGATGGTTTGATGATGGGACCAATGTCGAACCTCCGTACGATCTGATTGTCTCTACATTCGAGGCGTGTTTCGATTCCACCGGGGAAGTGTATCCCGGGTCAAGGGATAGTGCATACTACTCTGGACGGGCAATCATGTGGATCCAGACTCTTGCCATGTGTAAATCCGAGGATTTTGCAAACACGTTCCCTTCGCCAGCCATAACCAGAGAATACAGTCGCCGTGACACCAGCTCTGACCTCGGACATATTCTCCAGTTGAACCTGGATCGCCGGTCTGCCTTTATTCGCTCCTCCACCTTGCTCGGCATTTACCCGGAACACACACCCTCGCACGTACAATGGATTTCAAATCTCCTGTTGCATCACACCTGGGCCAACCGGACCATACTAGACTTCAACCTCCTCGCGGAACGCACTCCCATCATAGACGAGACCACCACCCCCCTGGATGTGATACTCAACCGCCTCCTAGTGTGGTGCATCCTCCTTGGCTCGCCTGTTGAGGAAGATGCGCTGAAAGTCCAAGACAAATCGTGCGATATGTCCCATTTTTACTCTTCAAGTCACTTACACAACTCTTTACCAGCGATCGTCTGGAACGCATCCTACGTCAATTATCCAAAGGGATCATTTCGGCCACCACCCACGCTCAAAACACTCTCGTCCGGCGCGTACTACATGACTTGATTAAGTTGGAAAACCGGCCTCAGTGCTTGACGGCGATGGCGTATGAATGGTGCTCCGTGATATGCGAGAACCGAAATTTGGAGGATTGGGAGAGTCGTATCCTTGCCACTTTGGAAATCGGTTTCCGTCACCTTGGCCCACAGGACAATTTTCTTGTAGCCAGCCTCATTCACACCGAATACCACCAAAAACTGGTCAACATAGTTTTCAGGAGTCAGAAAGGCGAAGCGATTGCAGATATTCTCCGCGCTTGGACCGCACACAGCTTGTCCCGTGAACCGGAATACGCGTTACTAGGCACCTGTGCAGAGCACCTCGTTGATCTTCACCACGTGGTGCCTTTCTCCCCGAGGTTACGAGAACTTGTCATAGGACCCGGGATAGCACGGGAGGAGGTTCAGCGGGTGTCCGAACGAATTTTGCCCCGATCCTCCCCCTTCGTCCGCCAAAATGATCTTGGGTCCGAACGAATTTCGGGTCTGGAGGCAAAAATGGCTGGTGGGAGTACAAACCGAACCTCCGCGCTTATTTGCCGGGGTCCTCTTGTCATACGTTCCATCGGGATCATCGGTTCCAGGGGATTCGAGGGGATGGGGGTGGAGGGATTTATTGAATTGCTGAACCATCTCCATGTTACGGCCGAGGATATGGACAGGGAGATCGGATTGACAACACTCCTCTTTGATATTCTCCAATCCCCCGAGAGACTTCAATACTTATCCCATTGGTACTGGGAGTTACTGGCGGAACTCGCAATTTCATACTCACCGTGGCTGAGACACAACGCCACCTACAGTCCACAGATCACGGGATTCCTTACCGAAGCCCAGGAATGGAGCAAGCTAGAGTGCTGGATGGGTATTATTTGGGTGGTGTGGCCGCCGGGGGCTGGTGGAATGACAGAAGAGGACCTTGGCAGTTCGATGCTGTTGCTGTTCCGTCAACGACCTGGAGCTGCCCAGAAGCTCGAACAATGGGTGGGACGACGGAGTCAACATTGGAAGGAGGATATACCTGAGTCGTTTCAACGAATCTGCAAACAGGCACATGAAGAAGCGCAACGGGATGCACCGTGAGCTCTCTTTGCTTTCACCGGGTATGCTCCCAACTCACGTTGGATTTCATTCCGTTATAGGCCACTTTCACCCATTGATGAAGGAACTGAAGAAACCTCGTCTCCCCCGCCGCCCGGAGGCAACGAGCTCTGGGGGTCGCTACCGTATTAACGATTGTGCCTTGTAACTTCCAAATGATACGGTTGTGGATGTTTATTAATTCCACTTCCGATTCCGTCATTCTATGAACTCCTGGTGTATTTAGATCACGTTCAAGAAATAATCCAACGCGGTCTCGTACGCAGCCAGAGAGCTTGCGGCGGTGCTCCGCCAACAACTTCCGCGAATCTTTGGCTCCTCAGTATCCTGCGGTTTAAGCGGTGTAGTGCAACAGATATATATATATAGAAAGGTACAGCATACGCGACCAGACGTCACATAATTCGATATACTCATAAACCCCAGCGGGGCGCAAACAAGAAATCCTTCGACGAAGGGAGGGTCATTTACTTAACGTGTGGCTAGAACTCATTTACCAAGAATCATTGGCTGATTCCGACGGCGCTACCTCGGAGAATCCGTCCAAGCTTTGACTGTGCGCTCTGTGCTTCCCATGGAGTTTCGGAATGGGGAGGTGCATTTCCGCTTTATGTATATCTCTCGTATCAAAAACCCTCGTCACAGTGAGAAGGAAGATGAACGGACTCACGTCTGGTGTATTTACACTTCCCCTGCTTTAGGAACAAACATTTCGGCCCACGAGGGCAGATATGGCCCATGCAACAATCGTCGCCGAATTGGCAGTACTGACCTGAAATATTGCAGGCGTGTCAGCCGAACGGTTTTAGGGACAAGCGTAGATGTAGATAGCGAGAACACCGACCTCGGAGATTAGTGGGGCACGGGTATTTCTTCGCGGTTTTGCGGAAGTCGGCCAGTTGTTCGGGAGTGAGGATGTAATGATGTCCAAACCGACACCTATGGCCGTCCTTGCATGTGGCCAAGTAATAGAAGTTGCACGGGGGCGGCTTCTGTTTATGCAATGGCTATCAAGCGTCGCAGATATCCAACGGTTAGCTCGGAACCAGTGAACGGGCAGCAGTGCGTACGAGAGTGGGGTCCACATATAGCGCTGGTGAAGAGGGAGAGATAATCTGAGGCACAAATTCAGGCGAAGTCGGTGCGCTCATCGGTTGGAAAGGCGACGCAGTGGGCATCAGCGGTGAGAACGGAGGGCCGGACTGCGACTGAGGGAACGAAGGTTCGGACTGAGACTGGGGGAAAGAAAAGTTGGACTGAGAGAAAGAAGGATTGGACTGCGTCTGGGGGAACGCCGGAGCGAACCTCCTCTGGTTCAGTTTCACAGGCATTTTCTGCGTCATGAACACTCCTGGGATTTTACATTCTGGTATTCCGTAATCCCTGAGTTGCCATGCGATTTCGTTGTACCCTCGTAAGAAGATGAGCTTATCCAATAGGCCGTCCGTTTGAAGGTGGCTTAGTGCCGTCGTGTAACCGTTATCGTGAAGACCTGAAAACCCTATCAGATCCGCAATCCAAAAAGGACGAAGGAAGGCTTCTTACCACCGAAGTATACTTTAACGATTTGTGGGAAACGTGTGAAAACACGAAGAGATTCTGACCAGCACGTGAGTCAGCGATTCAATGGGAGGCAATTTTTTTAGAACGGCACACTGCACCCTTTAGTTTCGTATCCGCAGCCTCTTTCGAAGATCCAACGTCGACGATGGAGAATAACGGGGCGGCCTTGTTGAAGCCTTCAATAAACGCGTCGAATTGGTCGACGGTGCAGTGGTGGTTGTTAATGAATGTGTCCCGTAGGCCTTTAAGATTACAATAGATTGTGAGCCAGATTTGTGGGTTCTTAGTCGATGTACCCGTGAGGGTCTTTAGATGTTCCATGATGCCGCGATTAAGAAGGAGGCCGGCTTGAGCTCCACCGGTGTGTCCGGTGGAGACGAGTTCTGGTGAAAATATATTGCCATCGCCGTCGACGAGGCACAGCACTAATGGGTTGTCCTCCTATACAGGGACGTAGGATCGTCAGTCGACCCGATATACTATGTGGCGGACACCAAAAAGTCGAAACGTACGGCCAGAGCTCTGTTGTTTCTCTCCAGCTCTTCCGTCAGTTTTTCTGCCTCCTTCCTCCTCGCCGACTCCATTTTGTGTGCTTGAGGATATAAACTCACTCAGCCACCGCATTCAGAGACAGAAAAGGCAACTGCGTACCATCCGCCCAAACATGCACCTGCCGTTCCAGTTCATCATTCCTCTCCTCCAAGTATTTGTTCCGCTCGATGGTCGTTTGAAAGAGATCTACGACGGTGGAATAGAAGAAGAGATGCGTTCAGCGATAAAGAGTAAACCTTCTTTCCAAACTCAAACCCTCACCGGACTGTCGCTGGCGCAGATCGTTCCTGGGAATAAGAAAAGAAAAGAAAAAACATGGGCGGACAAGTCCGGCGATTGTTAGTAAACATCCGCTGGGTTCGTTGGTGGCGGGAGGGCATTACCAGATCTCGAGTTTCTCTCCATAGTTCTCAGACTGGGTTGCGTCCATGTAAATGCCCAGTCCGCATACCACGCCGCGGGGCAGTAACGACGTTCGAGAGCAAGGGTAGAACGGCCGGTCACAATTTGATCGGACTGACAAAAAGTTGCGTACGTATTCGCTTGCCTTCACACTTCGGTTCAAGCTTCAAGCGGCATTCACATGGTCCGAGATGGAGAATGCGTCCTTGTAAATTGTACACAAAAAAACTGACGGTAGGTATTTGAGTCCTTAGTTGGTCACCCACGATGGTGGAAAGCCTTCCTGATACCCGGTATATCCAACAAAACGCGGTGATGATATGGATCACTTGATGCGCTTGAGCTGCAAGAGGGGATTAGTAAAAAGGGGAAAAACAACTGAAGCGAAAGCTTACCTTCTCGGTGTTCTTGAACATGCGATTGTCCAAACCAGTAGCCTTCTCGCCGATCCTGTCGATACGGCCGTTCTGGGTGTCGAGCTCCTGACCCATCGACATTCCAAGCCCCTTGAGCCTCTTCGTCATGTCAGAGATCTCGTTCAAGTTATCGTCCAACTCGTCCTCGATTTCATCGTCCGAGTTCGTGGACTCGAACTGGAACCTGGACCTCTGCTCCTTGCGCACAGCCTGTTGCGCTCCAGTGAGCTGTCGTCGACCACCCTCATCACGTCCATAAGCAGTCGCCTTTTCGGCGTTAACCCGCGACTCTCTGGCGTCCATCATGGTACGCTCACGTTCTTCGCGATCTTCGTCATATCGAGCCTGGATCTTGGCCTCCTTAGCTGCCCGTTTGGCGTCCTTGTTGAAAGTGAATGCTGCGCTCGGGTTGAAGATCGACTTGTTGAGTTTCTTGAGTTCGTCGGTGTTATCTTCAGCGCGGAGAGCGTGATTCTTGGATATATCGAGGTGGCGCTCGGTATTAGCAAGCTTCTCTATAACCCGCATTATACATTCAGAACGCAGTGGAGATGACGAGCATAGAAAAACGTACCGGACTGGTCACCAAGTTTCAAGAGGGTTCCACGAGCGGTCTCCTCAGCTTCACGAGCCAACCTCAAAGCATTCCTGGTAGAGTTTACACTCTCCTGCTTGGTAGTCCTGATCTGCTGTTTGATGCCCTCAACATCCTCCTCATTCTCCTCACCCGGAGCGGGCTCCCGCAGCTCGGGACCACGATCGCTAGCGGTGAAACGATTCACGCCAGCGCGCTCTGGGTTGTATCCAGAGAACAGTTCAGATCTGTTCGGGTCCGGTGGTCCTCCACCTCTGGATCCCCCACCATATCCGCCGGATGAGGGTTGTTTGTTGTATGAGCTGTTGTTGTTACCGTAGGGATCGCCGCCGTTGCTGGGAGTGGAAGCCGTAGTTCTGTAGCTTGGAGAGGGAGATAGAGAGGGAGCGGGCCCTCTCTTCTCAGGCTCGACGGGGGGAACCAGATTCTGTTCTTTGCGTCTGAAGAAGGACATGGAGGTAGGATTTCGAGGCGAAGGATGACAAGAGATGACAAGGAAACGGATATATAAGGTGGTCCCAGCCACGTGGATCGATGCACCGCCAGGGCCCTGTGCGCCTCCTCAAAGGCAGTAAAACGTAGACACAGCCGCTGTACGACGGCAATAAAAGATATTCACGACCCCTGGGTGCCCCCCGAACGTTGCGAGACGAGTCCTTTGTCCTTCTTCCCAATAACTGTGACACCCTTCCCAGTTTTGACCAGACTCTTCAGCGCGTCCTCCTTCTGGCGTTTAACGCCCTTCACCCTCGAGTGAGCATCAACCCCCTTATTCAGTTGCTCTCGCGTCCTCCGCTCTTTCTTGCGCTCTTTGTTCCTCTGTGCCCGTTTCTCCGCCGGTGTCATCTCACTGCGCGAGCGGGGCGCCCTCGAAGACGGGGCTAGAACTTCCTCAGGTGCAAGCATCGCAGAAGCGGTTTGCGATGTTGGCAACGCTGATTCCAGAGATGCTGCGGCAACGTTGCCGACGCTCACTATAGTCGCTTTCGGCTGTGATTGTGAATGCGCGTAAGAGTTTGTCGTTCAGAACGTAATCGAGTGAACAACTTGCCTGCTTGGGTGTGAAATGGGCATTGCAAAGCGCATCGAGCTTGGCACAAATCTTTTCCCATTGCCTCTCGATCTCTTCATGTTCCTTCTTTAACTTGCCATCCCTATCCTCACCTGCGACGCCACCGTTCCGGGCGGCAGAGTACTCATCCTCGTATATCTCCGCCAACGACTGGGCGGATTTCGTATCTTGAAGGTGGATGAGCTTCGATGGGAGGAAAGGCTTCTCGTCCAACGGACGGCGTCGGACAACGTCGTCGTAGTTGTTGGCCAAGATGCGAGATTTAATCACTTCCTCAAGCTCCTGGACGACCTCCTCCGTCACGACAGGGACAGATTTCATGGCCCGTTCAAAGTCAAGATCTTCCTCGAGTAGTGAGTTCTGAGGTCGGTTTCGAGCGCTCGCTTCTCCAACGAGGGTCCACTTTTTGGGAGCAACACTTTCCGCCTCCAGGGCTGTGATCTGCTCCTTCAAAGCCGCCATGCGTTTCTGATGATTCGTGAGGCCTACACACAACATTTAGCGACAGCCCACAGTTGAAACCATCAGGCTCACCCTCTCCTGATTCCTCTTCGCTGTCCTCCTCAGCGAAGAGATCATCCTTAAGTCGTTCAACCGCTTCCCGCCCATTATGGCTGACCTCCTGATCATCTTCCTCGTCCTCGTCTTCATCTTCATCCATGTCGTCATCATCGTCATCGTCATCATCGTCCCCCGAGTCCTCCTCATACTCTTGATCCAGATCCAAGTGGCCGTTCGTCATTTCATCTTCATCCCCGAAGCCCTCAAATTCCTCATCATCATCCGTTTCCATTGCCCAGAACGCGGGGGTATTCACAGGGAGTCCCTTCCCTTTCGCCTTGATCTTCTTGACTTTGACCTCCTCGTGGAAACGGACCTTGCCCGCTTTCGCTCTCACGGGTGACTTCTTCAATGTCACACCCGGAGGTGGATGAAAGAAATCTCCGTACATCGGTTCTGCGTAGATAAGGGTCATAAATTTCCACCACCACCAAAGCAATAATACACGCACCAACTTCGTCTACTCCTCCATCTAGTTCCGGATCGCCATCAACAGCGGCAAAGTAATCAAACGATTCCTCATCGCTCTCAGACTCGTCGTCGTCGTTGAGGGATTTTAACCGGCCGCGTGAAACGTGCTTCGCCTCTACCTCTTCCGTTTCCGCGTTAAAGGATGCCAAGTCGAAGAACCCGTCGTCGAGTTGAGAGCCTGCTGAAGACTTGGATCGTCGTGAAAGTCGTAGGGAACGTGAAAGTCCAGGACTGTCCAGAGCCTCTGGATCCTTGAGAGACATGACTTCTTCGCCAAATTCCTCGCCACCGTCGTCCTCGTCTTCGGATTCCTCATCTTCAAGTTCCTCCTCACCATCCTCCCCAACCTCCATACCTTCAATCAGTTGTTTCAGAACACCCGGCTCCATACCAAGAGATTTGATATCCTCCTGCGAAAGATCCTCAAACCTCAACTTCTTACGCGCACCCCCACCGTCATCTTCGTCCTCGTCCTCATCGCAGTCGACACCAGCAGCCAGCACCCGCATTTCCGCGTCTTCATCCATAAGCGACCCGTCCAGGGCTTTCGTGAGCATCTCGCACACACCCTTGGTTCTAAGCTCCAGCTGGGCCCAAATCTGCTCCGGACCAGCATCCTCGACGAACAACGAGGTCAAAGGGGTTTGGTCAAAAGCGGCAATCTTCGGGGGAGACCTCTTTCTCTTCCCATTCAGAGCCTTTGTCTGGGACCGCGTTACGGGGGCCTCTTCAGGGCTCAAGGAGGACAGAAGCTCGGATATGTGGGGACGAGAGGTGCATTCCGATTCCAACGCTACAGAGGAAGAGAAAAGAAAAAATTAAAACACGAAAACACGAGGCTTCCCGGGTCAACAACGAGGCTCACAGCCACAACGTTTTTTTTTCGCAAAAGGGAGTGCTCACCGAGGTCGAAAAGGAATTTGGTTGCGTTCAACGCGGCAGATTGGATGTCGATGCTACCGGAAGCGAAATTGTGCAAGTCCGAGTCGACGACATTGGTGAGGTTGGACAGGACGGTGGGGAGAACGACCTCTTGATCTGAATCCTCAGACATGAAAGAAAATGTAAAAGCAGAGATTCGCGATCACGTGCCGAGCGATTCCAAGGAAATCCTTTTCTTTCTATAGTTTTCACGAATACTTGGATTCCAATTATCGGAGAGTTACAGAGCCTCCTGCGCCAGTAACTGGGCAAGATCAAACAAGTCCACCAGCATCGGAGCCACCTCCTCGATCTCCGGGGTTCCGTAACCCATCTCATCCTCCAACTCGAGCCGCGCATCCTCCCGAGCTATCGCGATCCTCTGGATAACGAGCGAAAGATCCTCCAAAGCGACACATTCGACGACCGGGTCTCCTATCCCGCCTGCCCTTCTCTTATCAGCTTTCATGTCCGCGAGCTGACGCTCCACCTCCTCCGATACATCACCCAACGGCCCAGACACGTTCGAGTCCGTCAACGAGCTGCGTTTTACCGCCTCCAACAGTTCGTTTATCTGTTCCTCAACAGACGCGCGCGTCCGTATATCCGGTAGGCTTGCAGCTTCCCGGTATTGCGGCTGAAATCCGGGGTACGGGTCGTGATTCGGGATGGGCACCGAGAACCTCCTCTGCTCGTCATATCCAACGGCTTCTCCGTATGAAAGCGAACCGCGACCTCCCGGGTACCCGTATGGATCTAGGGGTTGTCCAAAAACCGCAGGGATCTTGTGGTCGTTATACCCTTCGTACGCATCGTAGATCGAGGGTCGCATGCGGGTTGAGACGTCTTGCATCCGGGGGAACGAATTATACCTCGCGTCTCCAAACTCATAGTCCCGGAGATCGGGATAACCGTAATCCCCATAGTCGTCCCCGTGGGATCCTCCAGGATAATACACCCTTTCATACTCACGTTCTTGTTTCCTTCCTCGTTCCGCGTCCGGTATCTTCTTCCCTCCTGACTTTGACTTCGGAATCATCCCTCGGAAGAGATCCGTCAGGGTCGACTGTTGGGATGGAGCGTCAATGACCCATGGCTACGGACTGAGTCTCGGATTAGACTTACCTTGGACTTCAGCTCCCTCTCGATCTCTTCTCGTTGTACCGAGGGGGTGAACCGATTGTAAACGATCTTGGAAGGGTCTGGTTTTCTCCGGATGTGTTTCTTCGGTCTCAAAGAACGCTATTGAAAATATCCTCGTACTCAGCCTTGGCTCTCGGGACTAGCACTTGAACTCACCGGTACATGCTCCACATCCCCGCCCACCACAGCTTCCCTCATCAACCTCCGCTTGACTCGTCTCCTTCTCGACCTCTTGAAGATTGCTTCGTACTCAAGCGCTCCCTGCCACACATAACCTTGGGTCAGAATTCACCTGCACCGTGACACCTGGGACAGGGTAGAATTGGTCTTAGACGCACCGTGGCAGTCTCACCGGGGTTGTTCAACTCATACTCGACCATCCTCTGGTACTTGACGCTGTCGTTATACTGTTGCGCTTTCAACCCCCTCTCGTGGTCCTCTTCGTCGATTCTCTTCATCCGCTCATAGGCAAGCCTGGCCATGTGAAGCATGGCTTCGTTGCGTTGTTTGGTGAGAACATCATCCTCCTCGTTCGGCTTCCGCTTCAGCGTCGGTATGGTTATAGGCATGTGTCTGTGCCAACAGGGAGGGGGCCGAAGGTGGTGGAACGAAACCTGGGTGCAAATAGCAGATCCCTTGCCCCTGTCTGACGGATGGAAAACCCATGACGTTTTGGATTAACAATAAAGTATGCGATTCTAAGGTACTGGGACGAAAATGGAAACGACAGCTAGGGGTAGATAGCGATGCGCGACGAACAAACGAATGCAGGCGAAAACATTGGGGGATCTAAAAGGTAGGGGGAGGGAAGGAATTTCTGAGCCAAAGTGGAAATAATAACGGAATTGAAAACGGACGACGAGAGAAAACGAAAGTCTATGTCCGAGAGCAAATGGAATAACAGTAGGGAGCCCGCCGCTCAATCCCTGCATTCTGAACTCAACGACCCCCATTCACCCATTGAGGCGTAAGCTGGACTCCATTCCTGTGGTCAAACCCATGGTTCAGGCTCTGTCGATGGCCGTTTGGCGAGGCGAAAATGTTTGCATCGACAATGTTGGTGTTGCGCTGTTGGTGCCGCTGATTGCGCCTGCCCCGATATGAATCACGCTGTTGATGATTGTGGGGCGCCGAGCCAACCATAGGGAAGGATGGTGCATGGCGACCCGGCGTCATCTGGGCCTGCGCAGGGAAATGCATGTATGCTCCAGGCGCGTGGATGTGGGGGGTGGTGGGGCCGGCTGGCGTCCACTGCATCGTATTATATTGGGGGTAGGGGTGGCCAGCAACAGGAGGAGGGGGGTGAGAAACGGGCGGGGGTGATGTCGTCTGCGCCATTGCGGGAGGATGGCCAGGAGGTGGAGTGGTAACAGTACGCATTTCTGGGCAGTCACTCTGGAAATCAGAGTAATAGCTGCTGTGTCCAGGCACGTTGTAAACAGGCTTGATAGGCGTATGAGGGCCAGGGGGTTGTGACGATGTAGCCGGAGTGTCCGTGGGCGTAGGAGGTTGCACCACAGTATAGGGGTTATACACAGAGGCAGTCGGGGGTGGATACGGCTGCATGTGTCCATACGTTGGATACCCGTGGTAGTAGTGCATAGGGTATGGGTAATGTGGATAGCTCCAAGGATTGGCCGGATAGTAAGCATGGTAGGGGTAGGGAACAAATGGCGTTTGCTGACCAGGAGTGGACGGCTGAGGAGTTGTCGTGACAGAAGCAGAGGCTTCAAAAGGTCCAGATTTATCCTGATGGATTGTGGGGTATGGTTGTGATGGATTGACAGGTCCACCACCCGGATCACCGTGATTTGTACATCCCATGTCAGACACAGCGAAGCTGTTGCGATCGTCGCCTCCCGATAGGTGTCGCTGGATACCACGCTTCCAAGCGAACCGACCAGGCGGATTCAAATCACGGATCTGGACCCGAATTCTGCGACCATCGTGGACGCGATCGTTCTCTGCGTCGATGGCTTTCCTAGGGGATTCCGTATTGTCAAACTTGACAAATGCAAAGGATGAACCCTTCTTCATGGCTATCGAAACGCGTTAACGCACTCTGTCCCACAGAAGAGAATGTCGGAGAGATAGTAACGCACTTGGCCGAATCAACTGAACCCCCTCAAGTCCCGGGAAACGACCAAAGACGTTCCGGACATTCTCTTCTTCCCACGATGGTGGTAGGCCACCGACGAACAAGGAAGTGTAATCGTACTGGAGGGATCCGCTCCCGCCAGCATATCCTCCAGGGAACTGTGCGCTGTGTGGTGTCGTTGGAGTGCTGGAGAACGTCAATGGGGTCGTAGGAGAGATGGAGCCACTGGTGAATCCAGGGGTAGGTGGGACAGATCCGTATTCGGATGCTGTCTTGAGGGTGCGGGAGGAGTCGCTGGGAGGGAGGGTTTCATCGTCGGCCCAGTTGACCGGCTTGCCTACGAGGGGAGGAAACCCATCCTCAGAGAGCGAAGTTCTGCGGGTAGGAGTATCGGAGTTGACTACTGCCGAACCGGTACTTTTAACATCGCGTTTCGAGGAATGCCTGGAGAGCGCGGCGTCCGATTTTGCGCGTGGAAGCGTTGTATCGGGGGGACCCCCGTTCATCTCTTCAACAAGAGGTATGGACGGCGTATGTTGGTCGGACCCTACTTGCTCTTGGGGGTTGTTTTGATGCGCCCAGGTGACCGTAAGGTGAGGAACCGTCCTCAAAGTCTAACGAAGTTCAACGTGGGCACCACTGGATGGAGTGTACTTGATGGACTGACCATCAACGCATTCAACGCATCGTCACGGTGGTTGAAGTTTACTTCCCAAACGCTGGTGTTCATCCCGGGTAACCTCGGAGCCGCGTGAAGAGGGTGAACTGTCTCATCTGAGCAGAATTAGAAGACGAAATCGCAAGGTAGTTTGGGATACGAACCCAACGCATATTTTTTGATCTCGTCCACGGGACCAAAGAAACTAACGATCTGGTGAATCTCCTACAACAAAAGTCAGTGAAACCGCTAAGCATGCGTAAATGCACTTCACCTTTGCGTCGAAGGAGAGAGGCGATAACAACATGCCATCCTCAGCAGTGTCGTTTCCTGACAGATGTTCTCGAGCACCTTCGTTATACTTGATGGAAAAGAATCTGGTACTTTTCAGACGCATAATTTGCATTAAGAAAGATAGACTACCTTGCTCCTTGCGTCTTGTAGAGTCGCATCGCCGTGGCGGGATCAATAGGCCTGAGCGACCCCGCCCCAGAAGCGTCTCCCGAGGACGGATCTGGGGGGGTGAACGCGGTGGGTGCGCTGTGGAACGTAAGTAAAGTGGAAACTGGATGAAGAGCCCACAAACCGGTACGATACGAGAAGGGCTCGTAGAGACCGAGCCCTTTCGTAGCGAAGGGTACGACCAAAGAATGGCGGGGGAGGTTTAGCGTGGAGGGTAGTGATAAGTTGAGCAGCGCTCTCCGCAGACTACCGGCGTGGTCAGAAAGCACAACAAACGGGTATCCAGGGAAACGCAAACCTCGCATTGGACAAAAGCACAGACACCACCATGACGAGGATCGCGGACGACCTTGACGTTGTGGATCTCGGTGTAAGGAGAGAGATGATCGTAGAGAGCACGGATCAGCTCTCTGTGATCCACGGCGGAGGGAAGGCTTCCAACGAAGACACTGGCATCGTGAGGGAGCTTTGGGAGATCTCTGTGGGGGCGTACAGACTGGTGTGCCAGCTGGGGTGTGGCGGTGGAAGGGGAAGATAACTCTGTCTGCGGGATGGACGGGGACGCAGGGACAAGAGAGTCGAAGCGAGTGCCCCATCGTCTGGGACTGGTATCGACGAACTTTTTGGGCATACTGTGCTTAGCTCTGTGGATGTAGATGGTGGTGGTCGATGGGAGAGCGAGGGGAATATTCAGATTCTTCTTTTATTCTTCCAGAATTTCTCTGGCTTTGGTTCAATGTCGAACATGGCTCGCACTGAGTTTGATAAAGTGAGGGGAAGAAATTGGTCCGGTGCTCGGCTATTCCCGACCGAGTCTAATCATGTCCGACGATGAGTACGGCGGCGGTGGTGGCGGCGACTACGACTACGGTGGCCCAAGGTACGTCCAAAGGATCCCAGTTTGGTGTCGACATCGCTGAGGAATACTCTAGCTTCACAGAGGAGGCTTTTGTTCGTAACCCGTACACATTTGCTACGCGTCCACTGAATTAATCGTTTGCGGAAAAAAAGGATGACGGATACGACCTCTTGGCCGAGAACAACCAGGATGGAGAACAGGCCGGTTTAGACGGCGAGCAAGATCCCACCCAGCAAAATGGAACCGATGGTTATGTCGGTGGTGACCAGGAAATGGCGGATAGTCAAGGCGCAGTCGCGCCTGCACAACAACAGAGCGAACGCCAACCGAACAAGGTCCGTGTAACCACTCGGTACCTGACAAAGTACGAGAGAGCTCGTATCCTTGGTACACGAGCTCTGCAGATCAGGTGAGCCCGCCTATGTCGACGTATGAAGATATTTCTCACTGGCCACAGCATGAACGCCCCCGTCCTTGTCCCACTGGATGGCGAGACGGACGCACTCCAGATCGCTATCAAAGAGCTGTCGCAGCGAAAAATCCCCCTCATCATCCGGAGATACCTTCCAGACGGGTCATTTGAAGACTGGAGTGTCTCCGAGCTGATTACTGATTAGTAAATTATGTCTTGTCGCACTTCCGTCTGTTATACACGTGTATCCTGGCTGACCTGTCGCCGTCTATAATCATGATGAGTACGAGTGCTGTTAAACGCATCTCTACAAGTCTACCACTGGCTTCCCTCGTACTCGATTCCTGACTGGTATCCCAACGGAAATCGGAAGCCCAGGAAGTGGCTTCCGCGGTGAACCGCTCTCAAAAACACCGGGCCGATCGACTTTCATGGGGCTTCCAAAAAGGTCGGAAAAACTCTTCCTCACAGCTTTCCCCCCCTTCCGAGTATTACCGTCACCCTCTCCATCGACGTGCATCGGGCTTCCGGCCCACCCGGTCGTTATCCTTCCCTTCTTCACCGGCGTCTGGTAGACTGGTCTCCTGTCAACCTTCATCGGAGCCGGCACATTGGTTACCTCAGAGATAAACAAGGGTTTCCGCTCTTCATCGGTCATCCTTGGGATCGCTTGCTCTGTGACACCTCGACGTTTTGACGGGCTGCATTCGAGATCTGAGTAATGTGACATCGAGCCCCGCCGTTTTGATGGCGAGGAAGGTGGCGTTGACAAAGGACTTGACGGTTCCATCGCTGGTTTTGGGATAATGTTTTCCTTGCGGCCCTTGATGACTGAACCAAAAGTCTAGGAAACGTCGCGAAAAATGTCACGAGACACTTACCCCCTAGCATACCGTTCGAAATCCTGAACGGGCTTGGCCCCTCCACCAGCGTCGTCTGGTGTTCCCAGTCCGCTGGTTTGTGCTTCTTCCAGTCCGCGATCACTTTCTCCGTCCAAGAATCTGTATCCCCTTCGACGTGGTAGTCGATCACCCCATCCCACTCACCCCCTGGTGGTGTCTTGTTCACGAAGATGACGATGCCCGGAGTCCTCGGGCCCTTTCTGGCGTGTGTCACCTTGGCGAATTCCTTCACGAGCTTCTTCAGACCGTGTACCTTGAGGGAGGTTCCCATTATGATCAGCAAATCGGGACCTTTCCGTACGTCCACGGCTTGTATTTGGCCGATCTCATCGCCCAGTGGGTGAGGTTCATCGTACAACACAATGGCAGGCCGCAGTTTTCCGATCTTCAGGGCACGTGCGGAACGTGCGACCCGGGCTTGGGCTGGCAGCTTGCTGTCAGCTTGGGTGCGACAAATGTGTCCAGGCCACTCACAGCGTGCGGTACAGTCAGGACAATCTGGTGGAAATCCTTGACTGAACATTCCCAGATACGACGTCGAACATGGGTAATCGGCGGAGCACACCGTGCATCGTACCCGGTGGATGTCACCATGAAGTTGAACGTTCCGAACATCCTTGATCTTTAATTTGGCCCTGGTCTTCCCTCTAGTTCTCGAAGGACTTGTAGCCCTGGCTCCTTGGCTGGAGCTACCAGGTAAACCAGCTCGCTCCTCCAAACCGTCGATATTTTGCGTGTACGATCTGAGCAATCGACCCTTGGAATCGAGGGTCTTAATAAATCGGTGTGTGTGTGACGGAGACGCGTCGTCGACAGCTTGTTTCAAACCAGCAATGAAGGAATAGAAGACGGAGGTGGAGACGGGATTGCGGAATAATGACGCGTCGAATAGATCGCGTCCCTTGAGGACGGCATCGGGGTGTTTCTGTTTCACGAGGTTGTATAGCCCGTCCTGGGACCGGAAGTCCTGAAACAGCGTGGCCATCAGCCTGGAAACACGTGTAGGTGAAGGGGAGACTGTCTGACCGGTATTCCACACGAACAAGAGATCCCAGCTCCTGTCACGACGACGATCCGCTTGCTCCTCGTTACAGCCAGTGATAAATTCAGTAGTGCTCTTCTGACCGACGCGTCCTTGGCACCGGCGTCTAACGGTAGCGTGAGGGGCATGATGGAGGTTCAGTGACACGACCGTTGGGACGGCCGGTGGAGGTGAGGTTATGTGGCAGGGAGAGGTCAAGCAACAGTGGGAAACTGCTTCCCCCTTGCAGGCGATCTCGATCGCTTCGTACCTTCCTAAAACGCGCCACAGTTCAAGTCACGTGGAAGTGTTATGAACGTCATATTTCCAAAACGGGCAATCAACAACAAATGCAGTGTGATAACGAGGATACAAACTATCAGACATTTAACTAACGACAATCTATCCCAAACGAACTTCGCGCTCGCTGTGTGTGCTCCTCTGGTAGTAATGAACATCGGAAACGCAGTTCGACTCGAGGGTCACGTCGAGTGGCTTGAAGTGACCAAATTGTTCCTTCGAAAACTATCAGACAAGAAGGACGCAATAACGTGCCAAACCAACACTTACGGTTCCAAATACGTGCCCGAAGTACCAGACTTCAGAGAGGGATGTTCCGTTTGTGCTGCATCCGAGGTACGGAACGGCACCTGTCTGAGCCTTGAGGGCATCCTGGATCTTGGCTAATGGGTAGGTAGTCTCGTTCGAGGGAGTAATGCCGTAAGCAGCCAGCAAATCGTAGGTGGGGTATCGTTGGAAACCACTGGGGAACGATGAGGTTGTCCTGAATTGGGCGGGGTAGGATAACTTACCGAACTAGAGTCTCAAAGTAGTTGACAACATCTTCGTGTTCCTGGTAGTCGGAATAGCAAGCCAAGTCAAAGGTGGACGTGCACGTTGCATGCTTGGAGAACTGTATAGAATGGGATGATTAGGTGTTGGTACCCTATTTGACGTCGCACCAACCTCATGTGCCCATAGGTCAGCGTTCGGAGCACCCTGATTGATCCAGTACTTGTTCACTGAAGTCCAAAATGGTAAACGATCGGAATCAGATGGCGTACAGGTCCACATACTGTACTCAAGCAAGTCATAACGACCGAATTTCTCTACGAAGACATCAACACCCGATCCGGTGTAAACAGGGACTGCGGTGCCGTTGGGCAAAACCTTTGGAGAAGGGGTGGGATCGTACTGCCTGGAAAAGTCGCAGTATTGTTCGTACGATCTTCACGAGGAACGTAAATGCACAGGAACGACAAGTCCATATCTTTGCATACCCATCACAGTTATCTGGCCAGGTTCCATGCTATGCCTCCAAGTTAGGAACAGAAAGCGGTCATGCCGTTGGTGGGTCAGACTCACGATTGTCTAACCATGGGTACTACCGGTCAGCATAAAATACAATTTGCAATGGTGCTGAGAACTGACCCAAGATCCTTTTGGCAAATACTGTTCCTTCTCCTCGCGTCCGGTCCAGGTACTCCAGAACTGAGTCAAAAGTACCAATCCTCCGGGGGTGGGAGAACAGCAAGTATTCTCGATAATCGTGGTATTCTCACAAGAGTAGAACGACTTTGCGCTCGAGCACGCGGACAAGTTCGGGACCATCGGAGACAAGCTAGACTGGTGGTCGTAACCAACAGAAACGGCGCTCGCGACGAACAGCGATAAACTAAAAGAAGCCTTCATCGCTAAAGAAACCTCTGACCAGGGACGAGGGGGGGAGCTGCCTCTTCTTGAGGTGGGGACGCGTTTTCATTCACCGTCGGCTAAGTGGCGGATTTTATTCTCCCGAAACCATGCGTCGCGGTGGGCACGGTGAGAGTTTGGATCACACGTGCGATCATCTGAATCATGCGGGCAGGCCGCGCTGATGTTAGAATAGGCACCGTGGTATTCAAATCCAACCTGGAGAGGGACGCACGAGGGTTGTGGCTGTATGATTGATGGGTGATGAAGAGATGATACGGGCCAGGGACCTACCAACCCTGCAGCTCATCAAACGAATGGTGATGAAAATAATCGGTGAATGTTCTTCACCGGGCGCTCAAATTAAAGCCCGGTGGGGGCGAGGAAAGAATAACATTAATCGTTATCTTCATAGTCGTCTACATCGCCTAGCACCTCCTCCACATCGTTCGCTGGCTGTAAGCCAGGAGTACGACTCTTCTTCCTGATTGCGGGAGTCTCCTCTTTCTGCTGTACGGCAGTATCGTCTTCCACCATCCGTAGAGGTGTTGGCGCTTTGATGATCGGAACCGGCCCTGAAAAATCCTTTCCGGTCATTCTGGCCAACGTCTGGATGTCTGCGGGGGTTAGATAATCCTAAGCAAAACAGACCGGATTCACATACCATATGGTACCCGGTTTTTGAGACATTGGTTGATCCTTGCCGGATTCCTCTTGTCTTCGGCTTTGAATTTGTTCTTACAAGCCTTCCTGTCCCTCCCTGGAAGGACGTACGAGATCAATTCGTAATTCTCGCCGAATTGCGAAAGAGCCTGGTCAAAGTTTTCAGTAGACCATTTCAAATGAAGCACCGGAAACAATCGCACATCGTAAAATAGCTCAGTCTCCATCCCACTCCAGCGAGAACCCCTCAATTTCTTACTGTGAGTGGCAGAATTGACGAACTTGGTGGTGTCGGATTCCTCGATGTGCGTGTAATCATGCGTGTCTTGTTCCGCACTGTTGTCCACGTAAAGCGATTCCTCGTCAACAACAGTCTCCCCGTTGGGACCAATCCGAACCTGAACATTAAATTTGCTGGCAGACATGGTCTGTGAGTAATCGAAGTCGTTATCCCTGGCTGTAGGCCCGCTGAGCGGTGTGGACTCGCTGGCTTCGGCTTGTGGAGGGGGAGGATCTGTCGGGGTGGAAGAAGTAGGATTCGGTGTAGCTCCTGAGCCAGGAGCCTTCCCGTACTTTTTAGCCTCCATTTCAACTACCATTTGCGCTCTCCGCTCCCGGTTTGCAGATTTCCAAGTCAAGTGATCCTTCATGACCTCGTTAGCCTTGGAACTAACCCGTCCCTGCCCTGTGTCCACACATATACTGGCCATCGTCACCACCGTAGGGTCAAGTTCTATCCCGGGTTGGTCAGGATCATACGGAAGAGGAGATTTCTTCGTTCGGCGGGGTTTTCGAGAAGATTTCGGTGTTGATCTCGTTTCTGTGCCCTCGTCTGGTTCAGGAGTCGACGCAGGACTTCGCTCAGGTTCAGAGACTGGATCTTTCCGAGAAACCCTCTTCCTCGGAGCGCTTCTCCCGTTCGCTGGTTGTCGGGAGCGGCGTGCTCTCTTGGAAGGGGGACCAACGGGACTGGATTCCGTTTCTACAGCAGATGCGGGGCGTTTCCTCAACGGGGTTGACGGTGGGTGAGGTTCTGGGGGAGGAGTGCGTAAGCCTTGGGTCAGGTCGTTATCGGTGATTTGTGGAGGAAGTGGCGGACGTAGGTGGGATTCGGTGGGAGGGTGGACATCGGTAGAACGCGAGGGTACGGAGATAGGTCTGGGTGTGGGTGAGGGCGGTGTAGAGATAGATGAGGAACGCAACCCAATGGTGATAGGTGTAGCAGGTTTTCTCGAAGACCCGACAGTAATAGGCGTTAATGCTCTGGTCGAGGCGATGTTTGGAACTGCGCGCTGAGGTTCTACCGAGGATCGTCGCGTCTGTGAGTCATCACCGTCCTGTTGTTCTAAGACCAGTGATAGAGCAGGCGTTTCTGACCACTGTGGGACGGAAGAAGGGGGTGGCATCGTGTTTGGTGTTTCGCTCAAATACAGAGGAGCGGAGCTGGAGAGGCCAGGTCTCGACGGCGACTCTGAGGCTGGTCGCCGCTGCTTGACGACAGGTCGGAACAACGTACCACCCTTCTCTGGGGGGCCACATCATCAATGGATTGTGAGTTTAGCGGAGCAAGTTCACTCACGAACGCGGGACGACATGACGATAGAGACCAAAAAGTTTATCTAAGACCACTGCCGATCCCAAGTCGATCATCACTGCAGTACCGGTACCTTCATCACTCGAACTCATCTCCGTGACCGCCTCATGGCAAACATTAGGCTGCCAACGGCCAAGAAACCTACAGATGACTCCGGACAGGAAAGAGTTTGCTCTATTGTCCACAGGTAATCCAGTTTCACGCATGGCGGCCGTGCTGACTGAGACCAGATATCCGTAGTCGCGTTGTGTTGCAATCTTTGAAGCAGTGTCTGTTATTTCGGGCTGAATCTCGTGACGAACACTCATACAAAATGCAGCCCGTGAACACTGGTTGAACGCTCTGCCAAAGTTCTCGAGTAAATCTCGTAGCACCAAAAATCCCGGAGTTACTCCCCCACCTCATTCACCCGAAACGTTGGGACACTGTGACATCTACATCGGCCCGCACGTCTTCTACAAAACGGCCGTGAATAAAATCAACTATTACCCTCCAACCCAACAGGCCAGTACGTATTACACGCCGCAGTCAGCCCAGACGTCCTCGGCATCGTACGGTGCCACTTCATACGGGGCTACGCCCTACTACCAATCAACAACGCAATCACAGGAATCGTCGAACCCACTCATTGCAATTACCCCCGAACTGCTGACCCGCGTGACTACAGCGGGAACCACGAACCCCATTCTCGCTGACCTGCTCCGGTTGGCCGCCGCAAGACAGGCCTCACAGGAGGAGTTGAAGCGTCTTGGCGCTCTTATCCAGTCATTGGCCACGGTTCCTGAAGAAGTTTTCCCAACTCAGATTCCGTTGCAACAAATTCCTGCCACTCCCATAAAGCCACCAGATTTAGTGGTTGGATTCCAAGAGAGGACGGGAACACAGTTCCTTCTACCTCGTGGACCTTCGTTGTGCGAACGCGTTGAGTCCGCCTCTGGAGGTGGTGGTCACGATATTATGCTCACAACCTGCGTGCGAGCGCCAGCCCCGTCGGATGCCCAAACACCGACTGAGGAATCCGAGGACGTCATCACTTTCCGGTTCGCCAACGCCTCTGAAGAATTCTGGAATTTTCTCTCGTCTTGGGTTGGAGACTCAACGGAGGAGAACCAGAAGGCCATTGAACTCAAGGTAATCAAAGTTCTCTTTGCGGATTGACCGAGCACTGATCCAGATCAGTTGGCGAAACTTCCAGCAAGGCGATACCTGAAGCACCGATTACCCGAAGGTGACGAAGCTCTAATACGACTGCGTAATGTGAGTTGCGTTTGCCAACGAGAGCTTGCCCCTGAACTGCGTGCCTAGATTCCTCCACCTTTCCCGATGAAATCAATCCAGCCGTCAAAGAGTAGTGAAGCCGCTGCGTCACGACGAAGGCACGCCCAGTTGGCTGAGGTTCGAATGAGGTCGCGACAGACTTCAAACCTTTCCACACCTGGCCCAGATCGCTCCTCGGAAAAACGAAAGCGAGCCCCGAAGCCTCCTCAAGATTTGGTTACCAATGTCTGATCGGTGGTGACGGGGGTAAATGGGTTTGAAACTCTATAGGGCCGATAGAAAGGGCCACAGTGATACATTAAGTGTGTGGGTTCATGTATGCTATACGTTCCAGATCGGCACAATAAATTTAACGAAAGCAAGCTGACAGCAGGAGAACGCGAGGCCAAACGACGAGAGAGAAGGGCAAAGGGGGGAGGGAGGGATAAAAAGGAATTATGAAAAAATGCCTACAGACCAACCTAGCCACCACAAGACAACACCGATTTGCGCGACTATAACGGAGAATTCACATATGACAGCTACCCACATAACGAAACAGATTGCAATCATGCAGGGCAAGAGAATGATGCTCACACCAGGGTTCTGACCGTAGAGGAACAGGAACCCATTGGTGGTGGTGTACAAGGCACCTCCAATCTGCAAAAAAAGAAGGGCGTGACACCCGGCAGCGAATAACAGGAGACCGAGCCAATGTCGGAAAGATCTTTTCGGCAGGCTAGTGATGGGGTACCGTTTTGGCTGTCCCGTAAACTCGTTACGATACCACGGGATGATAAGAAAGTCTTGAATGTCGACGCCGATCGTCTTGCCATAGCTCCTCCAAAAAGGAGTGATCGAGTCCAACAGGAAGGTCAACGCGTCCATGCCGATGTCCCAGAACTTCTGGTGCCTATTCCTGTGCCTCTCTTCGAGGGCGGATATCGACGACAGCTGGAAAGTCCCGTGAGTATACCCTACATCTGAGTTTAGAAAGGCGGTATATACCTCTGGATATATGTGAGATGTGTGTCTCAAGGTCTCGTTGAATTCCATTTTGGTGAGGACGTGTAATTCGCGAACGTGTGCAAGTTTCTGGGTGGCTACGCTCCCCTTCTTGCGAAGGTCTTCCTGGTGATGCTCCAGTCGAGAAAGGGAATCCATCAAACCAATCAACGATTCGTCGAAGATCCCCCTTGGTTGCGGCAGTTGATTGTTGATCTCGGCCAAGGCAGCTGCGAAACCTGACAGCATCTCTCGCTGCCTGTTTATTCGACAGTGAACCTCCTCGACAGCCCTCCAACCTTTCAATCGACGAGTCTGTCCTGTCATTGCCGCAGGGTCATGAGAGATAGCATCGAACACCTCTAGCGGGACGGTCGGGAACGGCATATTCAACAGCTCGATCAACTGTTTCTGAACGTGTGCAAAGTCTCGGAATTCAGCGGCAATTCGCTGCAGTTGTTGTCGGACTCTAGAGTTCTGTTTCGCGACCTCGTCGAGGAGCCTGATAGTGATGGGAATAAGTGCGCTATATATGAAAAGAACTGGGTGACATACTGTGCTCGAATCTCGTACTCGTACTGTTCACGTTCCTCATCCGCCGACTGCCTCCGCTTCTCGACCTCCACTGATAACCTGTAGTCTGCGGTTGGTAGAGAGACCCTCCGGCGCATGGGATGAGGTCGTCTAAGGGGAGGGACGCCTTTTATGGGATCGGCGGATTTTGTGACTGTTGCTGCAGACAGAATTGCGGAGTCTGGAGGCTTCGCGGTCAAAAGACTCTCTGATAACTGAGGGGAGCGCATATCCGTGGCGTGTTGTTCACCCCCCTCGCTCTCGGGTCCGGATGTGTTGAGAACTTGTCCGTCGAGATTCGGTGTCCGCAGTCGTCCCTGCTTCTGTGACTTACTTGGGCTGACTCTTCCTCCCTGGCTGTTCGCATCTGACGATGACGCAGGAACAGAATCGTCACTGACCCGCCGAGTTGTTCTATCCTGGAGATGTCGTTTACTGCTGGCAGGAGAGACGCGACCGAGAACACCACGAAAGGCACCGTAAAGCGAACCCCGAGGAGAGTCATTATCACTTTGAGGTGATGAAATCCATGGCCGCGGCGAATCCGAGGGCCAGTTGCCTGACGCTGGAGAGGCTTTCATTCCACGAGATTTCCAGGAAGCCGCAGTTTGAACCCTAGGGTATCGTGGCCGATAAGGTTCCTCCTCTGACTTTAGAGAAGTGCTGTTTGGGATCGGCGACGGCAATAGGAGGTCAAGGTTTGTTGTCGGTTCCTCCTCCTGGTGTACTTGAGCCCTGAGGTAATCCTCGATGATTAATGGAGTGATATACCACGGGGAGCGGGGATGGAGATCGGATTTCTGGGAATGTTTCGTATCACTCTGGGGGCAGGGAGGAAGAAACGGAATACATACAATAAAGTCTTGGTCAGCATTCCACCGAGCAACGGATAACGGGTTAAGAGGGCGCGAGGGAGGAAACAATGATGCATATAGGAAGGAGTAGCGGCGTCGAATATCTTCGGCAGCCACGGAAGCTTTCCGCAAAGTCTGTGGCTTCATAAGCGCTCGTACTTTGGCCACGCGCTCTAGATATGGGTTATTAGAAGCCACGTTCGTGGATTAGAGCGATGGAACAAACCGTCAAAACTGGAGTCGCGGGACATATCGAGTGGGGAATGATCAAGCGAAGAGATAGACATTGCCTTATCTTTGGTTTTACGCTTGTTAATCGACAAAGACCACTTCCTGTCATGCTTTGGTTCCTCAATGGCCTCCCCCCCTGACCAGTCAAGGGTTGCTCCATTATCTAGGGAACGTGGCATCGGGTATGGAACACCAGCATTCAATGATGCCACGAAGTCCTCCTCTGTGTCTGCGCGATTGATAGTTGGGAACGCGACATTTGCTGCAGGAGGAACGGGTGCTTTGCTCTGGGAAGATGAAGTTGAGAAAAATGACTGAGGCGAGGCATCCGTGCGCATGGGTCCGGGTCCTCTCAGCCGAGCTTCCCTTCGTGCCTTCATCTTTAGTGCACGTTGAACATCCGCAAGAATCGCAGGGTCTAGTATTGTAGTAAGGGACACCGAACTTGAGAAGAGTGTAGGTGATCCCGTTACCTTCGTGTGCTTATATAAACATTAGAGCAAGATGTTCTGCACCAAAAAAAGTTGTGCACTCACCCAAGTCATACTCGTCCGAGAACGCAGTAATGTTGGCATCCGCTTCCACCAGCTGGGCTGGACGCATCTCGTGCCTCATGGATAGCCTCGGCTTTGTCACCAACGCAGGCCCTTCCTCGCCATGGCCCTTCACCAACGAGTCGGAACGAATCCTCCGGCGATAGCTCCGGGTGGTGAATCCATTTTCTACATCTTGAGTTCGTCGCTTGGAAGACGCAGGTGGGTGGCCAAGTCCGAGCTCGAGTTGAACACGCTTTGAAGAATTGGAGGAGACGGTGTCAAAATGGCTCTTCGGGTTTGACAAGATAGGTAATTTGGAGGGTCCCGCTTCAGCCATATGCGTTCACTGGTCGAACACTTGAGAGGAAGTGGGATTTGGCGAAAAGGAGGCTATCACCAGAGCATGAGATAAAGTGTGGGCGGGTCCATCACGTGGTCATGCCGCTTCATCACCGCGAGTTCCGCGTTTCGGGATACAGTGCCATCTATGTGAGCAGTGGTGGAAAACGGAAGAGGACAGGAATTCCTGGGTAGGGTTTTTAGAAGTCAATAAGGTACGGCCCAAGCCTGCAAAGCCGCTGGGGATCCTAACTTCAATACTGACACGCTCCCATAGACGTTGAATTTCGGGTACATGAATCGATGGACAATCAACCGTTCGAAGAACTCCCATGGCAATACTTTCCTAAACCCGTCATTGACCATCGTCCTCCCATCTCCTTCCACGGCTTCCCGCTTAAAAGCGAAGTGTCCGAGATCGAGCGCATAGCACACATAGCCAGCATCCTAAAACCTGAGGAATCGCTCACTGGCCACAACGTCATGAGCATCTTGCCACAGACTATGAAATACCTCGGGAAGGAGTGCGGGCATTCGCGGGGGGATTCGCTTTCTGTCGACGAGTGTTATTGTAGGACCGTCAGGTTCGTCCTCAAGCTGAAGACAAACTACAACCACGGACTCATACCCCCCGAGAATCTGGAGCACGTCATAGACACTCTTAAGGAGTACCTCCCAGGGAAGGCACCACAATGGTTCCTCGACCCTGACATTGTGTATATGGAGCGCCAGAGATTGAGATCCCAGGTTTGTTGTGCTGTCAGTCACCTGTGGCGTTATTTGGCTGAACCCTCTTGCATTAGTTGAGGCGCTGCTGTTGCTTTGAACAAGTGTGGTTTTTGTTCCTTCGTCCGAACCTCTCTACCATGATCGGTTGCGGCATCAAACTATATGCATTTCGCACGCGCAGCATACGCCTTCTCCCCACCTCCCCTCGATGGGATTGCCTGTCGTCGGCTGTGAGGAACGTAGCGACATCCCGGCGGTGGTTCGTGCGGAAGTGATGTCGGCGGCCGTTGACAACGTTGAACATTGACTAACCGGTCAATATTCAGTATCCAATCCCGACGTGTCTGACAGATTGACCCTGGGTTTATTCGACATCCGGGTTTCATTGTAGAGCGCACCCTGGGCCTCGGGTGCTCGTGCCCATCCTTCCTTTTTGTATGTAGATTCAGATATCGTAAGCACGTTGGCTCGTACAACTGTATATATGCACTAACCCCAAAAACCGTCGCTCCAGGTCAGTAAATTCTCTTGCCGGGCCTCGGCTGATCTGGGCGACTCCACGCGCCACGCTTGTTGTGTACAAGGAACCCTCCAATTTGAGTGGAGAACTTGCCAAAACCCCTGGAAATTCCCCTCGACAGCGGCAGGAGTCCCATCGACCAGAACGGTCACCGTATGGAACGGAGATTCACACCCCTGACTTTCACCGGGGCCGTGCGAGGGGGTCCCAGACCCCAAGCTCGACTGGTCCTCAGTCGATTTCGTGGCAGTTCAAAATGGCCTGCGGAAGTTTTGCGTGTGCAAACAACAAGTCCGAGTTCCATAATACAGTCTATAGTCCCGGTCCTCTTTTGCAGGTCGATACCTACAACTCTACCTCTCCCAGACACCCAACCATTACCTCGCCGTTTGGCGTCATAGCGGCATGTTCTTCTCGATCGCGAAGTGTAACAGGATCGGAGAGAACAACCCCAGTGACCGCGATCGAGAGCAAAGCGTAGCGGGGTTTCAGGAAACTCGGGGGGGATGTCAAAGGAGATCCAAAACGTGGTTGGACAGGGATTGCGTGGAGGATGTGTTGAAAACCGGACTTGTGTGTACTATGTATATTCTGTAGCGCTCCTCGGATTCCTCCCCCAAGTCTGTAGTAGAATGGGGATGTCCTTTCCACGGCATCTGCATAGAATTTGGAGCATTTACCCACAATGAATTTCTCGACTCGGACGTTCCCTGAACGCGTTTCAAGTTGACCACGTCATTTGCGGACTGGCTGGGCGCCAGTTCGTAAAGTCGTTCGTTTCGTATCGATGGGTACTATTCGGGGGGAAGGGGCGTGCGCTGAGGATTATCGATGGTGATCTGAGATGGATAATCGCGCCACCAGAGATCAGTGACCTGGAACGTCGTTTTCCCACGTCAACAAACTTCCTCCCCGTCTTCGTACTTCCAGGTGCTTGTGCTGTCGTTTTGCCCACCCGGACACGCCGTGTCGAGTTTGCCTTTTTCTTAGAATGTGCGTATTGCTGCTGGCGGTAAAAAGGCGCAGAGTTCATTCTTGATCTGATCTGACAAGCGGGATGCGATGCGTGTGCCAGGCGAGGGTCGGTCTTTTCATATCGGTGCTTCTATCGACGGATGGATGGATGGATATCGCAGCTGAACGTCATCCGACTTCATACGCCCGCGTAATGGACAACGAGGAGATGTTTCCCATCGGCTCATCTGGTTCGTCCGCTTCGGCGAAACGAGGGCGCAGTGTCTATCGTTAAAATTTATCGCAGGCTTGACGATGAATGAAGTTCGCGGATATTGATGAATGGGACCCCTCGAAGGAGACAATGGGTTTAACGCCGGCGCCGTCATTACGAGGCGCTCTGGTATAAAATCCTCACCGTCCACCCCTTAACGTATTTCTTCACTCTCTCCGTTTTGTCCCGTTCGTTCGGATGTCCGTGTTCTTGTATCTTGCACTTTGGTTTGTTTGGTATCTCATTGCTCGTCGCGAGTTTGAGCCATCCATTCATCCATCGTCTTCGTTTATGGTCCACCCCGAACGCTAACTTCGGTACGCTGACAGCTTGATCGATGACTCAACACCCGTCCTCGGGGACTTTCGGTTCACTCATCACGCTCGACCAACTTCACGACCAAGTCGAGGCGGTCACACCCTATATATAAAGGCATCTCTGGCTTGGTATGGAACACAGTGGTCCGCGGTCTAATGAATATTATGTACAGGTACAGGTATACAATATCTACACCTGGGGCTTTGGGGTGAAAAGCTCGCCACCATCACCAAATACTGTTGCGCCAAACACGAGATACGTGATGGCTAGAATAATCGTGGTGAGCGACTTTTCAATTTCGAGGTCCAAATAACAATTGACTTACCGAAGAAGAGTACTTGCGGCCGCGACCAGAGGTATCCCGGCTCAGGTAACCCGAGGAACAGGGTTATCCGCTCCAAGCTCCTGCGGATCGCCCCCCTTCGCGCCTGTTCCGCGATCCTCCGTTTGACCGCCGCCTCAGAAGCGTTCAGCTCCTCCGGGTCGATCTCACTTGATGGACCGTCCAGAAGAGCGAAGTCGTCATTTACGACTACTAGCCCATTCTCGAGTTCTTCTGCAACTGTGGAGGACAAGGCTTAGTCGACACGAATTTTACGCGGGGATGAGTGACTCGCTTACCTCGTTCGAGCATATATTTGGCGCCCTTCTTCTGTCCACCAATCCGCGGGCGAAGTTCATTGAGGATGGCAATCAGGTACTGTTCTAAGTCCCGACTTGGTCGCTCCCCCAACGGCTTCACCACGAGCGGCTGACACCAGATGAATAAATTCGTTAAATGATGATCGCGATCACAGTAAAAAAAGTCGCTTACTGAGAGGTAGAGGTCTTCTTTAGCGAATTTCGTGAATCTGGCGTAGGCCATCTCGGGGTTTGTAACCTCCCCGGTAAGTTGATCGCAGTAGATTTTGGCCATCTCGGCGCAAAGTCGATTGCGTGTGTTGGGCCAGTCGATGCCCGGTGCAAGGTCCTTGGGGACACGTTTCCGTTTCCCCTCATCCTTGTTTGCCTCCTTCCCCCTCCCCTTCACGCGTCTCACGGACCGCAGAGGTCCAGTCGAGGGTGTGACCTGGGTAGGGAGGTTGGCGTTGGGGACACCGGCGCCCTGTGAGATCGCAATCAGCGAGGTGAACTTCAACGAAATGGGTGGGCCGACTTACCATTTGCGAGTTCAGACCCACCTCGTAGTCCTCCGGCACATATGGCTGTTGGTATTGCCACGCTATTTCAAAAGGTAAGCAATTTACCAAGATTGATTCAAGAGGACGTTTGCTTACTCGTGTCGCCAGCGGCTTGTGGGTGGATTTGGGGGAGATGGTCCGTCGCTCGGGTCTTGCCCTTGCCTACGGAAGTCGGGTACGGCCACTGACCGCGCAGATTTGGCTCGGCCAGTGGCTGGTCGTGCATACCAGGCCGGTCGTTTCCGACGGCCGTGTACGTGTCGGTGGAGGATGGGGAATCTAATCGAGTATGTGAGCAGTCGAATCTGGATCGAAGTTATGACGGACACTTACGGCCCCACGATAGCGTTGGAACGGGAGAGGGAGTAGTCGCGGGGTCACTGAAAGTGGCCAGAGGTGGGGAGGGTAGTTGAGCGGGTTGGGCGGGGTATGATACCGTGGAGGGACCGGCAGCGGAGAGTCTTGCGTGCTCATGTACGTCCACGTATTGTTGCCAGAGACCATAGTCGTCATCTAGGGCTGTTATTAGCGTTGAACCTCGCGTTTGTGGCGGACGATAGGTTGGGTGGGACTCACCCCTGCCCGATCCGTTGGTCCCGGGGATTGGCCCGGGCTGTGATCTACATCCTCCGGCGAACTCGTTCCAAGACGACTCAAGGAGGGTGCTCCCCGCGTACTGGCCGGCGTCACCGTTTGATTTTGGTGCCAGCCACCAATTTTCAATCTCAGCCGTGCTGAAATCGTCGAGCGCGTCAAGGTCTGAGCGAGTTTGGGCGGCGCTGGTGGAAGCCTCGCTGTTGGTCATTTCGAAAGGGTAACTGCCGAAGTCGAGGTTACTATTTCCGAAGCCGAAGTTTGCACCAGCGAAGTAGTTGTTCGGGAACATCTTGAATGTCGAAGTGCGGTTGAGGGGTTGAGGGGAGTTGGATGGTGTTGATTATACGCGGGGGAATGCGAAGTCAGGCAAGTGGTAAGCAGTTGAGGATTATCTCCCCTTCAGAGGTGTTGATACTTATATACCCCTAGACACAAAGCGGGCCATGCGGGCCACCCTTCTTTCACTCTCAAGAGCCACTGATGCCCACCAGTCTTATGCTCGTTGCTGGGCGCCCGGACTTCCCCCGTCTCGTGTCTTCTTTGTGATTGTCCAAGTTTCGAGCACGGCCACCGTCGGAAATCAGCCGAGGAGCACCCAGAGGCGGCTAGCGCCTCCCGAATATGGATACCCGGTACGAATCTTTGGAACATCTCCCCACGAACTACCCTCCATGGCGCGCCGATCCAATCTTATCGCGGTTCTTCTTTCAAAGTGCATGGTCCAAGTTCAGCCGTGGGCATTGGTCAGCTTCCCGGAC
>Ga0307515_10004048_pt1 | contig 30591 bp, 30 predicted proteins | sample 17_EM_MG_FD_194513 | JGI IMG/M metagenome (GOLD analysis project Ga0307515, IMG submission 194513) | Populus trichocarpa ectomycorrhiza microbial communities from riparian zone in the Pacific Northwest, United States - 17_EM | ecosystem: Host-associated > Plants > Roots > Unclassified | place... | reverse complement strand
AGAGAAGAAAGAAGCTAAGAAGGAAGAAGCCAAGAAGTAATCAACGTCTCGTTGATTGCCTTGGTGCTTTGCAGGGAGACTGCAAACGCTTCGAGAAACGCCCGGTGCCTGGCATCGGGCGTTTTTCATGGTGGGTCCACCGATAATTGAAACCCGCTCAACTTGCTCGCATGGACAACATGATGAAACGCGCCTCTCTAGCGTTCGTGGCCTTGGTCTCGAGTTGCGCGTCCCTCGCGCAAGATGGTCCGCAAAATCTGCCCGCCGTTACTCTGAAGGCCGGCATCTACAACATCCAGGCGCAACTGGCGCAAACACCCGACCAGCGCACCATCGGCCTGATGTTTCGCAGCAGCATGGCGACCAACGAGGGCATGCTCTTTCGCTTCGAGGAGCCGGGCATGCAGTGCTTCTGGATGAAGAACACCTTGTTGCCGCTGTCTGCCGCATTCGTCGCTGACAACGGCACCGTCGTCAACATCGAAGACATGAAACCGCAGACGCTGGACTCTCACTGCTCAAAGCAGCCAGTGCGCTTCGTCCTTGAAATGAACCAGGGCTGGTTTGCCAAGCGCGGCATCAAGCCCGGCACCAGGTTGTCTGGGCCACCGTTTGCGCCCTGAATGAAAAAGGCCGGTCAGTGACCGGCCTTTTTACTTGCAGCCTGCCTCTTCGTTCAAGCGAAGTTCTTGGCTGCGAAGTCCCAGTTCACCAGTGAGGTGAGGAAGGTCTCGACCCACTTCGGACGCAGGTTGCGATAGTCGATGTAGTAGGCATGCTCCCACACATCAATGGTCAGCAGCGCCTTGTCGGCCGTGGTCAGCGGTGTGCCGGCGGCACCCGTGTTCACGATGTCCACGCTGCCATCGGGCTTCTTGACCAGCCACGTCCAGCCGGAACCGAAGTTGCCGACGGCGCTCTTGGTGAACGCTTCCTTGAAGGCGGCAAAGCTGCCGAACTTGGCGTTGATCGCCGCGGCCAATGCGCCCGTGGGCTCACCGCCGCCCTGCGGCTTCATGCAGCTCCAGAAGAAGGTGTGGTTCCACACCTGAGCCGAATTGTTGTAGATGCCGCCGGACGACTTCTTGATGATGTCTTCCAGGCTCATCGACTCGAACTCGGTGCCCTTCTGCAGGTTGTTGAGGTTCACGACGTAAGCGTTGTGGTGCTTGCCGTAGTGGTACTCCAGCGTTTCCTTGCTGAGGTGCGGAGCCAATGCGTCCTGGGCGTACGGCAACGGGGGCAGAGTGTGTTCCATGGAGTTTCCTTTCTGTGGTTCGGAAGCGGAGAGCGTCAAATGATTGTAGGCAGCTTGTACAGCGTCGCATTGCCCAACGCGGAATTCAGCGCTCGCTGCGCGGGTTCAGCGTCACGCTCGACAGCGTGGCAGTAGCTTGGCCGTCCACGAGTTCGGCACGCACTTGCTGGCCCGCCGACAAGGCAGACGCCGTCGTGATCGGTACACCCCGGTCATCGCTCAACCAGGCGTAGCCACGGGCGAGAACCTGGCGAGGATCCAGAGCCCTCATCCGCTCCTCCAGCGACATAAGGCGATGATGACGCTGCGCCAGCGTGACGCCCACGGCGCGCTGTAGCCGCGTACTCCCTTCGTCGCAACGCTGCCGTTGGCGAGGCGCGTATTGCAGCACCTGGCTTGCCATGCGTTGCTGGAGCAGGGACAGCCGATGCGCATGGCGGCGAATGTTGTCCATCGGCCGGGTCAGGCGAAGTGCTGCGTGGTCGAGCACCTGTGCCTGGGTGTCGAGCACGCGTCCCATGCGGCGCTCCATCACCGAAGCCACCGCGGCGAGCAAGGCCAGCCCCTCCTCTTGCGTGGGCGATACCAACTCGGCCGCGGCCGTCGGCGTCGGGGCACGCACGTCAGCCGCGAAGTCGGCCAGGGAAACGTCGGTCTCATGCCCCACGCCGCACAAGACCGGCAACGGGCTGGCCACGATGGCCCGCACGACACGCTCGTCATTGAATGACCACAGGTCTTCGAGCGAGCCTCCACCGCGGCAGACGATCAGCACGTCGACTTCCGCCCGCCGCGCCGCAGCCTGGATCGCATTGACGATCGTGGCGGGCGCGTCGGCCCCTTGAACGAGGCAGGGATAGACAACGACCTCGACATGGGGCGCGCGGCGCGACAGTGCTGTCAGCACATCGTGCAGCGCGGCTGCGGCGAGCGATGTCACCACACCAACGCGGCGCGGAAAATGCGGCAGCGCCCTCTTTCGCTCTGCGTCGAACAAGCCTTCGGCCTCCAGGCGCGCCTTGAGTTTCAGGAACTGCTCGAACAGCGCACCCGCCCCGGCACGCTGCATCGACTCGATCACGAACTGCAGTTCACCCCGCGGTTCGTAAACCGCGAGGCGCCCGCGTACCTCGACCAGTTGGCCATCCGCAGGAGCGAAGTCCAGCAGGCTGGCAGCACGCCGAAACATCGCGCAGCGGATCAGCGCCGCACCGCCCTGGGCATCCTTCAGGCTGAGGTAGCAGTGCCCGCTGGAAGCGCGAGAAAACCCTGAGACTTCGCCACGGATCGTGCAGGCCGAGAAGCGGGCAGCCAACGCGTCGGAGACCGCATTGATGAGCGCCGAGACACTCCAGACCATGCGTTCACCGCGAGGGAAGGGATTCTCAATCACAGGCAAACCCAGCGCTGATGCGGGTCGAGAACTCCACAAGCCCGCCAAACAAGGCATGGCGTGGTGATTTGACTGTCACGAGGCTTTCACAATCATGCAAGTGTTTGATTTTCAAGGATATTTTTATGCCTAAGTTTTAAGCAATCTGACGCAGCGCCTGAATTCACGCGGCTTGCGCGTCGCCACAAGCAGGTTGCCCACAAAGTTGTCCACAGTTGCAGTGGACGAGCGCGACAACGGCGGCAGACCGTCTTGGTGCAAGCGCAGACGCAGTGACAAGATCGAACCAATCACCGCGCGAGAGGCCGAGGCTTGGGGCCATAATCGCGCCTCTCAAACGGCACAACATCACCAAGAGGACCGGATTGTTTTCGATCATACAAGCCGCTGGCTGGCCCATTTGGCCCCTTCTCCTGTGCTCCATCGTCGCTCTGACGCTCATCATCGAACGCTTGTCGAGCCTGCGCGCGGCGCGCGTTTCACCGCCTCGCCTGCTTGACGAAGTCGTGTCCGTCACGCGAGCTCATTTGCCCGGCGCCGACGTGGTCAACAAGCTGGCCGACAACTCGATCCTGGGGACCGTGCTCGCAACGGGCCTCCGCACGGTGATCGCCGACCCGCGCCTGAGCGAAGCCGTGCTGCGCAGTTCGTTCGAGTCTGCCGGACGTGCGGCAGTGCACCGCATGGAGCGCTACCTCAACACGCTGGGCACGATCGCCTCGGCCGCACCTTTGCTCGGGCTGCTCGGCACGGTGATCGGCATGATCGAGATCTTCGGCTCTCAGGCACCGACGGGCGGCAGCAACCCAGCTCTGCTCGCGCACGGCATTTCTGTCGCGCTCTACAACACCGCCTTCGGCTTGATGATCGCGATCCCGTCGCTGATGTTCTACCGCTACTTCCGCGGCCAGATCGAGGCCTACACGCTGGAGATGGAGCAAGCCGCCGAGCGCATGGTGCCGCACCTGATGCGCTTCTCAGTGCCGGCCAAGAAACCGACGGCCTGACCGAGCATGGCGATGAACTTTCGCAAGCACCACCCCGAAGAACCCGAGATCAACCTGATCCCGTTCATCGATGTGTTGCTGGTCGTGTTGATCTTCCTGATGCTGTCCACCACGTACTCCAAGTTCACGGAACTGCAGGTCGTGCTGCCCGTGGCCGACGCCGACAAGCCACGCGAAAACCCGCGCGAGATCATCGTGTCGGTGTCCGGCGAAGGGCGCTACGCAATCAATCGCAAGACGCTTGAGGGCCGCAGCGTCGAGATGCTGGCAGCCGAGTTGGCCGTGGCAGCCGAAGGGTCGCAAGACACCGTGGTGATCATCTCGGCCGATGCGACAGCCGCCCACCAGTCGGTGGTGACGGTGATGGACGCTGCACGGCGCGCCGGCTTGGCCAAGTTGACCTTTGCCACCCAGGCAGGCCAAGGCCGCTAGCACCGATGCCCCCTGTCGCGGCCTGCACAGGCCACTGAGGAACGTGTCGGCTGTATCCAAACTGCAGGCAGCGTGGTTACAGCGCGGCTGGCTCGCTAGGCTGCTGCTGCCGATCTCGTGCCTGTACGGCTTCGTCGTGGCTCTGCGTGCAATCTGCTACCGGCTTGGGTTGATGCAATCGATGAAGCTGCCGGTGCCCGTGATCGTGGTGGGCAATCTGGTTGCGGGTGGCGCTGGCAAGACGCCGACCACCATCGCGTTGGTTCGGCTGCTGCGCCAGCGCGGCTTCAATCCCGGAGTCTTGTCGCGAGGCTACGGTCGACAGACCCGTGACATCGCGCTCATCAGTCGGGATACGCCCGCAGAAATCGCCGGCGACGAGCCGTTGCTGATCCACCTTCGCACCGACGCGCCCGTTGCCGTCGGTGCCGATCGAATCGCCGGTGGACGAGCACTGTTGCAGTCCGCACCCTCGATCAACATCCTGATCAGTGACGATGGCCTGCAGCATCGTCGGCTGGCGCGCGATGCACAGGTCATCGTGTTCGACGAACGGGGCATCGGCAATGGTTGGCTGCTGCCCGCCGGGCCGCTGCGCGAACCCGCTCTGCGCACCGTGCCGCTCCGCAGTGTCGTGCTGTACAACGCGCCCGCACCGACCACCATGCTCCGTGGTCATCAGGTCGTGCGCCGCCTCAGCGGTCTCGCCTCGTTGTCGGATTGGTGGGCGGGACAACCCACGAGGGCAGATTCCTTCATTCAGCTGTCGGGCCGCGAAGTATTGGCGGCAGCCGGCTTGGCACAGCCTCAGCGCTTCTTCGACATGCTACGTGCGCACGGCCTCTCGATCACCGAACTCCCGCTGCCGGACCATCACGACTTTGCCATCCTGCCCTGGCCATCCAACACGGCCGATGTGGTGGTGACCGAAAAAGACGCCGTCAAGCTCAAGCCCGAAGCCATGGGCAGCACGCGCGTGTGGGTCGCGACGCTAGACTTTGACCTGAGCCCCGCGTTCGCAAACGAACTGATGCAGTGGCTGCCACCGAACGACAAACCGTGAAGGATCCGACATGGACACCCGACTGCTTGCACTGCTGGTCTGCCCTTTGTGCAAGGGCCCGTTGGAGCACCAGCGCCCTCCGTTTCATACGAACCATGAACTGATCTGCCGCGCCGACCGCCTGGCGTTCCCGGTGCGCGACGGCATCCCGGTGATGCTGGAGTCGGAAGCCCGGCCTCTCGATGCCGAGGCTCCTGCGTCCGAGGGCGCGGTGTGAGCTTCACGGTCCTGGTGCCGGCTCGTCTGCAATCGACTCGCCTGCCACGCAAGATACTGGCCGACCTGGGCGGAGTGCCGATGGTCGTTCGAGTGGCGCAACGCGCGGCACTGTCCCAGGCGATACGTGTCGTCGTGGCGGCAGATGATGCCGAAATCGTTCTCGCTTGTCAGGCGCACCGCGTCGACTGCGTACTAACCCGAGCCGACCATGCCACTGGCAGCGACCGCTTGGCGGAAGCCTGCGCGTTGCTTGGTCTGGACGGCGCAGATGCAGTGGTCAATGTGCAAGGCGACGAACCGCTCATCGATCCGTCACTGATCGATGCGTGCGCTGCGCTGTTAGTGAGCCGTCCCGATTGCGTCATAAGCACTGCTGCCCATGCCATCGATGACCCGAGCGAACTGGCCAACCCGAATGTGGTCAAGGTGGTGGTGGATGGCGCCGGCCGCGCGCTCTACTTCTCGCGCGCCCCGATCCCGTGGTGGCGCGACGGGTACGCGCAAGGCATCAACACACTGCCGACTGGCAATTTGCCTTTGCGCCACATCGGCCTCTATGGCTATCAGGCGGGGTTTCTGCGCCGCTTCCCAAAACTCCCGCCCTGCCCGCTCGAAGCGGTCGAGTCTCTGGAGCAGCTGCGCGTCTTGTGGCACGGCGAGCGCATCTCGGTGCATGTGAGCGCCGTACGACCTGGGCCGGGCGTCGACACGCCTGAGGATCTCGCCCGCGTACGTGCCCTGCTCGGTTGAGTACCCATGCTATTCTCATCAGCAAAGCTGGACCGCAGCCACTGCAGGTACCGCGCAAGATTCCATAAATAGAGGACGACAGATGAGAATGATCCTGCTGGGCGCGCCAGGCGCCGGAAAGGGGACGCAAGCCGCGTTCCTGTGCAAGAAGTTCGGCATCCCACAGATTTCGACCGGCGACATGCTGCGCGCTGCGGTGAAAGCCGGAACCCCTCTCGGCTTGGCCGCCAAGCAGGTGATGGACGCTGGCGGACTCGTCGGCGACGACATCATCATTGGCATGGTGAAGGAACGCATCGCTCAGCCGGATTGCGCGAACGGCTTTCTCTTCGATGGATTCCCACGCACGATTCCGCAGGCTGACGCGATGCGAGCAGCCAAGGTGAAGCTCGACGCAGTGCTCGAAATTGATGTGCCTGACGAAGTGGTGCGCGAGCGAGTGACTGGGCGTCGCGTTCACGGCGCGTCAGGCCGCGTGTATCACACCAAATTCAATCCGCCGAAGGTGGAAGGCAAGGACGATGTCACCGGCGAGGACCTCGACCAACGCGTGGACGACACCCTGGAGAAGGTGAACACCCGGCTCGAGAAGTACCACGCCGAAACCGAACCTCTGGTGGGCTACTACAAGCAATGGGCCGCAAGCGGTGACCCAGAAGCCCCGCGCTGCAGCAAGATCAGTGGCCTCGGGGCCCTGGATGAAATCACCGCACGGGCTCTGGCTGCGCTGCAATGAAGCCGCTTATCGCATAAGGCAAAGCCGCTCGATGAGCGGCTTTTTTCATTCAGAATCGCGGTCGACAAATACTTCAGGAGCACGGCATGGACATCATGGGCAAGGTTTTCATCGTGACTGGCGGCGCGTCGGGTCTGGGCGAAGGCACAGCACGCATGCTGTCTGCACACGGCGGCAAGGTCGTCATCGCCGATCTGCAAGCCGATCGGGGCGAAGCCGTCGCCAAAGAACTGGGGGGCCTCTTCGTCAAATGCGATGTGAGCCAGGAAGCAGATGGTCAAGCTGCTGTCGCTGCTGCCGTTGCTGCAGGCAAATTTATGGGTTTGATCAATTGCGCCGGCATTGCGCCTGCCGCCAAGACGGTTGGCAAGGAAGGCGCTCATGCGCTTGCGCTGTTCAGCAAGGTCGTGACGGTCAACCTGATCGGCAGCTTCAACATGATCCGCCTGGCAGCCGAGGCCATGTCCCGCAACGAACCGGAAGCCACGGGTGAGCGTGGTGTCCTGATATCGACCGCCAGCGTCGCGGCCTATGACGGACAAATTGGCCAGGCGGCCTATTCGGCCTCGAAGGGAGGCGTCGTCGGGATGACCTTGCCCATTGCACGCGACCTGGCAAGAAACGGCATTCGCAACATGACGATTGCGCCGGGAATATTCGGCACGCCGATGTTGTTCTCGATGCCTCAGGACGTGCAAGACGCGCTGGCGGCTGGCGTGCCCTTCCCCAGCCGGCTCGGCACTCCGGCCGATTACGCCAAGCTCGTCCACCAGATCATCACCAACGACATGCTCAACGGTGAAGTGATCCGGTTGGACGGAGCGATCCGCCTCGCGCCCCGCTGACCTCTATTTCTGGCGAGCGACAAGAGACCACAGTCGCGCGAGATCGCCCGTGCCGTCCGTGCCAGTGACTGTCTTGAAGACGGTCTGGGCGCGTGCATTCTGGCCCGCCAACAGCCAGGCGATGCCTAAGTGCAACTTTGCATCGTCGCCACGCTTGAGACCGCCCTTGGCAATGCCTTGCTCCATCAGTGCAATACCGGCCTTGGGGTCCCCGAGGAAGACCTGAGAGAAACCCAGGTCGACCAACTCGTTCCCGGCCTTGGATGCAGTGGCTTCGGCCTGGCGCGCAGCCATTGCCTGTTTTTCTTCTTCGGTGCGCTTGGCGACCAGGTCCTTGAGCCGACGATGGCGATCGGCTTCGGCAGGAGCACCAGTGCCCAGGACACCCGCTGCAAAACCCTTGTCGACCACCTGCTTGCCTTCGCCGGGCAATCCAGCCTGCACGGCGAGCTGTGCCATTTCCATGTAGTCGGCCGCGTTGCGCATGCTGCCGGTTGCCAACATGAGCCGATAGGTGTCCAGCGCCAAGCGGTCGCTGAAGTTGGGTTTGCGCTGCACACGACCCAGCATGTCGGCCCAGTACTCCTTCTTCGGGTAGTACGTGACGAGGCGTTCCATCGCCATCACATAGCTGCCGTTGTCGTTCACACGCTGGGCAGCGTTGAGCAGCAACTTGAGCCGGTCTTCAGCAGGTGCGCGCCCCGCCTTTTCATCACCCTGCACCTCGACCACGAGTTCCTTGGTCGCGCCCGCGTAATCGCCGCCGAGATATTGCGACTGGATCACCAGCGTGCGGATCTGGCTGTTGGTGCCACCTTCGGCCAGATAGCGCTTGCCCCAAACCACGGTCTTTGCATAGTCCTTGGCGCGATAGAACGCACCAGCCAAGGATTCGAGCATGCGAAGCTGGTCCGCAGCAGGCAGCTTGCCTGTTGCCTTCAGCGCCTCGAAAGACTTCGCCGCGGTTTCAGCATCACCCGCGCCTGACGCTGCAGCAATGCGCATACGTTCGATCATGAACGTCTCATTAGCAGTTCGGTTAGGCACCGCTTCGGCGTCACGCACCTTGGCCAGTGCTTCCTTGAATTTCTGCGCCTTGATCAGTTCCTGTGCGGCTTGCAGTGGCTTGCCAACATCAGGGCGCAAGCCCTCTTGGGCTCCCGCCGCCACCGCACCCAGTGCCAGCGAAGCGGCGAGGACCAGTTTGACTGCTTGACTCTTCATCCTGATGATCACTTCACGAATTGCTCGTTGCCAACCATGCCAAGCTTGGTCACGCCCAAGCGCTGCGCACTTGCCATGACCATGGCCACGGCCTTGTACTCAACGAGCTTGTTGGGCCGGAGGTGTACTTCGGGCTGATCCGGCATGGCAGCCGTATTGGCCAGCCGTGCCTCCAGCGCAGAGCGATCTGGAACGATCTCTCCATTCCAGAGAACGGTGCCGTCGAAGTCGATATCGATGGTGACAACTACCGGCGGCGCCGTTGGTGGGGGCGGGTTGCCGCTCGGCATGTTGAGATTCACCGAGTGCAACTGGATCGGGATGGTGATGATCAACATGATCAGCAACACCAACATCACGTCTATCAGCGGCGTGGTGTTCATTTCGACCATCACATCCGGTTCGCCGCCGCTGCTCGAGCCTACATTCATTCCCATGGTGTGGGCTCCTGGTTAGCCGCGCGGCGGCGGTTCGGTGACGAAGCTAATCTTCTGGATGCCAGCGCGCTGGCAAGCGAAAACCACCCTGCCCACGGATTCGTAGCGCGACTTCTCGTCACCGCGAATGTGGATCTCGGGTTGCGGCACGATCACTGCGATCTTCTTCAGCCTCTCGACGAGTGCATCGTTGTCCGCAACGGCCTGAGCATTCCAGAAAACATCACCGTCCTTGGTGACGGAAATCTCGATGTTCTCGGGCTTGGTCTGACGAACAATGTTGGTCTCTTTGGGAAGAGACACCGCGGCGTTCTGCGTCACAACGGGCACTGTGATGAGAAAGATGATGAGCAGCACAAGCATCACGTCCACCAACGGGGTGGTGTTGATGCTGGCTACAACTTCATCATCGTCGCCGTCTCCGGCTCCGACATTCATGGCCATGGGGCGCTCCTGTCCTGATACGCAGTTGAATCAGCGCACCGAAGCGCGGCTACCCAGGAGCACGCCGTGAAGGTCAGCGCCGAAGCTACGCACGGATTCCATCGTGACCTTGTTGCGGCGCACCAGCCAGTTGTAGCCCAGCACGGCCGGCACAGCCACAGCCAGGCCAATGGCCGTCATCAGCAGCGACTCGCCCACTGGGCCTGCCACCTTGTCGATCGATGCCTGACCAGCAATGCCGATGGCGGTCAGCGCGTTCAGGATGCCCCACACTGTTCCGAACAGGCCGACGAAGGGGGCGGTCGAACCGACGGTCGCCAGCACGGCCAAGCCATCTTGCAGGCGGCTCTGGACGTTTTCGATGGCGCGTTGGACGCTCATGCCGATCCACGTGTTGCGGTCAATGTTGGCCGTCAGTTCGCCGGCGTGGTCCTTGCCCGCCTCTACACCGCTTTCGGCGATGAACTGGAAGGCGCTGCCGCTCTTCAGCGTCTTCATGCCTTCGTTCAGGCTGGCAGACTTGAAGAAGGTCTGGCGAGCCGCCTTGGCTTCGGAGCTCAGCTTGAAGCTTTCGAACAGCTTGGTCACGAGGATGTACCAGCTGGCGAGGCTCATGATGATCAGGATGATCAGCGTGCCGCGAGCAACGACGTCGCCCTGTGCCCAGAGGTGCTTCAGGTCATAGGGGTTCTCAACGGTTTCCTTGCTGACTGTTGCAGCAGGCGCCACCGCGGGTGCAGCAGCAGGAGCTGGCGCAGCAGCCTCGGGCGCCGAGGCAGGAGCTTGTGCATAAACAGGAGCAAACGCAAACGAGGCAACCACGAGGAGGCCTACGGCGAGCGAGTTGAGTTTTTTGATGAAGGACATGTTTCTTCCGATCTACGGGTATGAAGAGGGATAAGAGAGTCAGCTTGGTAAAGCCACTCTTATCGGCTGAAGGGTTGGAGCGAAGCGGGAATCATTGCGTCCGATAACTTGCAGTGACTTGAACGCCATTGACTTCCTGTCCTTGCCCTTGGCACTTGAACTGCGATACCGCCTCTATGGCGCCTCGGTTGAAGGCTCTGTTTGTTGATTTGATGACCGCAACGTTCTTCACTTCACCGTTGACGCCAATGGTGAATGAAAGGACGACTTCGCCGGACTCGAGCTGTGCTCTAACAGCTTCTCGCGGGATGCCTGCCTCCTGGAGAACCTGTTTGTAGCCGGGACAGCTGACGCCTACCGATGGCGCTGCTACAGGAGCCGGTGGCGTCGGCGCGGCGACAGGAGGAGCGACGGGCACGATCGCTGTCTGTACCGGTGGCGTCGGCGTCGTCGCAGTAATGGTAGGTGCAGGCGGCGGCGGCGTTGCAATCTGCACCTCCGGCGGCGGTATGAACGGCGGCGGGGGAGCTTCTAACTTAGGAGGTGGAGGCAATGCGACTTCAGGCGGTGGTGGGGGCTTCGTGACCTCCTCGATCACCTTGGTTTCGATGGGTGCACGCACCACGTCGATCACCTTCCTTGCCAACCCGGACATCAGCCCATAGACGAGAAGGCCGTGGAACAAAACAACGAACGCGATGCCAGTTAGATGGCGTCTTGGGTCCGCTTGTCTCTTGGAAAAATCCATACCCTGGGGTCTCCAGTTTGGGAAAGCACAAGCGCTTGAGGTTAACAAAAAATGCCCGCCGGCTCGTGGCCAGCGGGCACAAGAACAACTAGTCAGTCGTTGTAGTCAGTCTCTGCTTAGAACTTATACGAAGCGTTAACAAACGCGGTACGGCCACGTGGATCATAGTAACGGTCGTCATAGCCGAACTGTTGACCCTTGTTCGCGCCAGCCGTTGACAACGTCAAAGGAGGATCCGTGTCGAACACGTTCAACAGGCCAACGGTGAATGACAAGCTCTTGATAGGCGTCCACTGGGTCTGCCAGTCCATCGTGAAGTACCGCTTTACCTTGAGTTGAACGGTCTCTTGCCCCACCACGTTGCCAGAAGAGTCAAGAAGATCAACGTTTTTCGCAGTATCCGTATAGCCAGACTTGAAGTTGACACCGATGGAATGTGCCCAACGGTCTGTCTTCAAAGTCGTGGTCCAGCGGCCCTGCCAACGGAACGTCACCGCGCCCAGGTTTGGGTTATTGTTTCCAATCGCCGAATAGTAAGGGCCATCCGCCAGTAGTTGGGACTCCTCCCGAATCATGTATGTCGCGGTCAATTTGGTGTCCAAATCGCCCAGCCCGGTCTTTGCTCGACCGACGACATCAAAGTCAAGGCCAGTGGAATAAGACCTCCCAAGATTCTGGTTGTCCGCGACAAAAGCCAAGTAATCGATCCCGGTGCCGACATCTTTGGTCTTGCCCCATGAGTTTTGATACTTGAGAGGATTGGCGAAGACCTCCTCCTCAGTCAGTTGACCAAAAGCATCCCTGATCGCCACATGCCACAGATCAACGCCAAAGGACATCTGGCTAGATGGTTCGAGACGAATCCCAATCGTTCCTTGCAGCGACTTCTCGGGTTGAAGGTTCTTGTTACCACCAGCGATCTGATCGTATTGACGGTTGCCAGGCTGGCATACAGCGCCTTGGGCTGTAGCTACTGCTTGAAGTTCTGCCGAGCAGGTGTACTTCTCCGAAGTAACGCCAAAAGCTTGCCTCGCCGCATTGACCTGTGGCACTGTTGGAGCGTGGAATCCAGTTCCAACTGAACCCCGAATCAACACGCTCTTGTCCGGCGTCCAACGGAAGCTCGCTTTCGCCGTGGTGGAGTTGCCGAAGTCCGAATAGTGGTCATAACGGGCCGACGTGTTGATCTCAAAGCCCTTCACGATTGGGATCGCCAACTCACCAAAAACGCCATAGGACTTGCGGTCTGCAGAATAAGGAACTGTGGCAGCTCCATCGCCGAACCGTTGGTCGCACGGAAGTGCTGGATTTGTCGGATCGCAAAGAGTTCCTGCAACGGGATCCGCCAACTTGCCTTGGGCAAACAAGCTTGGTTTGGTTTCGAACTGCTCCTTGTTGAAGTTCGCACCGGCCGCCAGAGACAACGCTCCAGCCGGAAGGGCCATCAGTTCACGTGAACCGGAAATTGCCACCGTGTCTAGCTTCGCGGTGCCACCGTCCCAATACCCCTTGTAGTTTGCCGCATTCAACGCAGCCAAACCTGCCGCAGATTGCTGGCCCTCCAGAACAAACGGATTCAAAGCTCCACTGGAGGTCAACTTGCGTACTGCGATAGCACCGGGGTAACCTGAGAGGTTCTCTTTGACATCACTCTGCGAATGACCGACGCTGGCTTTGTAGTCCCATCCGGCCAACGTACCCTTTGAGCCCAGGGCGATGTCATAAAACTTCGCCTCATCGTCATTCGTTCGCTTGCCTAAGTCAGCAATCCGATAGAAAGCGGTACTGTCACCGGTGATGCCCAACGGCAGCAAATATTGGTCGTGTAAGGGAGTACCAGCCGCCACGGTGATGCCACCTGGCACAGGCGCGATCCGAGATGTTTGTTTGGTTCTTGACCACAAAGCATCCAGGAACACCACTTGGTCGCCCACTGTTTTGCTCACTGAACCCATCAGACTATCTCGTTTCCGCTCTGGGTAGATTTCCAGTTCACCAACAAAGTCAAAGCCGCAATAGTCATCCACCAAACCTGTTCCGTCGTTGTAAGGTTCAACAACGCGGAAGGTTTTCGGCGGGCAGGCACCATTGACCAACCGGTAGGGGCTGATCAACTGCCCTTGGTCATCAGTTGCGTTTGCGGGAATCGGGCTCGCCGAGAACTGTTGGAATCGATAGTTCTTGCCGTTGTTGCTGAAGAAGATGCGACCTGATTTTGCAAATTCACGATCAGTCGCCTTCAGCTGGGTACGTTCGTCGTGCGCACCGGTGAAGAACACATTAAATCCATCAGAGGCTAACGACCCGAACCCCTTGCTAAACGAAACGCGTTTTTCTTTGGCGCCATCTCGTGGATTAGAGAACCCGACTGTGATGTCTCCCTCAGTCGTATCTTGCTTCGTAATAAAGTTGACCACGCCTGCAATAGCGTCAGCGCCATAAAGGGACGAGGCCCCATCTGTAAGAATCTCGACGCGCTCGATGGCTGACACTGGAATGGCGTTCAAGTCCATTGCTGCGGCAAAGCCGGTGAGTGTTTGCCCGCCGAATTGAGTCAGACGACGGCCATTCAGCAACACCAGTGTGCGAGTTTCACCAACGTTGTGAACAGACACGCCGGAGAAACCAAAGGAGCCGCCACCCACCGACGATGACTCGCCCGTGGACCCCTGAACCACTGCCAACTTCTGCAGTAGGTCCACAGTCGATGTAGCGCCACTTCGTGCGATGTCTTCCCGACGGAGGACTTGAACCGGCACCGATGCCTCGGCATCAATGCGGCGAATTGCCGAACCCGTGATCTCTACCCGTTCAAGCTGTTGCTGGCCGAAAGCCGGCGCAGCGCCGATGGCGAGCGAGCCGCCAAGGGCGACCAAAACGCCGGTATAGACCTTCGTTCTTCTAAACATGGGATCTCCTGTGCTGTGCAAAGAAAGGTTGATCGATAGACCAAGTCCTCGAGCAAGCCCCATGCCGGTTCTGTAAACCTGCTGTGGCTCATCTGCGAAAACATGTAAAGGAATTGTCACGGAGCGGCAACTTTTGCCCGTCTAGGGTATTCCTTGAGGGGCCAGCGAGCGGTCTAGTTGGGTCGCACATCTGCGTCAACGCATTCCTTGGGAAAGCACGGCTGCATGCGGGTCAGCGGTCGATTTCGTTAGACCTAGAGCTCTCTCCCGCCTGCCAACTCGAGAACCGATACCGGGCCAATTACCTTGGCCGATCAGCGAGCAACGTTGGTGGCTCGCAACAAGGTCTCAGCCCCCTACACCACTTCGCTTTGCAGCTCGATCGGCCATTTGATACCCGCTGATGATCTCGATTAGCTGTTTGACGGCGACCCGTTCCACCGGAGTAAGGTGCGGATTCCAGCAATCCATCAGCAACACGATGCGTGTCGACTCCGAGCGATTCCAAGCCTCGTGCTGAAAGGTGTCATCGAACATGACCAATCGACCTTCTTGCCACTGATGCTCACCAACGCCGATGAGGTTGAGAGCGCAGTCGGATGGCACCAGCAGCGGGAGATGCATGACAAGCCGAACATTACTCACCCCATAGTGGGGAAGAATGTGGGTCCCGGGCTTCAACACCGAGAAACAGATCTCGGGCGCTTGGTCCGCGATGCGGCACAGGTCAATGGACTCCAACAATTCGCTTGTTCGCGGGCAGCGAACATGGTTCTCATCGAATCGCTCGCCATGACGATAGAAAAAGAATGCCTCCCACGACGGTGCGACGCCGTCTCCTCTCACATAGTCCTTCAGCCGGCCTTTGTCGGAGAGTTCTAGGAAGCCCTCGAAGCTCTGGTCCTCCTGCCAAACTCGCATTGCCTCATCTCTGATGATTTCGAATGAGGCCCTCAGTCGCTCCGCCCATGGTTGCAGAGCAGGATCGTGATACGCCGTATTCGGTAGGTCTGGGAAATAGAAGAACTTGGGGCGCTGCCGGGTATCGGTCGGTGCAGAGTTCCACTCTCGAAGATACCCCGTCAAGGCACGATCCACGCGCCTCAACTCAGCAGCACCGTACTGCTTTCGCAGGTCGTCGTAGGCATCAAAAAGCAGTTCACGTCGTCCGACCCTTACTTGCTCTATGGCCTCAACGACCGGCTCCAAAATCCCTGTGGGAGTCGTTTCCGGGTCCTTCCAATGGCCTAAGCGCTGCGCCCCGATCACAGCCTTGTACCAAGCCCGCAGCGCACCGATGCGGTCACCTGCCGCGTCCTTTGCGTGGCCTAAAAAGAGCCATGCTGGGTAGTGGGAAACGTGCGTGGCTACCAGCGACTCAACAAAGGTAATTGAGTCCGCGAGCTGACCCGCGTCTGCTAATACAGCCGCATAATCCAGAGCGAGATCGGCATCATTCGGGTGCACTTGCACTAGGTCGTGCAGAGCCTGAATCGCCCGAGGTGCATTGCCTTGCAACAGCGCCAACTGCGCCAACGCGCTGGACGCGCGAACATGGCCTGGCGACTGCTCCAGTATTGAGTGATATACGGATTCAGCCTCCAATAGGTGGCCGCTTTGCACGTAGTGCCTCGCCTGCTCGAAGCGCTTGTCCCGGTCAATGGAGCTCATGTGCTAGCTTCGCTAATCCGCGGCACAGCCGCCAACAATGTCCGCGTGTAGGCCGATCGTGGATGACTCAAGACATCGCCGCTGCTGCCCGCTTCTTCAACGCGGCCTTGCTGCATCACGACCACTCGATCGGCGATGTACTCCACCACGCCGATGTTGTGGGTGATGAAGAGGTAGGACACGCCAAGTTCGCGCTGAAGCTCGCGAAGCAGGTTGAGGATCTGAGCTTGCACGGACACATCGAGCGCCGAGGTCGGTTCATCGCAGACGATCAGGCTTGGCTTCAGTGCCAAGGCACGGGCTATGGCGATGCGCTGCCGTTGTCCGCCCGAGAACTCATGCGGGTATCGCTGCAGTGCATCGCGCCGAAGGCCGACGCGGTCGACGAGCGTCTCGAGTTCAGAGCGGCGTTGCTCGGAACTCATTTCCGGCCGCAACGCCAACAGCCCTTCTTCGAGTACATCGAACACACGCATCCGTGGATTCAGTGATGCAAACGGATCCTGAAAGATGATCTGGATGGCACTTCTTGCACGGCGCAGTGCGTCTCCCTGCAAGGTGAAAAGATCCTGCCCTTGAAACAAGGCCCGTCCATCGATCTCGGCTTGGTTGCGCAGCAATTGCACAATCGCCTTGCCCGTAGTGGTCTTGCCGCAACCTGACTCCCCGACCAGCGCAAGCGTTTCGCCTGAATCGATGCTGAACGACACATCGTTGACGGCATTGAAGTAGCTGCGGGTTCTTTGCAATGCACCTTTACGGATGGGAAAGCGCACCGACAAGTGCTGCACATCAAGCAGTACCTGTCCGGTTTTTGCCTTTGTCATCGCAGAAGGCGCTGCTGCAACTGGCACTTGGTTCGCGACGGGCGTCGCACCATCGCGATAAAGCAGGCAGCGAACGACGTGCTCGCTCGCTGTGTGGATCAACTCTGGCAGCGTGTGGCCACACTCAGGCATCACGCGGTCGCAACGCGGCGCGAAACGGCAACCAGAGAACTCCTGTGACAGCGCGGGCACGGTACCGGCGATGGCCGCCAAGGTGCCGCCTCGCTTCGTCGCATCGGGAAGGGCATTCAACAGAAGGCGCGCATACGGATGCTGTGGTGCGCGAAAGAAGTCCTTGGCAGTCGCCACTTCGATGATCTGCCCCGCGTACATCAGCGCGACGCGATCCGCCATGCCCGACACCACCGCCAAGTCGTGGGTGATGAGCAGCAACCCCATGCCTTGCTCTTTCTGCAGGCGCTTCAGCAGGTCGAGAATCTGCGCCTGTATGGTCACATCGAGCGCTGTTGTCGGCTCATCGGCGATGAGGAAATCGGGCTCACTCGCCAGCGTCATCGCGATCATCACGCGCTGCTTTTGTCCGCCGCTCAAGCGAAACGGATACTCGTCGATCCGCCGCGCCGGCTCGGGAATGCCCACCTTCCCCATCCACTCGATGGCCTTTGAACGCGCCGCCGCCCCGCGCAGGCTGGTGTGGGCCTCGATGGCTTCAACGATCTGGTCGCCAACGCGCATTACCGGGTTAAGGCTTGTCCCCGGCTCCTGGAAGATCATGCCGATCTTGCCGCCGCGAACAGCACGCATCTGCGACTCCGGCAAACCCAGAACGTCCTCCCCATCCAGTGCAACCTGGCCGTGGGTGACACGCCCGTTGTCAGGCAGCAGCCGCATCAAGGCCAGCGCCGTCATGCTCTTGCCGCACCCCGACTCGCCAACCAGCGCGAATGTCTCGCCGCGCTTGATCGACAGCGTCAATCCGTCGATGGCTTTGACGAGGCCTGCGTCAGCATCGAGCGCCACTTTCAGTTCATCAATCTTCAGCATGGCGATCTCAGGTCGCCGCGCGCTTCAACCGCACGCGGAAAGTACTGGCTCGTGGGTCAAATGCATCGCGCACACCGTCCGCAAACAGATTTGCAGCCAGCACCAAGGTGACCATGAACCCGAAGGCTGCAGCGAACGACCACCACACGATCGGATCGAGGCTCATTTCGTTGCGGGCCAAATTGATCATGCCGCCGAAGCTGTTCATCGACGGGTCGACCCCGACGCCCACGTACGACAGCACGGCCTCGTAAAGTATCAGTGCAGAGAATTCGAGCACCGTGACGATGAGCATCAGGTGCGCCACGTTGGGGAATATGTGCCTCACCATGATGCGCGTGTGGCTCACACCGAAGGCGGTGGCCGCCTGCACGTATTCCAGTTCACGCAGCTTGAGTGTCTCGCCGCGCAGCAGACGGCACAGGCCGGCCCACCCTGTAAGACCCAGCACGAGGCACAGCAGGAAGAGCTTCAGGTCGGCACGCTCGACACCGGTCTCGAAGAGTTCCGGGTGCTTGTCGAGAAACACCTGAACCATCAGCACACAAGCCGCGATCAGCAGGACATTGGGCACAGACGACAGCACCGTGTAGAGGTACTGGATGGCCTCGTCGATCCAGCCCTTGAAGTAGCCGGCCATGATGCCCAGCACCACCGCCAACGGCAATGTGGCCACTGTGGCAAGCGTGCCGATGACAAAGGCCGTGCGAATGCTCTTCAGTGCCTGATACAGCACGTCGTTGCCGGTGCGATCGGTACCGAACACGTGGTACTGCGCCATCAGCGCCACGGTGGCGCCGATCAGCACAGCCAGCACGGCGGTCGTCCGCAGCGCCACATGCCAGGGGATGACGCTCCCACCGTTCAAGATGCTGCGCAGCGTGACAGCCCACGCCTCCTTGCGGTGCCGTGCGAGCAACGCTGTCAGCACCGCGGCCAGGATCGCGGTGGCCACCAGCCCGGACAAGACGCCAAGCACGACGCGCATCGCCACATCGCCGGCCCACTGTCCTTCCGGGTTCTGAAGGTGCGCACCGCCATGCACCAGGCGCGGCGGCAGACGCTCCACCTTGCCCGCAACCTCGATCGATTCCTTCATGAAACCGACGTAGGCAAGCGGCCGCGAATACGAGGCCTCGCGAGACGCCACTTGATTCGACATCGCGGCATCAAGCAATGAAATCGTGCGCACGTCGTACGCTACCGAAGCGTTCGACGAGCCCGCTGCCGCCGGTAAGACACGGCGGTAGTGAACGCTGTCCAGCAGCGTGACCAGCAGACACAGCAGCAGCACAACCGACGACGCGAGCGCAGCTGGATCACTGAACACGCGGCGCCAGTTGCGCGCCAACCCCGGCGACCGAATGACAAAGGCAGCGTACAGAACCAGCGTCGCAAGCAACGCCCAGATCGCCACGTCGGTCCACAAGAATACGAACTTCGGCATCGTGCGGCTTTCTGAGATCAGGCGAGGCGAATGCGCGGGTCAGCCCAGGTGTAGGCGACGTCGACCGCAACATAGGTGGCGATGTACAGCGCAGACCCCAGGAAGACCATCGTGCGCACGATGGCGAAGTCTTGCTTGGTGATGGCCTCGATCACATAGGCACCGAGCCCGGGCAGACCAAAAAAGCTCTCGAACACCAGGCTGCCCATGAACACATAAGGCAGGTAGGCGCCAGCGCTGGTGATGATCGGAATTAAGGCATTGCGCAGCACATGGCGGAACAAGACCGTGACCTCGGAAAGACCCTTCGCACGCGCGGTACGCACATAGTCGCGGCCGATCTCTTCCAGGAACATCGCCCGGTACAAGCGAGCCTCGGTCCCGAGCCTTGCCACCAGAGAAAGGCAGATCGGCAACAGCAGGAACTTGAACACATCGAGCCCCGGCGCATAGCCGGAGATGGGCGCCAGCTTGAAGACGCGCGAGAACAGCACCTGGCCCACGATGATGTAGAACAGACTCGAGATCGATAGCATCACCACGCAACTCACCACGCCCCAAAAATCGAGCCGCGTGTGGCGGAACATGACCAGCATCAGCGCGAACGCCGTGCTGGCAATCACTTGCAGAATGAAGAGGGGCAAGGCCATCTGCAGGCTCACCCACATGCGCGACTTGACCTCGTTGCCGATGTTGCCTGCGCTCTCGGAATCGGCGCGGCCGAAGTTCAGCGAGAACAGCGAGACAGACCTCTCCCAGAAGATGGTGTCTGTGATGCGCTCGCCGCCCTGCTTGTCTTCGTTGTAATAGAGCGGTTTGTCGTAGCCGCGCTCGGCTTTCCATTTCTCGATCAGCTCTTGCGTCACGCGCTTTCCGCCGATGTTCAGGCGAGCCATGTCGTCAGGCGTGTTGACTGTGAAGAAGAGAAAGAAGGTTGCCAGGTTCACGCCCAGCAGAATGAGCACGCCGTAGATCAGGCGGCGGATGAAGAAGGAAAGCATCGGTGCGGTCTTGTCGTCAGTTGCTTCAAGCCAGCACTTCGCCACGCGCATTGGTGCGCTCGCGGCGGCTCAACATGCGGCGGGCCACCAGCAGGGCCGCAAGGGCAAGCACACCAAAGGCGACCAGCGGCCACCAGACGGGCTTGTTCCATTCGCGCAGCATGCTGACGCGTTGCGGCACGTCGATGCGCAGATAACGACCGGGGTCCCGCACGAGCACGGCAGGCTTGGAGTTGTGAACCCAGCCTTGCACCGCGGCCGAGGAATAAGGGAAGTAGCCAAACGACCATGCCGCGTCGTCTTGAACGATCTTCACCATCTGGTCGATCACGGCCTGCTTCTTCGGGCCGTCGTCGAGCAGCTTCATCTGCGTGAACAGGCGGTCGTACTCGGCGTTGGCGTAGTTGCCGGTGTTCTCACCATCGCAGCACGTCTTGCCGTTCGGCCCGTAGAGCAGGAACATGAAGTTCTCGGCATCCGGATAGTCGGCGAGCCAGCCCAGCCAGAAGACCTGGTGCTTGCCCTTGCGCACCTTGTCCTGGAACTGGTTGTTGTCGGTGGCACGCACCTCGAGCTGGATGTTGATCTTGGCGAACTGCCGCACCACCCAATCGATCTCGGGCTTGCGCTCAGGTGTGGGCGGAGCGAAATAGTCGTAGTTGACGACCAGTGGCCGACCGGTCTTTTCGTCGCGGCCATCGGGGTAGCCGGCTTCGGCGAGCAGGCGTTTCGCCTCTTCGATCGAGCGGCGTACGACCTTGCCGTCGACCACCTTGTGCGTGATCGGGTTGACGTCTTCCGGCGTGCCGTGCCGCGAGCCGAAGATGCCCGCAGGCAACGGACCCATCGCAGTTTCACCGCCCTTTCGCGGGAAGACCTTGGAATATTCTTCCCAGTCCATCGCGATCGAGATGGCTTGGCGCAGCTTGCGGTTCTTCACTTGCTGCTCGGGTGTCTCACCCTTGCCGATCACCGGGTCGAGCATGTTGAAGCCGACGAACCAGCTATGCGTGTCGGCAAACTTCTTGAGCCGGAAGCCCTTCTCTTCGTACTCGCGCTTCACCTCGGGCGAGTCGTCCATGGAGACCAGATAGTCCATGCCGGTGTCGGTTCGCTCGAACACCTCGATGTCGTAGAAACCCTGGCGGAACTTTCCCTTTTGCGGGACGGCTTCGCGCTCGACGGTGGAAACGTAGCTGTCGATGAACGGCGTCGGCTTGCCGCAGTCATCGAGCAGGCCAGCCTCCTTGTCGCCAGGCATGCCCTCGCAGGGATACGGTTCACCGCGGTAGTTGGGGTTGCGCTTCATGACATGGCGCCTGTCCTTGACGAACTCGGTCATCATGTACGGCCCCGTGCCCACAGGCCAGGTGTCGAGCGTGAGGCCCACACCGGCCATGCCGGGCTGGGCGTAGAAGGCATCGGCCTCCCACGGCACCGGTGCCACGAACGTCATCGACATCCAGTAATTCCACTGCGGATACTTGCCGACGATGCGAACGCGCAGCAGATGCTTGTCAGGCGCCGTCGCCCCCGCGAGCGGCCACCGGCGGAAATCGAGGAAAGGCTTGTCGAGGCTTGCTGGGTCGAGGCCCTTGCGAAGCTTGGCGTCCTCGTCCTTGACGAGCGCCATGTAGTCCTTCAGGCCCAGTACATATTCGGAAAAGATGCCTGCGATCGGCGTCGTGATGCGCGTGGTCGCGTGGCGCTTGAGCGCGTAGACGAAGTCATCGGCGACCAGTTCGCGCGTGCCCTGGTGTTCGAATTGCAGCGGGCTCGTGCGCGAACCGAGCTCCCCGGGCTTCATGGAGTGGTAGTAGTAGCGGCCCTGCTCGTCCTTCGCGAACGCCGGATGCGGCTGGAACATGATGCCGGGCTTGATGGGAATGTCATACACGCTCTCGGCCACGAGCTCGCCCGGCGCATCGGCAGGCAAGGGCTTGCCTTCCTTGTCGAGGTAAGTCGGCTTCACCACCTCTTGTGCGGCCTTAGGCACCAGAACGAATGGCCGCTTGAGGTAGTGATAACCGTAGAGCGGTTCGTAGATCTGGTACGTGTAGGGCGTGTCGTTGGACCAGTACGACGCCGTCGGGTCCAGGTGGCGCGGAGAGTTCTCGATGACTGCTGAAAACGAGGTGTTTGTGGCGGCCATGTCGTCTGGCCAGGGGCTGTTGTTGCACCCCGTTGCGGCCAAGACCCACGCCACCATCAGGGCAGCGGACAGCCCAGCTCGCAAACGACGCAATGATGCGCCCATGAAATCTCTCCAACTCCGGCCTTCGCACTGTGCGGATAGACGATGCGAAAACAACAAATAAAAGCGCCTGCGGCAACTACCGGGTTGTGCCCAGTGGCTGCTCGAGGCGAGCGCTGCGGATTCTATGCGCAGCGTTGGTGCAGGCGCCTCAGGGTATTCAGCGCGCCCGTTTAGAGGCAGCTACCAACCTAACAGCACATCCCGTGCCTGGACGAGCAGAGTGACCTTGGCACCCACGGGCAAGCTCACCTTGGTCGGCACGTGCCCAAAAGGGAGACCGGTGAGGATCGGTGTCTTGGTCACTGAACGCAGATGCGCCACCATCGTCTTGAGGTTGTAGCCACGATCCAGCGGCGACTTACGGTAGTCGGTGAAGGCGCCTAGCACGATGGCCTTCTGTGCATCGAGTACCCCCGCCTGATGCAGTTGCAGCAGACTGCGTTCGATGCGGTATGGGTGCTCGTTCACGTCTTCCAGGAACAGGATGCCGCCCTTCACCTTGGGCCAATGCGGCGTGCCCAGCAGCGTGTTGAGCACGCACAGATTCCCACCCCACAAGGTGCCTTTGACTTCGAGTCCGTCGAAGCCCTCTTCGGTGCGGAAACCCACCGCTTCGAGCGCGCCGCTCATGGCTTCGGCAAAACAATCGGGCGTGATGTCGTCCAGCGTTTCGCGACCGAAGTCGTCGCAGGCCAAAGGTCCGGCCCAGCTGCGCTGGTGCGTGTGAGCCAGCAGGCCCAGGTGAAGAGCCGTCACGTCGCTATAGCCGACCCATCTCGTGCCATGCTCAACGCTGTGGCCAAGCAGCTTCCAGTCGATGCGATCGAGCAGCCGTGTGAGGCCATAGCCTCCACGCGTGGCCATGGCGATGGATGGCGCCTGCTTTGCAATGCGGTGCAATGCAGCAAGACGCACGTCGTCGTCACCGGCAAAGCGCTGGTGCCGCGCGAGCGCCGCTTCATCGACTTGCACGTCGAAGCCCATCGCACTCAGCCGCTTGGCCGCCAGACGCAACGGCGCTGCCTTGGGCAGCACGCCAGCCGGCGTGAAAAGCGTCAACGAGTTGGAGGTTGCCTCAGAGTGAGGGTGATCGTGGTGGTGATGTCGGCTCAATTTCGAGAACCTCTCCGGTGGGAATGGTGGGCGTGTCGTCGCCGTCGTCAGCCACCGTTGTTGCGGCAGTCGCCCCGCGGCGCTGCCGATAAAGTTCTCGGCGCTCTGCGAAGAAGTCGCGCAGCACCTTGGCGCAATCGTCGGCCAGCACCCCGCCCTGCACCTGGGTGTGATGGTTCAGCTGCGGCAGGCCGAAGAGGTCGACCACCGAGCCGGCGGCGCCGGTCTTGGGATCGGTCGCTCCAAAGACAACTCGCTTGAAGCGAGCATGCATCAATGCCATTGCGCACATGGCGCAGGGTTCGAGCGTGACGTACAGCTCGCACTCCGGCAACCGGTAGTTGCCAAGCAGCGTGGCAGCGTGGCGCAACGCCACGATCTCGGCGTGCGCGGTGGGGTCGTGCTCGGTGATCGGGCGGTTGTAGCCGGTGGCAATCACCTGCCCCGCCCGCATGATGACTGCACCCACCGGCACCTCGCCGACCAGCCAGGCGTTCTGTGCCTGGTCGAGCGCGACGCGCATCGCTTGTTCATCGGCAGGAGAGCTCATTGGTCGGAGTCGATCTTGCGGGTGCTCTGCTCCACGGCCCTGGCGATGTCGTTGCGCACCTGTTCCTGCACTTGCGCCGATTGCTGCTTCACGGTCGATGGGGTTGTCGCGTTGCTGGTTGTCGGAGCCACCTGAGCTGTGGCCTTGAATTGCCGGCTCGCCAACACGCCGACCAATGCCAGCGCGATCAACAGCGACACCCCACCGAACAAGGCCTTCATGCAACCACTCCACAGCTCGCGTAAACCCGGACTGTAGCGCGGCTCCACGCGAGATTGCTCGACACCCGTATGCTTGAGCGCCGATGCAAGACGCCCTCTTTCCCGACGAGCCTCACGAGCCCGAATCCCTCCCTAAGGCCACGCCATCTAGGCGGCGCGGCACGGGGGTACTGCCCCATGTGCCGGACGACACCGTGGTGGAACTGGCCCGGGCCCTGCCCGAGCGACTGCGTCTGGGCGGTTCGTCGTGGGGTTACCCCGGCTGGGCCGGCTTGGTGTGGGATGGCGAGTACAGCGAATCCAAGTTGGCGAGACAGGGGCTGGCCGCCTATGCGCAACACCCACTGTTTCACAGCGTCTGCATCGACCGCAGCTTCTACAGAGCGCTGACGACCTCGCACTACGCGAGCTATGCAGCCCAGGTACCGGAGAACTTTCGCTTCGTCGTGAAAGCACCCCTGGCCGTGACGGACGCGACCGTGCGCACGGAGAAAGGCCGTGCGCTGCAACCGAATCCGCTGTTTCTGGACCCCGATCTCGCCATCCGCGAGTTCGTCCAGCCGGCACTCGACGGCCTCGGCAGCAAGCTGGGCGCGCTGGTGTTCCAGCTCAGCCCTTTGCCGCTGCCCTTGCTCGCCGACTTGCCCGGCGTGATGGCACGGCTGCGCGCGATGCTGCAAGCCCTGCCTTCGTTTGCACCATCGGCACCTGACGGGGTGGTGGCCGTGGAAGTGCGCGACCGCGAGTTCCTCACACCCGTCTTCGCGCAGCTGTTGCGCGAATGCAAGGCAACCTACTGCCTCGGCCTGCAAGCCAAGATGCCGCTGATTCAGGAGCAGTTGCCGATGCTGCGTGCGCTGTGGCCCAGTCCGCTGGTCTGCAGATGGAACCTGAGCCCGATGCACGGCCCCTACGGCTACGACAACGCAGAGAAGCGATATGCCCCGTTCGATAAGATCGTCGACCCGGACCCGGACACCCGCGAGGCTCTGGCTCGCGTGATCGCGGGCACCACCGGCGCAGGCCAGAATGCTTTCGTGACCATCAGCAACCAGGCCGAGGGCTGCGCGCCGCTGTCTGCGGCCTTGCTGGCCGAAGCCGTGCTGGCTTTGCGCCGCTGAGCAGACGCTTCAGCCACGCAAGGACCATCGCCCCAGCGGGATGTGGCGCGTCTTTCCGATCAGGCTTTGGATCAGCACGAATTCGGTCACCGTCCATTGGATGGGTTCGACCTGCCGCTCCGGCAGCACACGTGTGTCGTACAGCAAGGTGACGTGGGGCGTGAAGCGCATGTCGAGGCTCTGAGCAAGACCTTCCTGCTTCAGCGCATCGGTCAAGGTCTGCCTGAATGCGACAAGCGGCGATGCATCATCACTGCAGAGCAGCACCAGTGGCTGCGGCCGCCTTGCCTTGTTTCGAAAACTCGCCACCCGATCAAGCGTCACATGAAACGGCGGTCAGGCTATGCGCGCTGCGGCCTGGCTCGCGGCAGCCACCAGCGGCTGCGGCAACCCCACGTGATCACCCAGGAAGTGCAGCGTGACGTGGAGATGCGGCGTCTTGAGGGGCTTGCCCTTCAGCTCGTGCGCGTCGCGGAAGGTCTGCGCGAGCGATGCAATCCTCGCCGCTGCATCGGCATCGGGCTGCAGCGCGAAGAAAAGGCGGTCAGTGGGTGCGACAGGCGGCTCGATGCCCGGCAACAGCAGCTGCTCGGGCACGCAGGCTCATTCCCACTCGATCGTGGCTGGCGGCTTGCTCGACACGTCGTAGGTCACACGGTTGATCCCGCGCACTTCGTTGATGATGCGGCCTGACACCTTCTTCAGCAGGCTGTAGGGCAGCTCGGCCCAGTCGGCGGTCATGAAGTCGCTGGTCTGCACGGCACGCAGCGCCACCACGTAGTCGTAAGTGCGGCCGTCGCCCATCACCCCGACACTCTTCACCGGCAAGAACACTGCAAAGGCCTGGCTGGTGAGTTCGTACCAGGTCTTGCCGGTCTCGGCGTCGCGTGCGTTGCGCAGTTCCTCGATGAAGATCGCATCGGCGCGGCGCAGCAGGTCTGCGTAGTCCTTCTTCACCTCGCCAAGGATACGAACGCCCAGGCCAGGGCCTGGGAAAGGGTGGCGGTAGACCATGTCGTGCGGCAGACCCAAGGCCACGCCAAGTTCTCGCACTTCGTCCTTGAACAACTCGCGCAACGGCTCGAGCAGCTTGAGCCCCAGCGTCTCGGGCAAGCCGCCGACGTTGTGGTGGCTCTTGATCGTGATGGCCTTCTTGGTCTTGGCGCCGCCGCTTTCGATTACGTCCGGGTAGATCGTGCCTTGCGCGAGCCATTTGGCGAACTGAAGCTTCTTGGCCTCGGCCTGGAATACCTCGACGAACTCGCGGCCGATGATCTTGCGCTTGGCCTCGGGGTCCGAGACACCGGCCAGATGGCCGAGGAACTGGCCGCTGGCATCCACGCGAATCACCTTGGCGTGCAGGCGGCCGGCAAACATGTCCATCACCATGTCGCCTTCGTTCAGGCGCAGCAGGCCGTGGTCGACGAACACACAGGTGAGCTGGTCGCCGATGGCACGGTGGATCAGTGCAGCGGCCACGCTGGAGTCGACACCGCCGCTCAAGCCCAGAATGACTTCTTCCTTGCCGACCTGCTCGCGAATGCGCGCCACCGCTTCAGTGATGTAGTCGCCCATCACCCAATCGGGCTTGGCCTTGGCGATGTCGAGCACAAAGCGGTTCAACAGCTCGCGACCCTTCACGGTGTGCGTGACTTCGGGGTGGAACTGCACCGCGTAGTAGCCACGCGATTCGTCGGCCATGCCTGCGATGGGGCAGCTCGGTGTCGAGGCCATCAGCTTGAAACCCGGTGGCAGCTGGGTGACCTTGTCGCCATGGCTCATCCACACCTTGAGCATGCCGTGGCCCTCCGGCGTGGCGAAGTCTTCAATGCCATTCAGCAGCTGCGTGTGGCCATGTGCCCTCACCTCGGCGTAGCCGAACTCGCGGTGCGAACTGGCTTCGACCTGGCCGCCTTGCTGCACGGCCATCGTGAACATGCCGTAGCAGATGCCAAGTACCGGAACACCCAGATCCCACACCGCCTGCGGCGCACGCAGATCGTGTTCTTCGTAGGTGCTGGCGTGGCTGCCCGACAGGATCACACCCTTGGGCTTGAACTCGCGAATGAACGCGTCGCTCACGTCGTTGGGGTGGATCTCGCAGTACACATGCGCCTCGCGCACGCGGCGCGCGATGAGTTGGGTGACCTGTGAGCCGAAATCGAGGATGAGGATCTTGTCGTGCATGTCAGGACTCGCGCCAAGCTGCCCCGAGAGAAGCTTGCGCTTCCTCGATGGGCAATGAACGAAGTGAGCGGGGAAGTTTCATGTCAGATCGTCGCGCCATCGCTGTGAGCGCTGGCTGACGGAAGGTCGAGGCGCGCGCGGCGCTGCTTGCGGAAATGCGTCCACGCGAGCAACAGCGCGCAAAGCTGTAATGCAGCGCAGAAGTAGAACGGTGCGCCGAGGCGCCAGTCGCCTTTCGGCATTTCCGACACCATGCTGAGCAATGGAGCACCGATCAGCGGCGCCAGCACGGCCGCCATGCTGTTGACCGAGCTCACCGCACCCATGGTCTTGCCCTGCGAGCTGGCATCGGCCGCCCCCGAGATCAGGCTCTGGATGGCCGCGGCGGCCGTCGAACCCAGCAAGCCGCAGATGATGACCGCGTACATCATCCAACCCTCGGTGACAGCACCGAAGGCGAAGTACGACAGCGTCGAGGACGCAAGCCCGATCAAGGCGAGCCGCTTGGCGCCGAAGCGATTGAGAAGCCGACCCAGCAGCACGCCTTGCACCAGCGCCGAGGACACACCCACCGCAAACAGCGACAGGCCGTTTTCCATCGGTCCCCAGCCGAACTTGAAGGTCGTGTAGAGCACCCAGCAGGTGTGCAGCACGAACTGCGCAAGCCCCGCGCAGGCCACTACCGCCACCAGCTTGCCGACTCCCCGCAACTGAGTCAGAGCCGACAACGAGGTGATGGGATTGGCAGCAGCCCAGCGAAATGGCTTGCGGCGCTCCTTGGGCAGCGACTCCGGCAACACGAAGTAGCCGTAAAGCAGGTTGACGAGCGCCAAACCGCCTGCCACGAAGAACGGCAGATGGAGGCTGAAGTGGCCCAACAGCCCGCCCATCGACGGCCCAAGAATAAAACCCAGGCCGAACATGGCGCCCAACATCCCGAAGCGCTTGGCGCGCAGCTCAGGCTCAGAGATGTCAGCCACATATGCGTTGGCCACCGCGATGTTGGATTGCATTGCTCCGCTGAACAACCGCACCACGATCAGCATCCACAGTGCCGTGGCCACGGCGGTCACGAAGAAACTCAGTGCGAGGCCGCAGAACCCCACGAGCAGCACGGGCCGGCGACCGTACTGGTCGGACAGCGAGCCAATGATGGGAGAGCCGAAGAAGTTCGCGATGCCGAATGCGAAACCGACAGCGCCGGTCCACAGTGCCTGATCGCTTTGTGAACCTCCGGTGAACGTCCCGACCAGCACCGGCAAAACCGGGATGATCAAGCCGATGGACACCATGTCGATCAGCACCGTCAACATGATGAACCGCATGGCGGCCTGACGCGGCACTCCGGGGAGGGCCGCGTCGCTCACGACAGGCTCATTCGGCACGGTAGTTCGGCGCTTCCTTGGTGATCTGCACGTCGTGCACGTGGCTTTCGCGGATGCCTGCCGAAGTGATCTCGACGAACTCGGCCTTGTCGCGCATGTCGTCGATGCTGGCACAGCCGCAGTAGCCCATGGACGCGCGCAAGCCACCGGCCATCTGGAAGACGATGCTGATCAACGAGCCCTTGTATGGCACGCGACCTTCGATGCCCTCGGGCACCAGCTTGTCGGCATTCGGATTGGCGCCCGTGTTGTCTTGGAAGTAGCGATCTGCCGAGCCTTGCTGCATGGCACCGATGGAGCCCATGCCGCGGTAGCTCTTGTAGCTGCGGCCCTGGAACAGCACGATCTCGCCGGGCGCTTCTTCGGTACCGGCGAACATGCCACCCATCATCACCGTGTGTGCACCCGCCGCGATGGCCTTGGCAATGTCGCCCGAGTAGCGGATGCCTCCGTCCGCGATCAACGGAACGCCGGAGCCTGCTAGCGCCTTGGCAACGTTGTCGATGGCGGTGATCTGCGGCACGCCCACACCGGCCACGATGCGCGTGGTGCAGATCGAGCCCGGGCCGATGCCCACCTTGACACCGTCGGCGCCCGCTTCGGCCAGCGCCAGAGCCGCCGCACCCGTGGCGATGTTGCCGCCTACGACGTCGACATGCGGATAGTTCTGCTTGACCCAGCGCACGCGTTCGATCACGCCGGCGCTGTGGCCGTGGGCGGTATCGACCACCAGCGCGTCGACGCCGGCTTTCACCAGCAGTTCGACGCGTTCTTCGGTGCCCTCGCCCACGCCCACGGCGGCCCCGACACGCAGCTTGCCTTGCGCATCACGGGCTGCGTTCGGGAAGTTGGTCTGCTTGGTGATGTCCTTCACCGTGAACAGACCGCGCAGCTCGAAGGCGTCGTTAACGACGACCACACGCTCCAGCTTGTGCTTGTGCATCAGCGCCTTGGCTTCAGCCAGCGTGGCACCGTCGCGCACCGTGATGAGCCGTTCGCGCGGCGTCATGATCTCGCGCACCGGGATGTCCATGCGCGTTTCGAATCGCAGGTCGCGGCCGGTCACGATGCCCACCACGCGGCCGTCCTCGAGCACCGGGAAGCCCGAGATGCCGTGCTGCCGGGACAGCGCGATCACATCGCGCACCGGCACGCCGGGCGAGATGGTGATCGGGTCGCGCAGCACGCCAGATTCGTAGCGCTTGACGCGCGCCACTTCGGCGGCTTGCTGCTTGGGCGGAAGGTTCTTGTGGACGATCCCGATGCCGCCTTCTTGCGCGATGGCGATTGCCAAGCGTGCTTCTGTCACCGTGTCCATGGCGGCGGACGCCAGGGGCAGGTTCAGGCGGATGTTGCGGGAGAAGTGGGTCGAAAGCGAGGTGTCGCGTGGCAACACCTGAGAGAAAGCCGGCACCAACAACACATCGTCGAAGGTGAGCGCTTTGCCTAGAAGGCGCATGAGGAAGCTCCTGAC
>Ga0307515_10004047_pt1 | contig 30597 bp, 27 predicted proteins | sample 17_EM_MG_FD_194513 | JGI IMG/M metagenome (GOLD analysis project Ga0307515, IMG submission 194513) | Populus trichocarpa ectomycorrhiza microbial communities from riparian zone in the Pacific Northwest, United States - 17_EM | ecosystem: Host-associated > Plants > Roots > Unclassified | place... | reverse complement strand
CGCCTATGAATGATAACAATCATCTACAAATCTAACAGTGTGGCTGGAGCTGACCGAGTGATTTTTTGTGAAGCCAGAATGCGCGAAGAACCTTTTATTGTTGATGGACTTCCAGCTTGCAGAAGGTCACGCACAATGGAGAGACGAAAGTCAAAGTGCTCCTCAGTGCTCTCTTTGTTTGCTAGAAGATCTTGATAGATTATGAGGCTATTGATGAGGGCTGTCTCCAGAATTCAGTAGAAAATTGGATACCAATTGCATCTGGATATGAGCTGTGTATAAAAATAGGTTCGATACTGGTCAGCCACATCCACACCCACCTTGTGCTGGTTGTTGGCATCAACAATGACTGGTATATCAAGCTCTTTCTGGCGTTCTCCAGGAAGAAATGTGGAATTTGCTCCACTTGCATTAATACTCTTGTTGCCTGGATGCTTTCTCATTCTCAGCACTAGTGAATCCTCACCACTTAAAGGGTGGATTGTAGGCATAGGAATTGGTGTTGGCTACAAGCTGTCCCATGATGGAGTTGGTAAGAAAGAGATTGAAGATTTGAATTGGAAAAATATTATCCAGCCCAGGGAATGAGATGGGCAATCGGTTCCATGCTTTGTGAGGAGGGACAATACGTTGTAAAGGGTTGAATGTGGGAAGCTCAGGAAGATCTGTCGAATTTTGAATTGGTTTTTTGAGTGTTTTGTTACGCCTCTTGGCTGGGTGATCAGCGGTGATTGACCCAGCTGGCTCAATATATGCGTCATCTGAGGAGCTATAATTATCGTCAAGGTTGAGCATCTGAGGTGGAGCTTTGGTAGTTGGTGAAGACACATCAGGTATAATGACAGGTCGGTGCTGGACCACTGTAGGTGGTGATGGTGGTCTGTAGGAGGTGCGCTTTGGACCAGAGTGATCATCCATGATGCGATGCTTGGCACTTTGTTTTTTTACATTTTTTGGTGAGGATGGTGGAGATGAGAGTAGAAGTGGTGGGGGTAGGTAATTGACATTAAGATTCCAAGGTCTGAGGGCTTCTCCACTCATGGTTGTTGTGGTGTGGTAGATGGGAAGTGGGAAGGTGGTTGCCACTGGGCTGGAGGATGGTACTCTCACAATCTCCAAAGTACTGCTATTTATATGCAACTCAGCACCACAGAACTTGTCACACTGCCACAAGAATTCACAAATAGAAGCTTCTACTAGTTATCTTTCAATTCATAATATTCTAGGGGGGGGTTTAAGTGGGTGGCTGTGTTGTTAGAAGCGACAAGGCGCAGCGCACGCGAAAGTGGCTTTCGTGGGCCCGCTACCGGCAAAGGGATACCAGGGTTCCCACAAGGTCATCCACTGCAGTACTAAATCGGTGATGATATGCTTAGATAAGGCTGAGTGGACGGAAAGCCTCGCTTTCTGCCTCCCAGAACCGTTTTGGAAATTTTGCTAATGTTGCTCTTTTTCACTCCGCCCGTTTCCGGTTTCGTCATCCGGTACTACCGTCTCCACACTCCTATACTAAGTCAACATTGTTTCTTTAGAAATTATCATTTCAGTGCCCTCCCTTATTGTACAGTACATTTCACCCCCATCCAAGGTCATCGTCATTTCTAGCTCTCATCATCTCGGTGCCCTCCTTTATTATATATCCTCTATGCCTTCCTTCGCGTAGATTTGGTGGGTATATTTGCAACCGAATCCGTGCGTTTCGACCCATGTTAGTGATCTCAGGATATGGCCTAAATCTTGACGCTTAACCCCAAACCCATTCTTCGCCGCGCCCATTCTCACCAGCCTAGTTCCCATGTTTTCACTCTTACCCAGGTGCAATTGTCAACCCCGTCCTAGAGTAAAGTCGCACCACCGCGTCTTCATCTTCTACTTCCCACCCTTCAGCATTGACTTAAGCCATATAATTTTCTTTTCAGCACAGGATACGATTACGGCGGACAAGTGACGTCTCGACTATGAAGTACAGGTGTCGAATCAACTAGTTGCCTCGGCCGCGCGTCGGGTTTGGAGAGCAGAGACACTCATTTCCACAGCAAGGCCTAATTAAAATGACAAGAGATGAGTTGGTAAAAGTCAGTGCGAATGTTTTCCTTTCGTTGGACGAACAAGTGCTGATAAGATGAGGACTGCCGAGTCCCAGTGCGATCCTCTCTCATTCAGTCTATCTGGAATTGTGCCCCAAGAGATACTCGACCGTTGCAATTGCGGTCGAGAAGGTGCTCACCAGTGCGCTGCCGATTGCGCCTGAAAAGTCGCACCCCAAATTCTCTAAGCACCTAGGAATAGATATCGTTGCAGAAAATAAGAAATGGGAATGCAGAAACTACGTAACCTGGGATTCCCACATCGGCACTGCGGTAGCGTCTTGGCGATGTCTTGCAGAAATAGGGCTGAGCGGATGACAGCCTTTGTTTTTGTGGATTTGTCGGTGTCTGGCATAGTTGTGTGGCACGTGTCTAATCACCTCATGCATACGGCCCAGGCGCCTTATTAGGGGCGTGGGCGCGTCCAGCGCCCACACCTAACAAGCCGCTAGCGGGGCACCTCGTACCTGCTCCCAACCTCAGCTCCCCACTACCATATCTATCCAACTTTGAGCTCAATTAACTCCATGAGTTTTACTTTAACCAAGATATTGTTTATATATGATATGTAATTAACAAGATGCTCTTTCACTTGCTTGTCTCCTCTTTTAGTTTCCTCTAATATCCTAGGAGTGGCTGATGATCAAGTACAGTGGCTTAGACAATACTTAGTACTGTTGATGCTGCTAAGCACTGCTTAGCACTGCTGGTATTTTGCACCAGGTAAATTATTTCTACCTAACACTTAGATACATGTCATATACCATCAGGTAAGTCTATTCTACCTGACTGTATGTTACGATATGGAAGTTGGGGAGAACCGTGTGTATAGACTAAGGTACAGAAAGAAGGGAGTGAGAAGAAGAGAGACTTGAGATATATACAGGAGGCATCAGCCCCGGTTACAGCCAGCTGTATCAGACCCTTGTATATATGTAACACTGTAAAATACATCTGTAATGAGTGATAGCTTATGACTCAAATATAGAGACCAACCAGTTTACAACCAGTATCAGTACCAGGCCAACGATAATGCAGAACCCATCTGTATATAGTATAGCTACTCTGTGCCAAAGAGCTTCAAATTTGCCCAAGGATTGGTGGAGTTATGGGTGACTGCTAAGGGAGGAGAAGGAGAGCTACCTACCCCATATGATTTCTCCACCACTTGTGGTTGGAATTTATTGCCCTTGCTGCCTGAGTCTCTTTAGCATGCTACGAGACTACTTGGGTGCTGCTTGGCAGTTTCTAGGGACAATGAGATGTCACTTGGGCAAAAATTACCTCAGTTATGATACTATAAAGGGTCTTCCACTGCAGCAAATCAGTAATAGTACCTTTCTCATTAACCACTAGCCCAAATCTGCCAAGACTGATATTAATTGACAGCTAGCATATCATATATGCTCTGATTGTATTATCAGTGAATTCCATTTACAATTGGTGATGAAACATGGGGGGTTAGAAGGTGGGCAAAAACCTGCTAGCTTCATGGGCTCTCACTCACATTTTCATCTTACTCAAAATTGGACTGTTTGACTTGATTTTTAGATTGACATGTAGGCCTTGGAGTTGTCTATTATACTGCTGTCTCTGATATTCTTTCCATCGTGTGGTTGTTGAGCAATTTGCAATTTTGAAAAAAATCCGGGATTTGCAAGATGCCCCGCTAGCAGCTTGTTAGGTGTGGGCGCTGGGCGTGCCCACGCTCCTAATAAGGCGTCTGGGCTGTATGCATGAGGTGGATAGACTATCTACTGCCTTCCGGCTTCCTGTCGCGATCAATTGTATGGCAATACCCAAGGTTGATATAAGTAGGTTCACAAAGTCGCCTCCAAGAGAGGAGACATACATGAAATTAGTAACACAAAATCAGTACAAGTAACCTATCGAGAACAAACGCCAGATGCTCGCTACAGGAAAAACAAAGATTTATGGCCTCCTACTAGGAGGCCTCGCGCCTTCCTCTTTCCCCACTATCACCTCAGCAAAAGCTACACTAAAAAACGAGACAGTCACATCCAACACAAAGAAAGTAAGGAAGAGCGAAAGCGATCGATCAAGAACAAAGGCTAGGGACTAGTTGCAGAGACAAAACGGAAAGCTATAGGTTCCTCGCCTCTTCCCTATTGTCCCCTTCCCTCACCTTCCGATCCATTTCCTACCAAATAGCGCTGCTTTCTGCGTTTCGTAGAATTTATATCGGTATCTGAGCGGTTGATTGCATAGATAGCGGAAATGCGAGACTGCATCATGTCTGAATTTTCGGCGCATGTAGCGAGGAACGCAATTCCTTTGATGGCTTGTTGATGCTCCGGCCTCATGTCTGTAGCCTTGAGAGTATGGAGCTGAGTTATTCCTAGGATGAAATCGTGATGGAAACTTCCTTCTGTCTGGGAGGGTGGGAATACCCTCCTTGGGAAAGCAAGTCGCACTGCAGCGAGATTACGACGAAAGAACTGTGGTACTTAGTTAGCAATCGGCACTCAGTTAGTAATCTTCAAATGCCGACTCTGGCAAAATGTTTGATGCCACGCTTAATAACCTCGTCTTCTTCAACAATGCTGAGGATGTAGTGGTTCGTCGCGAATGGGTCATAATGTTGGGCACGAGACGAGTTGGGGTATTATATCATGAAGTCCTGGGACATCTCATGACGCCGTGGGTGATCTCCTATGACCGGCCTCTTTTCGGAGATGAACTGAATGACACGGCACGATATGTCGCTTGCTGTCAGTAATAGATCGTGCCTATTTCCATCTCTCTATTACAAGATATAGCTGCCTCTCATTCTCGGCTTCCATTGTCTCCTTCATGCAAATTTCCAGATCACGCTTTTTTTTGTTTTGTTTTAATCATACTGTATTCGCTCTACTTAGAGTATGACAGCCCCTTAGTCCCCTCCGCCTCCGGGCTGGCCGGCTAGATGGCGGAGCTCCACTCCTGCTACCCATCGTCCCCTTCCCAGATCACGCTTTTCTTTCTGCAACTCGCACAATGTCTTCAGGCAGTGCCAATATTCAGGCTGCTTCCACTTCTGTTGAGGTGTAATATAAAATACGAGATATCCCGAGACTATAGCCGGAGTTATGAGCACTACTTCGTTAAACTGGGACGACGGCACGGGCGCAGAGGATACGGGAATCAGAGCACCGTCTCATTAACCGGAACGATGGTATGGGTGTGGAGGATACGGGATCTAGAGGCCTCAAACGGGACGATCAGCACCGACTGCAAATGGGACGGATATTGTCGGAGGAGACGGTGGTGGGAGAACTGAATAGAGTGGGATTCGGGCCGAATTTACATTTGTTTTCTCGTTTCCTTTCTTGTTTCTTGTTTTGTTTGGTGCCTTGCTTTTGCTCTTAGTTGGATTTGCGATGTAACGGGGAAGATCTCAGAGAGATGAGGGCCACGGAGGGAGTACTAAGAAGGAAGAGACTCGCGTGCTTCACACCAAGTGGCCCGGGAGGAGTTGTGGTGGGAAATGGGTCCCACCACTACAAAGCTACGCCGGTTGAGTGGGTATGTGACTAGGTTAGGGTTGTTTCAGCCCTGCATCACACTATCGTAGCTTAAAGGCTTAGATACTTAAGTATACGGCATTCCAAACAGAGCCAATTACCACCTCTTCTATTTTCTTTTCTCTTTAGTTTCTAGCTAATCAAGCATTATCTCCCTGCAGCTACTCCCTTTCTACGCTCCCCGAAATGAAACCTTCATTTTCGTAGCTACCTCCGAAAGCTACAGTGCGTGGAAACTTGAACCAGGTTTTTTAGCGGCCTGCAGATCAGGCCGGACCGGCCGCAAAATCTGAGGCCTCCTTAGCGTAGGCCAGGCCGACCTCACCTTTAAAACCCTCTACTGCAAAAACCTTATTGCATGATAGGTCTCTGCCTTCTTATGGCCGGAGATGAGTCTCGTATGGGCGGAGGTGAGTCTCGTATGACCGGAAATTGCTGTCGGCCTGAAGGGTCTATACATAGATGCGTTCGCACGCATTCACACTTGTACTCTCATATATATATGGCCTTGTGGCCCTCTTAGATAATATACAATCAAGCTTCTCTAGCATCACTATTTCAACAAACCTGGCGGCCATCGACAAATCAGGACGGGCCGGCCGCGATTTTGGGGGCCTGCACTGACGGAGGCCAGGCCAGGCTTCATGCAGGTGGGCCGGGCCTGGCCGTTTCGGAACACTGCAAGCAAGCTACACTGAAAGGAGTGTCGTCGGACTTGATATTCACACCAATCCGACAACTTGGTGGGGATATAAGGATGAGTACTTGCGAAGCGAAATGGATTGATACGATCTATACAACGAGAGGGAGAATAAGAATTACACCTCAGGTGAATACGAACAGAGTTCAGTACAAAGAAAGATTATGCAATGGAACGCAGATACTCAAGAGTGTATCAGTGGCATAGTGGGCTTGAAACATGATATCCTAAGGTATATGAGCACGGGGTTGTAGGTCCTAGGTATCTGCTGAGGTCAAGAAGCTAAGCCGACTAAATAACAGAATTATACGTGACCCGAGGACGCACCCCTCTCCCATCGACATATCTTAAGCGGTTCGAGCAACGGGATGACGACCAGTCCTGGTGGTGCGGGAAGACTGCGCAGACTCGGAAACACTTCTGGCACTGCAGGTAATGGAGGGATGAGCACCGAGAGCTGGGAGAGCGGTAGGGCAGGCAACGGGCTAGAAGGCGAGAAAATACTGGCACGTGCAGATATCAGAGCTATTCTCAGTGGAGATATGTGATCAGGCGGTGATGGACTTCCTTGCCGCCACCGAGGTAGGGGAGATTCTACACCGGTGAGCAGAGCTTAGCTTCGGTCTTTCTCTTTGTTTTGCTTTTATGTGCAGTCATTCGTTGTGCTTTTGTTTGTTAAAGGGGAAGAAATGTCGAGGAAGGGGATCTCTGCCACCTACATAAGGAGATCGGAATGGATGCAGGATGTGATCACCAAGCTTCATTTTTTGGTTCGATTAATTTCTTTCCGACTTCCATTTCCGAGATGTACTGTCCTACAGTTCGAATTAATCTTCACAGTGGTTGACGAACAAATCGGTCTTCACATCAAGAGAAAATGCATGCCATTCATTAACCTCAGCTTATGGCAAACACCCTAGGCAACTTGTATAGACCGTAAATTTCATAGAACACTAACGAAACACCAGGGGAAAATATCCACAATAAACCCAATACGAGAAAGTATAAAAACAAGGCCTATCACTCAGCTTCAATGGCCTTAGGTTTTCGTCCATACACAACGTAGCTAACAAGGTTAGTCGTGGAGGGGCTAGGAAGATGCGGAAACTTACTAGTAAATGTATACGTGATAATTCTTATTCCTTCCAGCCTGGGCGGCATTTTGGCAGATAATGTCCGCTTCCTCAGCATCCATCCCCAGAATTCTCGTGAAAGCGGCTAATGGCCCGATGCCCGTGTCAGCGCGGGACGTACAAAATTGTGCAGCTGATGAACCACATACCCATGCCATATGCGTGATACCCGGTATCGCAAGCCATCATAGCCATGGCACCCACGTGCTTAAGCTTTGGGTCCTTTGCCCATGGCGCAAGCGGCTGCTTATATTTGAAAACCTTTACATCCTCGAAACTGGCATTCTCGAGGTTGATCTTCAGCGATTCCCCGGTCACGTATCGCGGACGCCCAAGCTTAGCCATTGCATCGCTAAGGAGATCCGTGTATTTTTTGACCTCAGGAGACATGGTGTTGTCGTCGCTGTAAGGAACGAGGGTTATTTCCGCCAGCTCGATATACCCGCCGGGTTTGGTGTGACTTAATACGGGTGCAAATTAGCAGGTTTCCGGGAGAAGCGGCGAGGAGTTCCCCATCCGTGCAAAGGAGGAGAGAAAGGCTTGATGGTGGCGTCACATACATATAAGCTTGGCTCAATACTTTGCTCCAGTTTGTAAGAGATTGCGCAAGATTTCTGATGTGAATAAAGTCGAAGGAATCCTGCTGATTAATTGTTCAGCAAAGACAATCCGGCGTTGAATGCGTTGAAATACCGGACGATATGTCCATTCCAATTCGGTATCATCAACTTCGAATCGGCAGTTTGGAGGCACCCATCGCGGTTGAATTGGACTGTTACGGGGGGCGTATGAGAACTCGCGCAGACTGAAAACACTCATGAGAAAGGGAAGCGCACCTGAGATCCGTGCCAACGACCTCCGAGGCTGGATACTTTTCAGCCATTTCTATAGCCCATATCCCCGTTCCAGTGCCGACATCAAGAATGCGATGTGGCGAGTCTCCTATGGGCGCCTTATGTAGCTGTCTTTGCAATAGAATGAGGAAGATCTCGTGATGAAGATCAAGTCTTTGAAGCGAATTGTATTAGTGAACATTGTTCCTCAGTCTTCGAGAGGTATCGTGCACCTATCCTGCTCTACCTCATCAGTGGGAAGAACGTTCTTGTCCGTCCCAAAGTAGGTGTGGTATCGGCGTCCTGTTCACAGCCGTCAGACATCTTTTGCGCGAGTTTCACATCCCCTGGTACCATTTTCATATGCGTATTCGTTAATCGAGGACGTTAAACTGGCAGTACTCGTATCGTATCCGAACGAGGCGTAGTCTTCGTTATCACTGTTCCGAAGCTATATGTGGCATTATCTCAGCATTGGGGTTTGATCTGTGCCAGGCGAGCATAAGCATGGCATACCACGGCTGGGTCGACTTCGATGGTTCCTTCTTCGGTCGCCATCATGATATTTCGTGGTATTTAAGGTGAGTTCCCTTATTATGACCATTGGGCTATTAGCGCCGTCGCGGGTCAGCACTTTATACCCGAGCACACCAGAATCTCCCGAGAATGCCACATGCGGCGCCAACTGGAATGGGATGCGAGTGCAGGCTGCAAGAAAGGTGCTTGGATATGTATCTCGGTAGCGTGGCTGGGCAGTATACACGGACCAGAAATTCCCCGTTACGGTGGCTGTTCTCGGTACTAGAATCGTGCGGGTAACTACGGAAACAGGTTTAGTTGCCCAGCGGCGCTACCGACCTACACCAGCGGCAATTTCCATGCGGCTGGCCTCACGCTACACCGAGGCTAAAATACGACGTGTCAAATATTCTCCGCCTGCTCCAACTACCTAACCCGACCCTCGCGAGATCCTCGATTGTTGTTTCGCGACAACACACCCTTATCTTCTCCCTTCGCCAAGTCCTCTCACCAATCGACACTAAGATGGTCGCCGTTAACTGATAGGTGGCTTAGTATAGTCCAAGTTTCTGCATGCAGCTGTAATTGAAACAAACTCATAATATGATACCTACATCAAAAGTTTCCGATTGATGCTAGTTCCAAGTGTTTTACTTGAGTGGATGAAGATAGAATTAAAGCTGCTTAGCGCATGAAATAAAAGATAAAGCCCAGTCACTGGTTGCTTATCGTCTCGGCGGTAAGAATCGCCAATCTACCTAATCTAGCGCTGTTGAGATGAATGCGATTGGCGCATGGGGGCTTCGGTCGTACCTGGTGATGACGATCAAAGAAGCACACGCGATCCTTAACCCGGCAAATATTTCAGGCTACTGAGCAATTTGGAGGCTGGGTATCATAGCTAAATTCTACCGAAGGCTGAAGCGTACTGTATATCTAAATCTAGGTTTATAACGGGCGCATAGAACTGTATAGATTTTCATTCTGAGGACGTAATTTTCAAAAGCCTGTTTGTCAGAGTTGTAGTAAGCCTATTGATGTGGGGGTTATAAGGCATTCTATGATTCCAGTGGTCTACGGTTTTCTTCCCGGCACGTCGTTTACGCCATCCCTCTCGTCTATGCGTAATGCTTGCTCATACTGGGATCTAGTGCCGTGTTGCCGAGTAGGGTGATTATCGCCAAGCGATTCCCCCGCACAATTCGCCGCAGTGTGCGCAGCCTGAAAGCGGTATATAATTGTCAGTTGTCACGAATCGGAACTATGTATATCCAACACTGTACCATAAGTCACTCCTCACTCACCATCCAGCGTTTGTTTAGCGCTGGTTCGAAATTAATATAGAGCACCAAAAGAATTCGCATGTTGGAACCCTGGACCTTCGCAGTCTTCTCCGGAGATAGTCAGTCGTACCTACATGCATTTGTAGACCGATTGAACTAGTCTCGACACAACATTTGATAAACCAATTTTTAGGTCTGAATCGGGCTGATTGGGAGGTTCGTGAGCTCGTGGTAGTAGTAGCGGCACTCCAATGGCAATCGACTTGAATTCTCGGGATTCCGAGGTCAGCTATACTTTCAACACGAGGCTCCTACGAGTTGTCGTAGGAGAATCCAGTCGGTGGTCTATCGAACGGCTTTTTCAAGTTGGTGTTTAGCCAAAATCCCTGTATACCAAGCGGCACCTATCAAACTAAGTATACAGCTAGGTAGGTGCGACTCGAAACTACGAGATGGAATGACTCCCGAGTGATGCTCCAGATGAATGTCACTTGCCAAACACTGACCAGACTCAGCACCCCAGTACTCCAATGGATCCCTGAGATCTTCCGGAGGGCTGGAAGAAAGCAACCGGGTAGAATCCCACCCGTCTTCGCTGCCAAGACTGTGGAGAAGAAGAACTTAGTTCCCATACCACAGCAATTAAGATATATTAATCCCCCCCGAGATTAGGAAGTTTATATTCAGCGACACTGGGTGCTATGCATGGGAGCTGCAATTGCAGCTCTGGGATCTCACGAAACCTTGCGACAGCCCAGAAGTATCTTGGGATAGATAACTTGCCAGCCTCAAGCCCATGTCTGGACTGTCTTCTTCCGTGGAGACCACTGAAACCAGTCTTAACCTGTTGTGAATGTGTTGCAATGAGGAGGGAGAACCGTGTGCGAGGGAATTGATTATCGTACAGAAAGAAGAGAGAAAGACTCGAGATATATACTTTATACCGAGTCTTCGGGTATGCCTTTGCCACCATTTGTTACTTTTGCCATCCTTTACTACCCTTATTATTCGCTACTCTTGCTACTGGCTATTTAACATAATGTGTTGCATATATGGTCTATCTCCCTGGCGTATGGCTTCAGTTGGGCTGATGCATAATCTCCCTAAGATGATGGTCATTCCAGACTCAGCTGGAGATGCCAGCTGAGTGCGCATGCATGCGTGCAAAGGCATACTCTGCACGCCGTATATAAGATCATGAATGTACCTGTACTTTAGAATACAAGCTTCTAGCAATCAGTACATTTCAACATAATGGTCACTTGTTCGTACGAGTGATATCGTATGTTAAATATTAGACGGATACTGCTTAAATTCTACACAAGAGGTGAGGACACCATTTTGATATGGCAGAGGATAATCTGGTCATTAACTTAATACAGTGCCCCCTATGAGCGGTGTCTTCTCAAAGTCCCTCGTGAATAATTTTTACAGTGGTTTCATTATGTTCTCATTCAGACTTAGAAAAATCGATTGGTTGGGAGTAAGGTTCAGTCGTAATGGTGGAAGCAATTTCATGTAGTAAGACCCAGTCCATCAATGAATGGCATGATTCTCAAAGAGCCTCAAGACGAAGAGGGACTACCCTCGATACTACAAATGTCGTAGCCAAATTGTCACGTGAATCTGGTCAAATCAATCCAATCTTCTATAACTACCGTAGACCAGGAGGAAAACCACGAAAAGTTCACCGTTCTTACAGATGTGGCTCGCAGTATATTTTCAGTAATGCCACATAGTGTTAGTAGACGCAAACCTCTCAATGGGACGTGGTAGATTGGAGGAAGTCTCATACTGCTAGAGAGAGCTATATGCTAGAGAAGGTTTTCAAATAATGGCATCCTAGCAGACGTGGCGTTGGAATTGGCAGTTGATAATGATACAGAACTCGAAGATCAGGGGTTAAACGAGTTGCCGAATTCATGGAAATGTGGAAGTGAAGCAGGGGACTTTGGAGGATGCAGAAAGTTACACTTTACATTCAAGAATTTAAATATGATATCGGGGATTTGTGAGGGCTAAGACGAAATCAAAACGAAGCCTAAACTCAGTTCCATTACTTCTCTTCTTCCATTCTACACAGCAGTTCCGAAACATAATCCCTGTTCCTCCTCTATTTCTCCTCCGCTCTAGTTTGCTTTAAGCCTTCAGCTTGCAAACTCGCAGCCCTGACTGATATGAACGAACGTAACCGCAAGAAGCCTCAATCCTCTGAATGTGTCTAATCCACCTGGCATAGCTCTTCGCTTCGAAGCTTCTCCTACAATCTCCCGCGTTCTACAAGCGAAAATCACGAGAAGTCCTAGTTAAGCCCGCTACACGCCGGAACAGCTTAAGAGCAGAAACGATATGCCAAAAGCCGAACGGGATAAACCAAAGAAGGATGGCAAGATGAAGCCTTTCCGGGAGAATAAAAGTCAAGCAGAAGCCAATATTGTCAATACCCTGGAAGAAGCGGATACAAAGGTGAAAGCCTTGTCCTAGTACGGTTCTAGTAAATGCTGATGAGCTTGGAGTGCTAGTTGACACCATCCTCCCTGCCACCTCTTTTTGGCGCGAGAAAAATATAAGCTCGAAAGCCTAGTATGGCTGGAGGGAAGCATTTCAGTGCCGTTTTGAGGAGGAAAAATTTAGGTACCCCAAGAACTATGTTTCGCATACAGTCTCGAACTGCAGAGGGTGAGTACAAGACAACGAGGAAGTCTTAAAAGTCTTAAGTGACCAAGCGCAAAATCCTTTGGCATAGAGTAGTGGGGCTGAACGAGACGTGGGAAGAATAGAACACTGCCACGAGGTGAATGGTTGAGTCCTTGTTACCGTATCTCGGTGCTATATGTCATCACTTGGTAGAATAGCCTGACGCCCAGTTTATTGGTTGTTATATAACCGCACCAAAGAAAAACAAAACATTCATCAAGTCAGCTCGCCGCATACCCTAGCTATAGGTTCTGACAAGCGGTTAGCTGGGGCTCGTGAACAGCCTCCGAAGCCCTCTCGGCTTCTGACTGTCTGCAACTTCGTCGGAAACAGCTGAAGAGCTGTGCCTCCTTGTGATCGTTCTGACGTGGTTTGATAACCGCTCTTCGTACTGCTTCCTCTCACTCTCGTCTCTACAAAACAGATGTATTCCGTGCTGATTCCCATGACGCATTAAAAGAACCACTAACCCATGACCACAAATACATAAACCCACAAGGGTTGGCCAAGTACCCTTGCTGAGTTCGTCAAGCTTGACGGTGTCATTGATTTCGACGTGACCGCCGGAGAAGGGTTTAATCCAGGCAGACCAGCAGAGGCAAGTATTAAATCTAAAGATAATTAGATGTTCGTGGCTTCAGAGAACGAGGGAGACTGAACAACCTTCCAACAAATGCCGCGACAATAAAGGCAATTGTAATTGAAGCGATAATAAGGTCCTTCGTCAGTATCGTATACCACCGATATTTTCCAGTTAGGAAGGTGCCTAAGAACCAAGTTAAGAACAAACTAAGTAACCAGCAAAGTAAAAACCCAAGTTGCGTGAGCGATCTGTGGCACAGCGGTTAGGTTAGCCGGCCCTAGGACACTATATATCGCGGATTACGAACCGACATGAGAACCCAGTAGTAGGCGTTAGCCAGGTTACAGTCATGGCGCAACCAACCGCAATTATCAGGGGGAGAGTGGAGTAAATGTAAATCTGGGTTACTGATCGATCGCCTGCAAAGCCGTGGACGTTCCGGTATTGTACTTCTGTCGGGGCTTTCGATGGAGGGAGGTACTTCGTTGGTCGGTATGAATAGTTGCCGCCGCCGTATGGTAGCGCATTATCCAACGTCTCGCAATACTTCCATACTACACGTCTAGAGAAAGGGCTGTGTAACTTAGAGATCCTTCCCCACGCTTCCGGATCCGGAATTTGCCAAAACTCATCGATCTCCGCTTTCAGATCACGGATAATTCGGGCAGCGGCGCGGTTCGAGGTAAAGCCGCCAACCATTGAACTTAGAAACACAGCAGGAATCAGCCAGCTCATTGATAAGGCAAATGCAATTGAATATGCCGTCTTCCTGTCGAGAGGTGAGCATGATGGAATGTCGAGCGCGCAATTCCGCTTCGAGTGCGTAATCAGAGATTTGAGGAATGAGGCAATGATTGCCACGACATAGCCCGCAATGGCAAAGGCCGTACGACGAAGCTCATCGACACGGGATTCGGAAAGCCTGTGCGCAGCTTCAATGCAGGCGGTGATGAAAATCTTCCGTCTCTGATCATCGAGGCTGATAAGGGCGCTGAGCATCGTTTCGAACACCTTGTTTGTCGAGAATAGCCAGTCGTCAAAGACAGAATTTACAGTAGCAAGGTCGCGCGCTTGTGCAGCGGTAATCTCCAGGGCCGCCCGCTCACGTTTCTCGACTTGTGTACTCATCGGCACATGTTGATCATCGTGTTCATTCACCAACTCTCCTGCAACTGAGACCGAGACCCATCTGGTGTACAATCGCTTGGATACCTCTAGTTTCGTCAAGAGGCTAGACATCGTATCGATCGGATCACCGAGCAGGTGAATTCCGCTATAGATGGAGTTTAAGGAGCCCAAAGGAGCCATGTGAAAATTACCAATGAGAACAAGAAGTGGAACGATCCAGAGGGATATTCGTTCGAGAATATCCATTGTGTCGTATGGCTCCCAACCATCGCTGTTTCCTTCGCACATCTCATAGGGAACTGGGATAATTGTGCAGTCTGTGGAATTCTTTGTGAGTCGTGTGATATTATTATTATAACTAGGGTAGATACTTTTGTATCGTTCGAGGGAAGCATTGAAATATCTGGGGTCTGTATTGAAGCATTCCGAACCTCTTAACGCAAGCATGTCGTTCCCGAACACATGTTTAGTGATATTGTTAAAGCAGTCACCATATCGGTAGGATCCGTTCGTAACGCGCATAAGTAGTGAAAGAATAACTATCTCGAAAATGAGGTGAAAGTGCATGAGTCGTGTCATGATGAGAAGCTAAATGATAACTTTCCGAGTGAGAAATTACTAAATTTTCACTATGGCAACTAGAGCTTCTTTATGCCCAAGATCGACGCGCGTAAGATAAAATAGATAAAACGTAGTGAACTTGCATACGTCCTAATATCATTGCTCTGAAGAAGAAGATAAGCGTGGTTCATGTAAATTCACGTTAACTCGGCGATGGGGCTGAGCACAGCCCACTCATGCATATTCCCCGCCTTATGTAGTCGTTGCTTTTTCAGTTACTTTTTGGATCCTTCACCCATTGTGAGTTTCAAATGCTTGGCTGCCGTACGTAGAGCTCACAGAGTTGGATCATGTTGGTAGTCTTACTGTAGTCGTTTGGGGCGGGTGTGAAAGCTCGTTTACCCTAAGAATTGGTATCTACCGTACACAACAGACCGGAATGTTATGAGGAGCGCTCGTAGCTCACATCCACGCTATATTAGACTTCTGCTAAATTTATGGAATAGATGCAGTAACACTTGAGATGTAGATATAGCTAGGCTGATGGCCCTTGGGATGAGGCGGAGTTCTGAATTTTATTCATATCTAGGCGGCACACGTATACCTACTTGACCCAGTGCCACCGCATGAGTGAGAAATAGGGCGCTTGTGGTTTAATTCTGGGGCTACTTGCATGAAGCAACTGGTAGATTGGTAGCTAATCGAGCCTCCATTTACAGCCGCCGACCCTGCAGCTACTAACTGCTGCTTGGCAGAACGATGAACCGACCGTTCTACTAACAACCTTTTGGACAACGACTATCCGCTTTTCCAATGGAACTGTGGTTTGACAGGCAGACCCATTCTATTGAACTATTCCAAACGCTACGGAGGTCTCTCTCCGCTGTTCACAAAGCTGTAGGGTAAATTTATGCAGGTATGGCAACTTCCGTATATCGAGTATGCATGCTGGTGTTCTTTTTTCGCAAGATACGAACGGCGATTTTGACGGGAGTTCTATCGAAACATGCCCTTAGGTTGCATATACTACGTTATGCTATTATCGATATGAGGCACTACAAACAGGGCGAAGGTAGGAAGCTGATCCATGGTTGGCTGATATGTTTGAGACGGGTCAAGCCCATTGTCACCAGATATCCGGCACCCTGTAGCACTGTGCTTCAATATTCCCAGTTGCGGAGCGTTGAAAATCTCGGGGACCAATAATTGTTTCGATCCGTCCGTAGCATTGCCCATTCTGCTGCTCGTGGTCAATGTTTTCAACAGTCCGTACGGACCTAGTCTCAGGTAGGGATCAGTATAGTCCGGTCTAGCAGCGAGGATAGACTGAACTGGACCAAAGACTGGAAGTCTTGCACTGGACTGTACTGGTCTGCACTAGACCATTTTCTGCTAATGTTACTTGTCTAGATTCGGTATAGCTCCTAGCAGGCGGCCTACAAAATCATGATCCTTCCCTACTTTTAAGCAGTGAACACGCCCAAATAGACGATTATATCCAGTATAGAATGAGTTTCCAGTCAAAATGGGCAAATTTATCCCATTATCAACCTGATTCCAACAAGTTTAAACCTAACCCCTGCATTGAAGTCCAGACTGAGTCTGAACCAGTCTGATGAAATGTTAGACTGATCAGATTCCAGTCCAAAAAGACCCCGCACTGAACTGGACTAAACCCGGACTGTTCCAGTCCAGACTGGTCCACCCCCGGACCGTTGAGAACATTGCTCAACCCTCTCCCTCTGGAACATTGCTCGTAGTGGAATCGCAAGAAATCACGGTGTACGTATACGTTTATGGAAGTCTCGACCTAGCAGTATTGCACATCGGTGCACCCTTAAAGTTAAACATTCATTTACCAAAGAAGTGGTAGATTAGAGGTTTCTGTGGCCCAGGCGTCAGCAGTCAGTAGGAAGCGTCTGCCCGGGGGTTTGAGTAATGACAGCGTCAGACTACCATGTCTGGCGCAGAAAAGATTGGTCAGCACTGTATGTCTACCCGAAGAACAATTGTCGGCAGCGGGGCACTATCCAACTTCAGCAGTAAAGACAGTAAACGGAAGGTTAGATGAGGGGTTAGACGGAAGCTAAGGATACACATTTGATAAATGGTAAACGGTCTGTCATGGCGGTGAAGTATCAGAGCTGATGGTTGAGTGAACAAAACCGGCTTTTTGCTTAGTATTTGGCTACAGGACAGTGCGGACCTACTGTCCATGAACTGGCCCCCACAGATATTTCGGCTGAAGGTTGTTCCGGGATTTGGTGACTTTACACATGCGGGGTAAAATTTCTTTGTCTCGGAACTCTCATTCCCGAGCCGGGTATACTATATCCGACCCTAGTCAAGGCTATGGTCATCTGTACTAGGCCCTAGTCCTGGAGTTTTCGGCCTGCAACGGACCTGTCCTCCGAAACTCATTCTCTAGAACGGACGACGATGTCGGGCCCCGAAATACTGTAGTCCCGCTCCCGCCGGACCGTTGGGACCCCTGGTCATGGTGTTGCAGCAGAGATGGAGCTAGTGACGATAGAGGTAGCAGAAATGGAGGCAGCGGCAACAGAGATCGCGAAGTGGAGTTGGAAGTAGACTTAGAGAGCTAGTTTCTCCTGTCGGAGCTTGATCATGAAATATCATTCACGAGTTCTCGTGATATCTCGAGATATTCTGAAAAATGTCCTGAGATATCTCGTCTCGTGCCGAACACTATACTTACTCGAACACCATCAGTCAAAAGAGGTGAATTTCCAGCACACCGATTCCCCATGCCAGAGAGAAACAAAAACGAAGGAAATAAGTGACTACAGCAGAGATCAAACCTGCAATTTCTTAATACTGGATTATTTCAATATCGTAGTCAAGCGCCATGCCATTTGATGGCAAGAGCTTGTTGGCACTTTTGATATAGTATACATGCGGCTCCATGGACAAAGCTGGAACTAGCTCGCTAATATTCATGGAACATGGACTCTGACTCTGACTCTGGCTCGACCGTCCTCGTGCGAGACAGCAAGGAATGAATGTTCGGAGCCGAGGTCAAATGTCGCAGCCACACTGCTGCGACACCGATAATCAACTGGAACTTGTTCTAGAGCTGCGGTGTTTCTGGGTGTTGCGCACGGCCTAGAGGGTCTGGAGGTGATGCTGCTGCTTGATGATGGCTTTGAATTTCTGGGTTGCTAGTTATAAATTAGAGGCTAATGGGGTGGGGCATCGGTTTTCGTTTGCGGTTGCATTGAGGCTGGGAAGAAGAGAGCGGTTAAAGAATTCTAACGTCATCAGAAAGTGTATGCAAGCTTCTCATTAATTGCAACCTACAAGTATGCTACAACGTCTCCAATTTTAGAATGTCCAAAGCCAAATGAATCCGTTCAACCCTACCAATCAACCGTAGTCAGCTGGAGTTCCTCAGAGTAGCCCACCAAGACAACCCAGTTTCCGACAGAAACGACGAAACTGAACACACCGCCAACAAGGAATATTCAACCAGCCCAACGAGGAGCGAAACATCAGCACTATCCTCAAAGTCCAATTGTGAAGGATTTTAGGCTTCCAGAAAAAGGTTGCTGCGGCTAGGCCCGGCAGAATATTAAAGCTAGAAACCAATACACTGATACCGAAGACGATGAGATGAACAAGAAGATAGTCGCACAAGGAATGACCGAATCTAGACCTGATATACAGACTGTACATGGTATATTTAGTAAATGAGTCTATCCCCGTAAATATGTCCGGGTGTAAAGATCTTCCAGTGAATAAGTCATATTTTGTAAATCAGCCAAGAGTTCAGAAATGAAAACAGTGAACAAGTGCTAATGGTCGTTTAAAGTGGAGAGTTCGTTTGCGATGCCTTGGTCGTTTTAGAGACTAGAAGCTCTGATTACTCTCTAGGTAAAATCTAGTGTGGCTAGAGTAGTTACTCTCGGAAGAAAAACCTAGAGTCCTTGGCTTTTGATATTCGTCAGATCGTAAGCATGCCATCATCTAGACGGCACTCTCCGTACGGAACAGAGGCGAGGCTGACAGAACGCACTATCTCGTTGGTAGGGCTTCCTGTCACATTCGCTTTCACACCTTAGCACGTGGAGATGCAAAACGATCAGCCCCAGCTGCAAGAGACTCCCGAGATGGCAATAAGTAACCCTGACTGTATGTTACATATGTACATGGGCCAGAGACACGTTACAGAACTGATACAAGCCACCGTAGCCCGGCTACTGCCTTCTGTATATATCTCGAGTCTTTCTCCTTCTACCTTCTCTGTACCATAGTCAATGCACACAGTTCTCCACGCATTGTAAAACTATAAAGTGTATTTGAAATGAGTGACAACTTATGATGTGGTGATATTATGAGTATATTATACATACTATGCCAAAAAACCCCCCGTTTATTGATGTGACTGCAGTGCCACATTCACCCGAGTGCAGCATGACTTTTAGAGTTCAGTGAGTGTAGATAACATTTCAATTAGTGGGGAATAGTTCAGAATACCACAGTAATACAGGATACCAGTAAATATAACATTGTGAACAATTACACATTCATTTGAATAGAGTAATATTGGTAAATTGAGCAGTATGGAATATTTGCAACAATGTAGCATGTATTCCACATTCTCACTACATTACTGCAAGAGTAATAAATATTGGTACCTACATAGAGCCCTAAGAAAACAAAGTAGCAATACACCACATCATGTGGTAGTTACAAAGCTGTACTTATACTCAAGAGCATGGGTTCAAGTCCCAGGATAAGCAGCTATGGAAATTATTTTTGCAGTTAAAATAGTGGCAGCAGCTACCTGATGCACATGGTAGACAGTAGGTAGTAGATGCAGAGATGTGTGGAGATGTGCAGTCATCAAGAAATATATACATTCACAACTGGTGTAGTATAACTGCCATATTTCCATCAATGTGCATTGTTTCAAATGTAGGATCAAAGTAGATTCAATGTAGTATTAGTGGAACATTTCAATGTGTCCCTAGTGGTACATTGCTGTATCATTGATCTAGCATTGAATACAATGTAGATTCTTACAAAGTCTGCGATCCCTTACAAGTTGAACCAATCTGTACATTTACAGAAAATCTAGCATTCAATCGTGATTAATTTGTCATGAATACACAGGGGTTTTTTCGTACAGTATATAGATGTGGCTGTCAACAATATGCAGTACCCGTGAAGTATTCTCATTGGTTGACTGGTGGTATGTACCTTATTGCGCTATATATTATTGTGTGAATCCATAACTTCCCTCCCAAATAAGTCCTGAGTTTTGGTCTGATCACAAAGTATTCTATACATGAAATATGCAGAACTGTGCATACTTTCACCACGAGGTCTCCAAGTTATGATATCTCAAATATTCATTGTGCTGTTGTGCAAAACAATCTATTTTGAGTGGTGATTTTGGCAAACACAAAAGCCACATATCAAATACAGGAGGTATTGTAAATCAGAGATAGACAGGTGAAAGTACACATAGTTATGTGTATTGTATATATAGTACACTTTGTGATGGGATCAAAACTCATCGACTCGATTGGAAGGGAAATTGTGGATTATGCAATTGTTTGTACTTAACTTTCAGTATCGCTTGCATGGCTTTGCTAAACTTGCAGAGCCTTACTACTGTTACAGGGGGGCTTTGATAGAAAGCACATATACCTATATGCACAGCCCTAGACCCTAATTCTCATACCTCGTGGTAGTATTATTTTATTTCTGTTTCTTCGGACACAGAGCAGTTCCTTTCGCTAATCTTTTCTACTAAAAACAGTCAGTAGTCTGGTGTGCCCCTTCCAGATTAGATGGCAAAGCACAACGTTGACACTCTCCAGCTGGTTTGCTTCTTTGGAGTTCTAATAGATCAAGCCTGTCGATCTGTATAGAGTGCATTATCTTCAGGAATTTCCTCGCCCTCTTAAGTCGACTCTTTCTAGCCCTTTTAAGTTGACTCTTACCAGTAGGTAAAGAATTGACATGTCCTTTCTGAGTCTGTCATAATGGTTCCGATATATAATTCGGATTTTGACTCGGTTGATGCAGTACCTTTGGTAGGGGGATCCCGGAATCTGCCTCAGCATGATGTGGAGTAACAGACACTTCTCTTCCACCAATATTATCTTGGATTCTCAGATTCTTAATGTGAATTACCAATCCTCCTTGAAGACCTAGTAATGATGATAACCACCAGACACACCGGGTGGCAAAGAGGTAATGAGGATCTTGAAAGAATCTAATGATTCGTTCGAAAGAACATACTAGTACATCCCATTCCATTTCGACATAGAGGGCATCCGAGTCAATGATTGTTTTGTTGATTCAACCAAGGGAAACCAATTCGTATCGAGACAATAAACCAATGCAGGTGGTAAGCCAACCAATGCCGCTAGCCACCAAACACACTAAGCGGCAAAAAGATATTGCTTGGAATGGAAGCTCTTGTTAACTGCGCAATGACCCACAAGATGATATCGGCTTCGGGCTTGAAGGTAATACTCATCCGAAGGTGCAGGGCTGCCACAAGAAAAAGCTAATAGTATTCACTAATAATATTGATAGATAGGTGTCATAAAAACACAATAATATTTTAGGTTGTTTGCTGGTAGGTATTTCTGACTGTTTGCTGCTAGAGCTTGTTCTTCCAAAGCCAGATCTTCAGTGTTCTCTCATAGCCTTTCTTGGGATACCAAAGTATATTCCCAAACGGTAGCTATGATATCATATGTCATATCATAGAGTACTATTGGATTACGAGCGAGCCTCTGGAGATAGAGGACCACTCTTTCCAAAGGTTATCATGTTATTGCATGATTTGTTTTGAAGATTTACTCTCCCCTATTGGGGCCATCCTCTGCAATATAGAATAATCAAACGGTACTTCAACTTAGACATCTCACATTTCATTTGTTCGATACTTGATACATCTACTGATTACAATCGGATTGTGTCATCAGCAACAACCCTAGTTTCCTTCAGAAAGACCCGGGTGTTCCGGACAGCGCTGAGGGCCCTGATGGAACCTCGTACCCTCCGACGGAGAAATACACGCTTCCCATCGCCCAGGCAACAGGTCGCGTTTCATACATACCTCCTGTACTTTGCGCCAGGAATCTGGTGATGTATACGCACCATCTGAACGACATGTGTGTTACACTCTTTGCAGGGGCTGCAGTTATGCTGTAGCCATTTCCACAATGCCTGGCAATATTTATGCCCGTCTCTGGCCGAGAGCAACATTGTACCTCTCTGTTATTGCTATATATCAGATGCCGCACTCTCCTCATATATGTTTAGCTTTGAGATGTTGTGACTTATTACAATACAGACTTTGCTTTGGACGCATCACTTGCCGTTGCATTTGCTTCGCCATTATCACATTTTACAGGTCTGAAATATACCGTCCAATCTTCTCACTCAGTAGTACTATGCCCTCAGTCCTCCACATTCGGCGTTGATCCATCATCGGCTTGTGATGCTTCTTGTTCTGCATCTGCATCCGCATTGTCGCCACCCTCGCCCTCATAGCCATCAACATCACTGGTTCCCAGGTCAAACCGACTATGCCCTGAGTTCTCTGCAGACTGCGTTGATCCATCATCAGCTTGCGATGCTTCTTTCTCCTCATCCATATCCGCATCGTCGCCATCCTCGCCCTCATACCTGTCGACATCACTGGTTCCCAGGTCAAACCTCCCGAGTTCAGTCGTGGCCTGTCGTTGCCTGGTGGCAGTGGGGATGGCATCACGCTACTTGCTTTTGTCACCTTTATCTTCGTGATCCCCGCTGCCCCCTGTCATCCCGAAATGCAGTTTGTCATCCGTGGAAATGTTGTCTGTCGGGATATTTGGGTCGGTGCTTCCAATCTCAGGCTCCTCAAGTGCCACTTCAGAGGTCAAATCATCCAGAAGAATAGCATTGTCAATATGCGCTGGTTGCAAGCTGAAGACCACGGCAGGCGTTGGGTTCTTCACCTGTTGGATCTGACACTTGACTGCAGCAAGAGTGTTAATATACACCCTCTGTTGGTTGCTCTCCGGTAGTGTGTTACAGGTATTCCTCAAGAATGTATACGTGTCTGCACCGCCAGGCAAGGTTAACAACTTGTGACCCGCTGCAGCGCATCAGGATGCGTTCATCAGCAAAATGTAAAATGGTTCGGAAGTCATAACTCAATGACTCAGCATTTCTCAATAGCCATGCAGATCCTTCCAGAAGCTCCCAGAAGCTCCCAAACAGGCAGAATGCAAAAGGATGTGCTTCTGAGGTACTGTGAGAGTACTTTCAGGTCCTCCTCAACGCATCTGAAGTAGTGGAATGAAATACACGAGTATTGTAAGGGGTATGAGGTCGTCTTCAGAATGCTACAAAATCATGCCTTTAAGTTGGCAAAATTTCGGAGCTGCTGGGACTACAACACTCGCCACCAGGACGATTCCAGTGCACCTGGAGCCAGACCCTCCCGGAGTGATAATATATAATGTCTATATCAAATAGTACAAACTGATCAACTATCTCACAGCTATACACCTGAATCAGGCATTCTAATCTAATTAATATACACTCCAGTAGGTATCAAAATCGACATGATTATTTACAAGCCATACGCTATTGGTGCTGCGCGAGGCAGCATTCTCCTGCACCAAATGTGTTGGCCCAACTAGTGCTCCAACGGGTAAAATATGCATCTTATTTGTTTATTTGACAACCCGGATGAACCCGTCAACACAATCAGCCCAACTATGAAGATCTTTGTACTTTGTTGGAATCACCACCATGTATTCTTGAGCTTGAGGACGTAATACCCATTGCTGAGTCTTCTTGCACCACTTAGAAAAGGTCAATATTGCTTTCCAGGTGGGCAGGTGCTTCTGAAATTGGAGGATCTGATTTGGTGGAGTCCAGCTGAAGTATAATACAGGAAAAGAAGGAATTTGACATTGGAAGGTGTTATCAAGGTCATTCTCTTCACTTTGCATATACTGGACCCAGATGTTATGAGCTTCAGGCATGATACCTTGGTTGGCATTGGTATATTCTACCTTGCAATCAAGTCCCAGACGCTCAACAGAAGTCGGGATGTGAAATGGTTGACGGTCATCGGGAAAAGCTTTGGCGTTACCGTAACTGAGATTTGTTATGGCCGTTAGCGCAGGAGTACGATATGTTATTGATAATACCGCGGTGCCACGGCACATTACGCGTTTATTACCGTGAGTTACGGGATATTATGGTACGTTCGGTTACATTTTTACTGTTCGCAAGACATTATGGCATCTCATGTGTGACAGTCTCAACTTATGCACATGATTGTTAATACCGATTCGGATACCGACAAGTTGGTGTTCACATACAATAACGATACGTTACAAATACGTGCTATATCACTGCAATCATGTCATTAATCGAGATATATGCCACTTTTTTGGTGTAGAATTCGTTTGGCTAAATATATACACAAAGCTCGACTCTTCTACCACTCCCGCAATAGCTCTCGCCACTCCAGCGAAGCGATCTTGAAAATCAACTCCATAACACAGTCGAAGTTCACTGTGAAAATCAGAAAACAAGTTGGGCGCGAGAGTAGCGGATACTCGTCACATGTTCCTCAACCAATGGCAATGTGCACATACCGAAGATAACTTGGTTTGACTTGTGTATCAGTAGTATGCGACCTTCCTGAGACGATCGATATCTTTCTCATGAGATTGGTACTGCAACAACTACCTGCAATTCATCACCGCTCTACTGTGACAAGTGCGGCTCTGATATAGTCTCTGACAATCGTGGTCTGATTAATGTGGCTCTGACATAGTCCCTGATAATCCCGGCTATGAAAGTGCACTTTGACATAGTCTCTGACAATTCCAGCTCTGATAAAAGTGGCCCTGACAAGTGTGGCCCTGAGAAGTACAGCTTTGACATGGTCCCTGACATGGTCTCTAACAATTCCGGCTCTGATAAACATGGCTCTGACAAGTGCACTCTGACAAGATCTGACAATCCTGGCTGCGATAAATGAATTCCGGCTCTGTTGGGCTCTGAATGAGATTTAGTTGAACCTACCTCTCCTTCAGAGCCTCCACGATTAAATCTTAGATCTAACGAATTTTTGATTTTGTGGATTAAAGAGTATATTATATGGCTAAGTAAATTGGCCCTGACAAGTGTGGCTCTGACATGTGCAGCTCTGACAAGGTCTCTGACAAGGTCTCTGACAAGGTCTCTGACAATCCCGGCTCTGATAAACATGGCTCTGACGAGTGTGCTCTGACATGATCTGACAGTCCCGGCTGCAATAAATGCGACTGACAAGTGCGACTCTGACATGGACTCTGGCTCTGATTGGCTCTGACAAGGTGCCAAAGGCGGCACTGGATATTAGGCATCCCTGTTGAGATCAACATATCCGATCAATCTAGTATATCATGTTATATGATTCCACAGATACGTACTGGTGGAGTAGGTATTGGTTATCTTTGCCGCTCGGAACAAGTTGCACTGGTGTAAGAACTGAAGAAACATCTACAGTGCGTCGTACTCTTTGCGGCACATCTCATCACATTATCATTCCATGGGTTCTGTGTGGCATCGCAGATGATAGATACTCCAAATCCTCTACGAACAATAGGTCGTGATGTACCGTCCGTTATATTACACTCCCATTTGCGTTGGCTTCCCCTGTATTGATTCTATCGCTAAAACGAACAGCGTATAACAGTTTGGCAGGGCAATATCCTTCTTGACGTACCCAACTATTGTTTTGTGGTGCTCAATCTCCTTGAATCACAATATTGTCGAATCGATTGCCTTGTCCGCGCCACTTCTCCCTGCACCTTGCCTTTTGAACTACAACTGTATCTGGAATATTGTGCTGCTGTATAGTGACTGTGCCGGCATTCGCTCGGTATATCATTTGACAGAGAATCCACGATGCACGGGATCCAGAGGTCCGTAGGTCGAGACTGGCGCTCGTATTCGCTTGAAACGTCAACAAATAGAATGTCATAGCATCAATACAGTCTGACATGCCGATACCCTCTGGAAATGTCAGAGTTGCAATCGTGTTGCGTTCGCTCATCACTCCGTTGATGCGAGGTATCAAACCAGGTGATAATTTGTCGGACACTATAGAATCCCCCCAAAGAAGTGTTCTGCATATATCTGCCTTCGGCGAGAGGGGATCTGATTTAATGATATGTGGTAAAATACTGACTTTCGACTTAATATGAAATAGGCGTGTTTCCCATCGTAACATCTGCGGAATATAGTTAACCTTGCTGGAAGAACAGTAGCCATCCTTGGTGAGGTGTTTGTGAGCGGCTTCAGATATTTCAGTATAGCTGTTATTGGCAGAGCCCATTTCCCTAATACATTTGATATAGTGGAGAAGGGAATGAATTTTGGGTATCTTGCTCATGCTGTGGCTCTTGCGGGATGGTAGGAAGAGGTGGATGTTGCTGCTGATGCCACTAAGCGCATCCTGTAGGTATTTGAGCGTGGTTTCTGTGTGGGAGTGGTAGCTGGCAATCAATATGAAGTCGGTGACAGATTTGATGAACTTGAAGTGGTCGGGATGCCCTTTAAGAAGAGGGGCAAGCCCTGCAAGCCAGACCTTCACCATGTCCTTGTACTCGGCACCAGTCCATTGTTTCACGCAGGTAAGTTTGTCTCCAAACCGGCATATGTTACAGAAGCGAGGAATTATGGAAAATCGTTCATCTATCAGGTCCAAACCCTTTTCCTGGCAATAAATATCTTTCAGAAAACTAACAATCCATTCACAGGTGTGATCTTTAAATAAGCCCTTCAGTAGCTAGTGCAACCGGTCAACATTCATACAACTATATCTATTACAACCTGCATGGGCATCGGCGAAATTTGTACAGTCCGCAATGTTCCACAGCCCCACATCCTCAGCAGACGTTGTTCACAAATGAAGGTACGGTTGGGGGTAGCGGCGCCTGGGCCTGCGGGCGAACCTGGGCATGTCATCCGGGCATATCTCGCACCGACGGCACCAGCCATTTTTCACCATAGTTATGGTGCACTGCTCTGGGTAGTCTGCAAGGAATGACGCAATTCGGGGAAATGTGTGACGAGTGTGACTGTCTGCACACACAACCGCTGATCTGCTCTTCGCCGGCTCCTCAAGAGCGCGCAATATTGTCGCAATAGATTGATGATGGGCGAACCAATTAGTGTGGGTGTTTGGTCCGTTTGGACATTTCGGTAAATGACCGATTGGTATTAAACCGTTCATCTTAACTGATCGTCCGTTTGCATTGGAGTGGTTGCCGATACTGAGATAAACCGACCAAGCCGTTTTGTCACCGCTTAGCGTAGAGAGCATACTTTTGCCACTGCCAAGTATAACGGGGACAACTGTTGATCCATCTGGCAAGATTCCTAGGATGTGTTAGCAATGAGTAATGAGGTTCTAATATCTAGACAAATCCGGTCAACACTGGAGCTGACACTCTTGACACACTACCCGCTCTGACACGATGAAACTGACATGCTATCTCTGTCATGCTCTCTGACATGCTCTCTCTGACAATATGACTCTGACGCTCTCTGACACGCTCTCTGACATGCTCTCTGACACGCTCTCTGACACGCTCTCTGACACGCTCTCTCTGACACAATCGCTCTGATACAATCTCTCTGACACAATCTCTCTGACATGCTCTCTCTGACATGATCTCTCTGACATGATCTCTCTGACATGATCTCTCTGACATGATCTCTCTGACAGTCCAACTCACCCAAACACAACGAAAATCTGACAAGAAACAATCTCACTGACAATACCAGAAAAATTCAGTGCGTTTTCCACCACCAATCTGCGGTCCACATTTCAGCGTGTATACGTTCGCCACTGGAATCCATTTGTTTGACCGGGGCGTACGAGAGATGGTCCTTAAACGGGGGATGTTGTAGGATTTATCGTACTACTGCAATATGGTTCCGATACCAGAACGGAGTAGCTTTTCCTTCAATATTAACAGAACTCTCCTCCCATCCGCATACAAGTCCGTCCATTTCTTCCATGTCAGCAATGAGTTAATAGAGCTGGTCAGGGTTTTTGGCATTGGCATCGGGTACAATAAGTCGTTGTTTGAGGATGTTGTTGAGTTTCGTTTTACCTAGGTTGGTATCCACAATAGAACGACACAGTTGCCATTGTTGGGGTGTAGCAAATGGAGCAAGGGGGTCCCAGTCTTCATCCTCAAAAGAATGAACTCGTACTGTGTCATCAATTGGGGCTCCTGTGTTGGGGAATATCTCCATCGCAGGTGTCTGGCTGAGTGTATCGTTGTCAAATTGCGGAATGTTGTCTGCTAGTTTGTAGTCTAGCCCATCTGACACGGAAAGATTGCTAAAATTTGGGTGAAGATGCACATGTGTTGAGTGGCGGTGACGAGTGAGACGACTTTGTCTGGAAAGAACCCTGCCACATAAAGTGCAAATAAAGGACTGCATTGTTGAAGGTGGAAAGTTTGCGATTGAGTGCCCCCTGGAAATTGATCGTAGTGCGGCTCTTATCACGTGTCCCAATGCTGTGTATTCAGCCTACCCTGAACAGACTTGGATGCTAGCCTAGCCTCGTGATATTGTTGTACCACACACTATCTTTAGGCTTGGAGTATACTATCTTTAGCCCCCTTTGTTTCCTTGTATGCTGGGAAGTTCCGCTTCTAAGCAACATTTTCGGCTTCCCTAAACAGAACAGTGTGAGTTGATGTTTCGGCCGCACACCGATCAGCATTTCTACACCACAACCCCTCACTTCCTTCCGAACCTCGTTGTGTTCGGCCTTTCAAAAAACCACTGACATTTTTGCATCTACCAATTCCGACATCGGCAAAGGTGCAAATCGACTATAAGCTGCGCTACGCGCACACGCGCACACGCGCAGCTCATAGCAAGCTTCCCGTGGACCCCTGCGCGACGCGCAGCCCATAGTGATCTATAGTCGATTCATAGAGATGTGCGCGTGGGTCTATGGAACTATATACGGCTGCCGGCCAGAGATAGACCTATACTTGTCTTTAGTCCCTGCTGTTATACCGCTACTGTACACTATCGCTGCGAGTCTGCATGAGAGCCTGCTGGCGATTGAAAGCCTGCTCTAAAGCCTACTTGAGAGCCTGCTTGAGAGCCTGCTTGAGAGATCCGCGCTTCGGGAGGAGTAGAGTTTTCCTCCACTGGAAGCCTTTGGCCGATGGCAAACTCTGAGTTTGTGGAAGCTTTGGCTAATAGAAGCCTCGAAGTCCGTGGAAGCTTTGGCTAATAGAAGGCTCTAAGTCTGTAGAAGCTTTGATGCTAACGTTGACGTAGCCAACCTACTTGTCTAAGTGCTTCTGGTACTATGATCACCATCACCGACACCATCACCATCGCCATCACCATCGCCATCATCACCATCGCCATCATCACCATCGCCATCATCACCATCAGCCCCGGCCCAAATGCGCACACATACGCCCACAATCCGTGGGAAGCAAGCAGCAGATTCCGCTGGAAAATCTGAGTCGGAGATCTGCTTTCCCCAAGATCCAATTGTCTACCATTCCTACAGAATCTAAGGCTGCAATTGTCAACACCATGGTCGTGAGGCATCGTGAGATTTCGTCTCGGTGGGCGCACTAAAGATAAGGTTCAGACCATGATATCGACCGACGTCATGATTCGGCCACCATACGCCGCCCGCCATCTGCAACACACCCCATGCCACATGCCGCCCGCGAAACACTGCCCACCATATGCCACCTTCCTCACGCCTCCCGGTGCCTGGCGCCTGCCACTGATGCCTCCCGCTGCCTGGCGCCTGCAACTGGCGCCTCCCGGTGCCTGGCTTCTGCAACTCAGCAAGTCTCTGGATCGAGCATGCAGGAGGGTACATGTGAGCATATAGTCAAGTGAGATTGGGAGTGTCTTCCATCTTGAGAGTGTACTTGGGAGCGTAGAGCCAGGTAGGCTGGGAGTGTACCATCCAGTGCAATTGGAAGCGTACATGAGAGCTTGCTCGGGAGTGTGCTTGAGAGCTTCTTGAGCGCTGGTTTGGGAGTGCACAGTCAAGCAGGCTGGCTGTGTGCCATCGAGTGCAAGTGTGAGCGTCCATGGGAGCATGCCCGGGAGTGTACTTGAGAACATACTCGGTGTACTTGGGAGCCTCTTGAGAGCTTACTTGGGAGCGTATAGTCAAGTAGGCTGGGAGTGTGTCATCGAGTGCAATTGGGAGTGTACTTGAGAGCGTGCCCGGGAGTGTGCTTGAGAGCTTCTTGAGCGCTGGTTTGGGAGTGCACAGTCAAGTAGGCTGGGAGTGTGTCATCGAGTGCAATTGGGAGTGTGCTTGAGAGCGTGCTCGGGAGTGTGCTTGAGAGCTTCTTGAGAGCTGGTATGGGAGTGTACAGTCAAGCAGGCTGGCCGTGTACTATCAAGTGCAAGTGGGAGCGTTCTTGGGAGCATGCCCGGGAGTGTACTTGAGAGCGTGCTTGGGAGTGTGCTTGAGAGCAGGAGTTCGAGTGTACATAC
>Ga0307515_10004046_pt1 | contig 30600 bp, 15 predicted proteins | sample 17_EM_MG_FD_194513 | JGI IMG/M metagenome (GOLD analysis project Ga0307515, IMG submission 194513) | Populus trichocarpa ectomycorrhiza microbial communities from riparian zone in the Pacific Northwest, United States - 17_EM | ecosystem: Host-associated > Plants > Roots > Unclassified | place... | reverse complement strand
TGGTGGCGGGTCAGGAGATTGGGGGGGAGGAATTTAGGCGGTTGGTTGAGGAGTTAGGGGAGGAGGGCGATGGGCTGGAGGTGGAGTTGCAGAGGGCGTTGGAGCAGGATGAGGATGAGGAGATGGGAGAGGACGCGGAAGTTGATGCGGCGGAGGGGACACATGGCGAGACGCTGCCTGGGGAGATTGGTTTGATCTAGCGGGGATAGATAGGCAGCGTGGATATATTCGCGTTATAGCCAGTGTTGTTGAGATGAGATTACGTACGCCAATGCCCTCCTAGTCTTTCTGATAGCTGTTGTCATCGTCGGCTAGATCCGTCCATTTAAAGTCATGTTCAAGTATCGGAGAAGGGAGCGAAGGTGCATTGGGGATCTATCATTTCTCTTGCATGAGCAAGGATTGGAATCTTTTCGGAAGCGAGCATATTCTTTCGACAGTAAACTCTGTCCCGGGGCGCCCCTATTTGGGTTTAGCTGGGCTCTTCCAAAACTGGAATTTCCCCCTCGTGGTATCTGCGCGCTCATAGAAAATCTTAGTGCTGTAGCCTTACGCGGACACTTTGCCAACCTCGCCGTTGCAAATGTGGCGTCCAGTAAATCAGGGACGGCACCACACGTGTCAACGTCCACAGCCATTGTACGAAGCAAAACAGAAGCATAGCCACAAGCCGCCTGTACCGCTCATGACGGCCCCGCCCAAAGCTTGAAGTCAGTGGCGGTGGCTAAGTCTCACACCTTCAAGTTGCGACTTTCATTTGGAACAGCAAACGTCGCTCTCTCCTTCAAAACCACGACAATCAAACATTTTTGGCCTTCCGGCCACACACAATCCATGGATCCAGTTTCAGCCCTTGGTGTAGCGGCGGCGGCCGTCCAATTCGTTGACTTTAGTGCGACTATTGTTAAGGACATCATCGCTGCCTATCAATTCCTTGAGTCCGGGAATTCATCATTGTCGTACTTTCAACGGATAAAAACAAGTGCACACAGGCTACACGCATCGAACTTGCGGCTGAGACGGTCTCTCCATCCAGACCAGCTTCAGAGGGAGCCAACTCAGACGGAAAATGATATCTTGGCCGTGTCTCAGGTATGCATAGACATCTCAATAGAACTACAACGAGTACTTGACAAGCTCAATCCTGACAATACGCACTCAAAAATCAAAACCGTATGGATGGCTCTAAAAGTGGTCTGGGAGAAAGGAAACATAGACTCTCTAGAGCAAAGACTTCTTGAGCAGCGTGAGCAGCTGATGTTTGTCATTCTACTCAGTCTTCGGTAAGAACGCCACGGTAGTAGGCATATTCAGAAATTGACGAATTTATCCACGTGTAGTGACGACATAAGCACATACGCCAAGCACATTGCGTCACTAGGTAGTGCAAACCAGGCTCTTTGGAAAGGCTCTCCAAACGTGGGAGAAGAGCTTCTCGAGCAGATGAAGGAGGTTGAGAAGTGGCAACAAAACCTTGATAAATCGTTGAAAGACCTTCAAATCCAGAGAAACACAGATATTGTGCTCTCTCAATCACATGGAGATGATAACGAACAAGATGTCATCGATGTTTCCCGGTGGCAAAAGACTCCTCTCGCCAATGCTCTAATTGAGAGGCTGCTGTCTAGTCTGCAGTTTTCAGATATCAGGACGAGAGAAGAGAGGATATCAGAAGCTCATGCCAAGACTTTTGAGTGGATCTTCACAAAGTCAGCAAGCGCCGAGACGGCCCAGAGCAGTTTCGTGGACTGGCTTAAGTCTGGCACCGGCCTCTACTGGATAACAGGGAAAGCTGGGTCCGGAAAGAGCACGTTAATGAAGTTCATCGTGTGCAATGCCAAGACAAAGAATATTTTGAATTCATGGGCCGGAAAGAGAAAACCAATCATTGCTTCTTTCTATTTCTGGAATGCGGGAAACGAAATGCAAACCTCTCAAGAAGGGTTGCTACGAACGCTCTTGCACCAGGCGATATCACAGTACAGATCTATTGTGCCAGACAAATTCCCAGGACGATGGGAATCGCTAGCGCTTTCCAGAAATCGTAATCAGACTTGGACTTGGACTGAACTTGAGCAGGCTTTCAGGTTCTTACTCGAAGAGCAGGACCCATCTGTGAAGTTTTGCTTCTTCATTGACGGTTTGGATGAATTCAAAGGCGACCTCACTGCACTCATCGCCTTGACGCATCGTATTTCTCTGTACTCAAATGCCAAGATATGTGTGTCGAGTCGGCCTTGGATAATATTCGAGGATGCTTTTCGGGCCAAGCCACAGTTCATGTTACAAGACTTGACATATCCAGATATTAAACGATACGTCGACAACAATTTGTCTAGACATCCAGGATTCCAAGAACTTAGTAGTACGGACGAAACATACGCCGAATCCCTCATCACGAACGTCGCAGAGAAGGCAGAGGGAGTTTTCCTCTGGGTGGTGCTCGTGGTTCAATCACTGCTTCAAGGGCTCAGCGATGGAGATCATTTATCTGATCTGCAGAGGAGACTTGACACGTTACCGACAGAGCTAGAAAACCTCTTCAGGCGAATCCTCCATAGCTCTGGCCACCCCTATTTCAGATCTGCATCTGCTATCTTCCAGATCTTCCGAGCGTCAATATCACCACTTAGTCTCATTTCTCTGTCTTTTGCTGATGAAGAGGATCCTGACCTCGCGATTCGGGCAGTGGTGAAGCCTATCACGGCTGAGCAGAAACTCTACAGGGCTCTCACCATGAGGCGACGTCTAGACAGTCGGTGTAAAGGCCTACTGGAGATTACGCCGATACGAATCGAGACTGAGTCGAAGGAAGTTGCCTTCTTAAGGGATGTGAGCAAAATAACGGTGGAACATGCGGATCTCATTGCAGCTACCAAGGTAGAGTATTTACACCGCACAGTTAAAGACTTTCTCCAGACACCAGATGTGTGGGAGGAGCTCTGCGCTGCGACCCATATTTCCTTCAACCCGAACACTATGCTAACTCGATCATTCCTGATGGAGCTCAAATGGATACGGTCTGGGCCTGGCGATGCTGCCGAACGAGCGTGGGATACTATATTTTGGGTGTTGAAGTACTCCGCAAAATCCGAGGGTCAACATGGATACCAGTTTGAGTTGGTCGATGAGCTTGATAAAGCCGCTACCGAGATATTTACGAAAGTTCATGACTCTCTTGGTCGGACTTTGCTTGAGAGGCACTGGTTATCATCAGAACGGCCAGCGCACTGGTCGGCAGCAAGGGCACCATACTCGCCGGATAACACGTTTCTAGCCCTTATTGCACAATGCGGCCTAACAAGATATCTTAACGGAAAACTCACAATGGAACAGGTGGATAAACCAGCAGTAGAGCAGCTTTTACGCACCGCAATAATGGAATACGATCTCGGATATCTAGGCCCGAATGCTCCAGATCTCAAGCGCGAAAGGCCTAACATCGAGATTATCGAGATTCTATTGGCCCACAGCGACTTATCAGAAAGCGCTCGGTCTAAATGGCTGAGCCTGGCACAAAATAGTAACCCGTCGGCGTTGAAACCGGATTTCGACAACCCATCAATCCACGAGTCAACACCCCTTGTCCGGAAAGAGGCTGTTCTCCGACCGATTCTCGGCGGAGGGCTATTGTCTCAGATGGATAGCACATCAAGGCGGTCGGCTTCGATGGTCTCGACTGACAATAGGTGTCCGCTGGATGGAGCTTCTGAGAAAAGCCTCAATCAGAAACTTTGGCTGTTAGTCAAGCGGCCATTTGTTAAGAAGAAGAAGAATCTCCAGAGACAAGGCTGAGATGGAGATTGCCGTTACATGCCCATGCCCAGCAGTTCTCAAAACACATCTCTTCACTCACGATTGCATTGCTCTTCGAGCTAAATCTCGTGTTGATCATTTCACTGATCACTTTCGAGTCAACTCTTTCCACATCCTTGCACAGTTAGTGGAGACCAGCCCAAGCAAACAATGCCTATTATCCCAACACCACTTCGGAGAAGAATTTACTGCTTTCAAATATGACTCGGGGTTTCAGACCTCCGATTCTGAACGCCCCTCTGAGGCTATGTTAACGTACGACAACGACACTTTCAGTTGCCCGACCCACGCTTCGGTCTGTTGGCAATGCCCCGCCCATGATGCTCATTTATATCGACGGCTCCGGTCTTAATCAGCATTCGCGTACCGAAACCTCCATTCACGGTGCAAGCTGTTCCTTTGTCTTCAGGCCTGAACTTGGTCCGCTTTTTTGGAGGAGTGTTGCCTTCCGACTCGAACACTGTGGCTTCGGTGGCCGTATTTAACCCTAGACAGGCAATCGTGCGGAACCCCGAGCTTGCATCGCAGCCTTGAGATACAAAGATTGGCAGGTAGAGGGCTGGCAGAGGGTGGCCATTGCTTAGATTTTGAGTAATTATGTCGTGAAGGGATCATGGACTACATACATCGCTGGCACAACAACGGTTGGCGAAAGATAGATGGTAGTACGGTTGAGAATGGAAATCTTTGGCAATGCTTGCTTCAAGAGGTCGAGGCATTTACAGACGAGCGTCACGAAGTGCTGTTCTAGCATATTCAAAGAAGTTTGAACCGCGAAGCATTGACCTAACCCGGCCAAAATTCACCCGGCGAATGAGGCATTGCGGGATGACGAGTTCCCGTTGGAGCTGCCCTGGTTTGTTGCCTGCACTCAGTGACCGGGGCAGACTGGTTATTCTCCTATTATTCATTCATTAACTTCTCAACTTTCGCAAGCGAACCCCCCTTCAAGAATTTCTAACTCGGAAACTTCAACGCTAATACTAGTATACAGTAGGATTTACTTTAATTTAATCCTATAATTAATATCTCCTTAGTAAGGGTAACAAGTTTTACAATTTTCATATTTATATCTTTGGTGCACGCAAATTCTTAAAAGGGGGGGTGGTGTCGCTTGCGAAAGTTGAGAACAAATTAATGGATAGGAGAATAGTTAGAGCTCCTAGACATGGGTCTCCTGCTTCTCTTAGCGTGTGCAAAGCAAGGGATCCCTGGGTGCGAATGCCGCCGAAAAAGGCGACAAAACCTCCAAAAACGGCGGCAAAGGCCCTAGGACATAGAGTTACTGCTGTAATACGAAAGATAAAGTTTCTGAGGTTTTCAAAGCTAATGCCATTAGAGCAAGTATGGCTGTGAGGGAAATGATGTCTCCATGTCAAGAATGTTTACCAGCTTCTCCTTACGATAGCGGCAAGAACGCAGTGTCCTGCTCGGAATCGAGTCGTTCATAGCTTTAATACTAAGCGCAGACGCGACCTAGTTCCAAAGAAACAAGTTTGGCGTTTTGAACAATATGCTGAACGACTCTTGACAAGCTTAACTGGATCTAAGGGGTCGTTCGGTTGCAGCTTCAGAACAGAACCGATCTGAAGCTCAAATCTGATTCTGACGCGATCGTTCGGTTGATTTGACGACTTTCTGATCTGAAGCTCCTCTAGATCGGTAAGCGCGTCAAATTTGAAAGCTATACTGTATGTAGTAGTTGAACTGAGGCTCTTGGCGTCAGTTCAATAAGGAGCTCAAAGCTCCTCATTTCAACTCCAGTTCAAATCTGAGGTCTTGTATACGCGCCCAATTGACGACTGCTTATAATATGGCGACTCAACCCACCCTAATCGCGACCCTGTTTCAGTCGCGCCTGTGTGTATTTTATGACGTCCTCATCTTAACTCTCGCGATCGCGATGATATTGCTTCAGCGCGTCGCAGGGCGTCGCAGTAGCTCTACTTCGGCCTCTACGGAAGCTGGGGGAGGGCGTCGAGGGCGTCGATTGAGGAGGAGCCATAGCAAAAAGTCGTGATAGAGGCTGCAGTAGAGGTACTCACTCAAATCGTTCATTAAGATCAATCGCGTATCATGCGACGATTCTAGGCTCTAATCTAGAGGCTTACCGAACGATCAGCTTAATTACAGCTTCAACTGAGCCACAGTAGTAGCCGCCACTAATTACAAAACGGTCAAACTAAAAGACGCACTGATACAAGAGATTCTGATCTGGCGTCAGTTCGCAACCGAACGACCCCTAAAAGGATATATTAGCCCTAGCGTTCCTAGAAAGCCTTCAAGCATATATCCTACGGCCGTCCGAAAACGGTGCACTCAGCCCAAAGAAGGTCCCCGCTGGAGCTGTCGCATGCACCACGATCCCCCGTCTGAAGTTCTGTACGCTGAGCTCGAACGCCCGACTTTCCCAATCGATGTCAACAGACATGAACGGTGCAATTCCAAAAGCTTGTAGTGCAAATGGAGGCTGGAAGTCGATGACATAATCTGCGCTACGGTATCCGAGCAGATAGGCTTGCATGCCCAGAATCTGACCTTCAGCACAGCAGAAACCTCGTGCACTATCCCGTGCTTGGATCCAGATGTGCGACTTCGGAAAGTTTTTGGCCCGGTTCCTCTCCTGATGCACGACAGCTGTACCGTGTCGGTCTACTGTGGGGAGTTCCTGGGAGGGGATGGAGAGGCTGAAATCGCAGTTAGAGCTGAGAGAGTGGACATGCCAGTGCAGCGGGAGTGGCAAGTATCCCAGCAGGCCTTCTGGAGTGTCTTTGCGTGGTGTCCAGGGCGTGCGATTCTTGGTCTTGGCGTGAAAGGAGAAATCTTCGTGCTCCAGTTCGTATTCGGTGGTGGAATCAGGCCCGCACTTAACGTGGCCAATTCCGGGAACTAGTAACTCAAAAGCGTATCCGTTCTATCCGCTTCACCCATAGCTCTTTCTGAAATATCTTTGACACGTCCTGCGGAACGTATGTGAAAGACACCATATGCGGTCCTTCCAACGCCTGAGGAACACTACAAATTATGAGAGCCAACGATGCGCCAGATGGAAGAGAGAATTGGAGTAACAGCCCTCAAAAACTGAAGACGATTGGGGTGCGAAGTGTTCCATGACGTTTATGTAGAGAAGTAAATCGGGGTTTGGCTCAGAATTTCTTTAAACAACAAGACTCACCACCAAGGAGTCGATCGGGGATTGTAGGGTTTAAATAGTGGATGCCCTTACTTGAAGACAAATTCCGAGATTGTTGATCGATTCGCTAATACATGACGTCTTACAAGAATCATAGCATATTTATCGGATAATGATCATCTTATCTCCTGCGAGGCTGAAATGAAGGCAAGATACTGTCACACTATTCCATTGAGTTGCAGAACTTCTGCAAACCACATCCTCTTTTCGCTCTACAACAACTCAACATCATAGCGAAGAAATTGGTCCTATGACTGATTCGACTACATGTGTAATCCCAATCCTCACAATTCGTCTTTCAAGATCGTTCCGTCGTCAACCTTTCTAATCTTCGCTTGCTCAATAAGGCCACGTCGAACAATGCTCGTCAGGATCTCGAAGCCAATCTGGGCGGCTGCCAAAGCTGTTGCCTCAGTTCCACCATCGTAAGCAGGGCTAACCTCAACAATGTCCGCACCGATTACGTTGAGTCCTTCGATCCCTCGGAGTATTCTGATAAGCTCGCGGGTTGTCCAACCACCAGGTTCCGGAGTTCCTGTTCCTGGAGCAAGGCCGGGGTCAATCACATCGATATCGATACTGAGATAAACTGGCATTTCCGTGCCAACCCGGTCCATAATTGTTGAAATGATACCTTTAACGCCAATTTCATCAATATCATCGGTTGCAATCCGCACCCAGCCTTGTTTGGTATCGTCCTCGTAGTCCTCTATTCCATCATCAGATAGGCGGGTGCGCAATCCGGCATGAATCGATGATGCGTTGGCAATTAATCCTTCGGTTGCAGCAATCCAAAACATGCTGCCATGATTGAAAAAAGACTGCGTAGAGCTGTCGGTGGGATCGATCCATGAAGATGGGTATTTTGCCGGATGCCAGGTATCCAAATGCGCGTCGAAGTGTACGACAGCAATTGGTTGATTGTATATCTTCTTCAACGCTCGAAGGGCAGGTAAAGCAATGCTATGGTCGCCTCCAAGAGTAAGAAGTTTGGGCTTGTGCTGGTAAGAGGAAGCAGACGCCAGAGACTCTGCCGTAGGCGAATGTTCACCAAGCTCGATGAACGCTTCACTCATCTGCCGGAGAGCTAACGCATTGTCGAAAGGAGTAACTGGAATGTCTCCGCAATCCACAATACGGGCCCAAGACGTATATGGGTTAAGTCCAGCACGGTGATTAAAGCCGCGGAATGCAGTCTGGCGTGATGATCCAGCACGTATTGCTCGAGGCCCAAATCTTGCCCCTAGATCCACAGTTAGTATAGTGATAGAATCACCAACTTCTTTTTCGCTTCGACAATTCCGTGATTTAAAGATAGGGTTAAGAACGTAGCAAAGTTTCAGCAAACACAAAAAAGAGAATAGAAAATGATATTAGCTCATCCTTAAGTGCTCGCATTATATCCTACGCGCCGCTTAGGCGTACACCCAATTCAGTCTCCCAGGTGTGCCTTCGCGAATAGTTTCATGTACTCAAAAATTGATGTACGTCCCCCTGGATGTTTAATTCTGAAGTATTTCAGATGCTCGTCAAAAAGCCACACATCATAGCAAGCGCTAAATGAATGATTGCTCACGTGTATTTCTCCATCGACGTGCGTGGGATAGTCTTGACTCTGGTCTGGGTGTATGGTGCGAGTGTTATAGACTTCATACAGAAATGCTTACCAGGCCTATAGCTTACGGAAGTATCAAACGGCGCTCCGATGATGCCAATATCGAATATAGCCTCTGGGTGGCTCAGACACCTTGTATATGGTAAATGTGCGAAGGTTGATATTCCTGTAAATCCCCACTTCGGATGGCGTCAGCATTGGAAGAGCAAATTCGAGAACTCAATTTACGTCAGTGCCCCATTTTTGCTCAAGCTCTTCCAGATAAGGCTGAGAAAATCGTTTATCGTGTTCTGCGTAATGGTGAGAATGGGCGAAGACAGGAAACGGAAGTGATATAGCTAATAGAGACAACAGCCACAGCATGATGCTAGGTGTCAATGTGTGAGTGAAATTTCGAGGATAAAGGAGAGTTAGTCATAGATATGAAGAAATGCAGTAAGAAAATCGTAAGAAGGGCGCGGATTATGTAACGGCAGGACAAGCTCTTATCAAAGAACGATGATGCCGAAAGAAGCCGCATGTTTGAGTGGCAAGAATGGTGTCACGGGAGACCAATGACGGACGATATTGATCGGCCACATCTAGAACAAAATGTATTTATCTCACTAGAGGTCTTTTGGAGTTGTAGAGGATTGGAGTGGAAGACTTTCAAGGTTCCCAAAAGGCGTGGGGAGGATGAGATGTTGCCGCCAGTAGGGCGGATTTGAAGTTTGAAAGCCACCGAGTCGTGTACGCGACATCTTCGCGTCGCAAGCTCCAAGATTACTGATATCTTCCATGACTCCTACACTTAATCCATATTTTTTATGATCGCCTGTTAATACCGCTGCTACTCCCTTTCGCAGCCGCATTATACCTTTGCTTCATACTTGCGACTGTTTGACCAACCTTAAAAGCGCGAGCTTTACTGTCAGCAGACAATATGCCTGAGGTAGGCCGGATGTGTCTCCAAAGTTGATTATGGCTTTTCGTCTGACACAAGTTAGATCGGTGAAGTTGCACGCATTGTACATTATCTGAAGAAACATCTCGTTGGTAAAACGATTGCCGCTGTCAAAACACAGGAAGATGATGTAGAGCAGTTGAACTCCACCCGTCATGATAACATTTAACAATATCCTAGATCGTATATGGCAAAGTTGGATGCTCTGCATCAGCCTTTCAAAAGGCTATGACGGGGAAGAAGGTGATCGATGCGCGACAACAGGGTAGGGTCTCTCATAGTGTAGCCTCAAAAGATAGCGATCTCTCAGACCCGAACCAATCCAAATATTTCTAATCATCCATTTATAGGCAAATACTTCTGGCTCGTCATGTCCTCCCCACCACATCCATTGATGCATTTGGGTATGACTGGATGGTTGAAGTTCTCTAATGACGAGACTTCATATTACAAACCGACGAAGGTGGAAGACCAAGCATGGCCCCCGAAATTCTGGAAATTTACCTTGAAGACGAAGGAGGACCCAGACTGTGAAGTTGCTTTCGTGGATGCTCGTCGGCTTGGCCGCATTAGGCTGGTCGAAGCTGACAGCGAAAAAATGCGAACCACAACGCCTCTCAAAGAGAATGGTCCCGATCCCGTAATTGATTCCGATATCCTCACTCAGGAATGGCTGGCCAAGAAACTCAGAAGTAAGAAGGTTCCTGTGAAGGCTCTTTTGTTGGACCAAGCAAACATCAGCGGTGTTGGCAATTGGGTAGGGTAATTCTAACTGCACGTTTGCTCTATGATACCTTCATTATCCTAACCACTAGTAGGGATGAAGTACTATATCAAGCAAAGTTGCACCCAGAGCAGTATAGCAACACGTTTAGCGATGCTCAAATCAAACAGTTACACGATTCACTTATCCAAGTCTGCACAATCGCTGTAGAGACTCTGGCAGACTCTAGCAAATTCCCGGAGGACTGCAAATTCCCGGAGGACTGTAAGTATCCTTTCGACTACGATCAAATTGCGCTAACTCCGAAAAAGGGCTGATGCGGCATCGTTGGGGAAAGGGCAAAGAGGGCGGTGGTCGGCTGCCGAATGGTGATAAAATCATTTTCCTGAAAGTCGGTGGAAGAACTTCAGCAGTTGTGCCAAGCGTACAAAAAAAGACAGGACCTGTAGCTGCAGATGTCTCGAAAGATGCAAATGACACTGGGGAAGGGGAAGGGGATGATGAAGGAAAGAAACCCAGGAAAACAACGAAACAACGCGGCAGCATTGTTGCAAATGCTAAGGCCAAGGCTAAGTCCTTAGATGTAACCACGCTTTCGAAAACTCCGAAGAGAGGAAGGAAGAAGTCACAGCAGGAGAAAGTCGAGGACGAGGACGAGGAGGACGAGGAGGATAGTGAAGATGAGGCGGAAGAACCGCCGGCGAAAAAGAAACAAAAAGGTGCGATCAATACTGAGAGTCGAAATGGAACGCAGCACAAAGGAAAGAAAACGGAGAAGCTGGAACCCAAGTTTGAGAAAGAGAATACTCAAGGGAGACGGCGGTCAGCTCGGATGAGCAATGCATAAGATACCGATATACCCAACTTGTCGAAGTAGTTACAATAGTTCCGAAGAGGAAAGCGATGGCTGCTAGCATCAGTTGATTCGGCGTTTAGGAGAGTAAGCAGATGTGCTATTGTAATGCATGGACGTAATGTTATAGAATTGAGTAACACGTTTTGGTGTTTTAAGATTCACATCAAGTATTTCTGGGTCTACTACACCTGTGCAAGACTATTTACGAGCAGTTAATGAGAGTGAGGATTAGAGTAAATGTGATGAAATGCTTTTGCATGATGGGCCTATGATTTTATATATATTACTACACCCATAAATGCCTGAAAAGTTGAGAGCCGGGACAGATAACGTCTATCATAAGTTGACAATACTTTCGAGATGCGCAAAAGGGAGCACGTCTGACAGGTTCGGTTAAAGCTCGGCGTAAAGAAACGTCCCTCCGCCCACATTCATCAACTTCAATCTGCGATCAGCCGTTCTATAGAGGACACGGCTCATCTCCGCCTTAATATTCCTTTCCTCGTCCCTAGAAAATGCTACGAGATTTGAAATGACCTCTTTTCACTGCATTTGCATCTCCCCTGCCTTGTCCTAAGTCCCGACATTTTCTCCCCCGAAGCTCACGACACCTCCGACTCGACGTTGAAGAGCTATCCGCCAACATGCCTCAACCATTGGCCTCTAAGGAGAATTCTCTCTTTCGCTCAGTAGTAAAGAACTATGAGTCTAAGCAATATAAAAAAGGTAAAGCTTCTATAATTGTTGGTCGCAAAGCTCCAACCTGACCTCTCCAGGTCTCAAAGCCGCAGAGCAGATCCTACGCAAGCACCCAAATCATGGAGATACCCAAGCCATGAAAGCTCTGATTCTCAATTCCCAAGGGCAATCCGAAGAAGCGTTCGCATTAGCCAAAATTGCACTCAAGAGTGACATGAAGTCGCACGTGTGCTGGCATGTCTACGGCTTGCTCTACCGGTCCGTGAAAAATTACGAGGAGGCAATCAAGGCGTACAAGTTTGCGCTGAGGATTGAGCCGGACTCGCACAATATCCTGCGGGACCTTGCGCTTCTCCAGATCCAGATGCGAGACTATCAAGGCTATATCCAGAGCAGGACTTTGATGCTGAAGGCGCGGTCACAATTGAGGCAGAACTGGACAGCGCTAGCAGTAGCATACCATTTGGCTGGTGATCTGAAAGAGACAGAAAATGTTCTCAACACGTACGAAGGAACGCTGAAGAGTCCTCCGCCGAAATCCGACATCGAGCATTCTGAGGCGTGCCTGTACAAAAACATTGTGATAGCGGAATCGGGTGACACAGAACGGGCCTTGGAGCATTTAGAGAGTATCATGAAGAGTAACTTAGATCGGAGTGCAGTTATGGAGATGCGCGCACAGTACTTGCTGAAGCTGGACCGGAGAGAAGAGGCCGAGAAGGCATACAGGGCATTGCTAGACAGGAATAACGAATATCGGAAGTACTACGAGGGCTTAGAACAGGCACTCGGGCTGGATAGATCGAGCGAAGAATCGCGACAAGCTCTAAAAGAACTTTACGAATCGTACGCAGGCAAGAGTGATCGGGTGGATGCTGCGAGACGAATACCGCTTGACTTCCTTGAAGGTAATTATGGCGTATTCAATGATAGTTTAATGCGTACTAATTGCATGACAGGCGAGGAGTTCAAGACTGCCGCAGATCATTATCTCCGGCGAATGCTCAACAAGGGTGTTCCATCCACTTTCCCAAACATCAAAGCTCTGTATGCGGATCCTTCGAAGAAAGCAATCATCGAAGAACTGGCCAATGATTATACATCGGAGAAAAAAATGAATGGATCAGCAGGTACTCAAGTCAATGGCGAAATATCAAGTCGATTCGAGCAGTCCGTGCTTTATTTCCTCGCGCAGCATTACAACTACCATCTTAGTCGGGATCTCAAAAAGGCTATGGATTATATAGACCAAGCAATCGAACTGAATCCGAAATCCGTGGACTACCACATGACCAGGGCGCGGATATACAAACACTATGGCAACACGAAGAAGGCCGCTGAGATAATGAATCATGCCCGGGGGTTAGACGAGAAGGATCGCTACATCAATACCAAGTGTGCGAAATACCAGCTGCGGAACAATGAAAACGAAAAGGCGTTGAAGACGATGAGTAAATTTACCCGAAATGAAACCGCAGGAGGCCCATTGGGAGACTTACATGATATGCAATGCATGTGGTATATCACCGAGGATGGCGAATCATACCTACGGCAAGGCAATATTGGATTAGCATTGAAACGATTCAGTTCCATCTACGACATTTTTGATATTTGGCAGGATGACCAGTTCGATTTCCACAGTTTCTCTTTACGCAAGGGGCAAGTTAGGGCATACGTTGACATGGTGAGATGGGAAGACCACCTTCGAGATCATCCATTCTATGCAAGGGCTGCCATTTCCGCGGTCAAGATCTACTTAATGCTCTTCGACAAACCGCAACTCGCAAACTCCGAAGAAAAGAATCTCGAGAATCTAGATCCCAACGAGAGGAAGAAGGCATTGAAGAAGGCAAAGAAGGAGCAAGAGAAACTTGAAAAAGCTGAGGCGGAGAAAAAGGCTTCAACTGCGAAGAGACCAGCAACAGGGGCTGACGGCGAACCTAAGAAAGAAGACCAAGATCCAAAGGGCGTGAAACTCATACAGACGAGGGAACCGCTGGATGACTCATTGAAGTTCCTGATGCCTCTTCTTGAGTTCATCCCTAGGAACATTGAAGCACAGACCCTAGGATTTGAGGTTTTCATCCGAAGAAGTAAGTTACTTACGGTAAAAAAATGTCGGTTGTATCTGCTTAAACATCTACAGACAAGCTCTTGCTGGCCTTGAAATGCCTTCTTGCAGCCGCGGCGGTTGACCCCGAACATCCCACGCTCCATGAACAGGCCATCCGTTTCCGCCGTACTTGTAAGTAAATCCTACATTTGATCCCATCATTTCCTAACATTACCCAGTAGATTCTTCTTCTATGCAACTTCCACCTCCAATATCCGAAGTCATTGACTGCCACTTCAAACTCATCCCTGCGTCGACCAATATCTCCGCCAAGAACGATGAATTTTTGCAAAAGCATGCACAAAGCCCATTACATGTACACGCCGCTTTGAAAGTCCGACAGCTCCTCGACCCAAGCAAGCAGGCTCTGAATGAGAAAGATCTCCTTGCCACGTTAGACCTTCCTTCCATTTCACTGGACGAGGCCTGCGCAGGGCTCTCCCTTCTCGACGAATGGAATAGCGATCGGAAAGCCAAGGACGCATATATAGACTCCGCACAAAAGCAGTGGCAGGAGGCGGAAGCTTTCCAGAAGGATTGAGTGAGCGGCCAATTCTGGAGAGGTTTTTATGCCATGTACAGAATATTTAACTTGTTGAGAAATGGGGGGAGCGCTGTTGGCGAGTTTGGTCGGCAAGGTCAAAAGTTTATAGATCTGTACAGACAGCTTAATAGGCAGAGGCAGAGGAAACTTGCATTTGGAGGGCTTTCTGCTCAAGATGGATTATCACTTATCTACCCGAATGGTTCTTTGTCTGATTTTGGTATACTTAACGAAGCGGAACGCTGAGTTTTGCTTTCACTAAGTTAGATGGGCTTTGGGCGAGCATTTAAAGGATTTCCGAATTACTCCTCGCCCGCTCTTCTCTTCAAGCAAGCCTAACGCATAACCTAGAATTGATGTAATAGCATTGTCAATTAATATCTTTATTACTCAGTCACGACATGCTAATAGTCTGGAGAACACACGCGCAATAGAGATAACCAAAAAGGAACCTTTGCTAGCATTGGGAAAGAACACAACCAGCCCAACATATGAATTTGGGCCTCAAACTTGGTATGGCTTTATCAACTTCCAAGCATCACAGAAAACGAACATGGTCAGCGGACGTAGCTTAGAAAAGGCGCCTTTATCATAAACTCCCTTCACACTTCCCTGTAAGTGAAGATGAACGACTACCGTTTCCCCGTTTGTTCGAGCTTCGTCCCCTAGGATGATACTGATTCAGAAGAAAAGGGGGGTAATTACCTACCAGCCGTATCCAATGGGGTCATCACTTGTGGCCTTGTATCCCCGGACTCTAGGGGACATCATCGCTGCTATGTCGAAGGTGTTGAGCGAAAGTGGTGAGTAAAGGAGAATTTCTTGTAGTAGCCCCTCAACCATTTTCGTAGCTGGACCCTCTTGAACAGTTCTGTCCTTGGGCAGTCCTTAGCGCGGAGAACACACAGCTGATCATGGATGGAGCACACACTTGCTCTACATGGTGTTTAGGTGAGAAATCTTGCCTACTCCTTGCTTTCTGATGGTGGTTGGTAGCGACAACTTCAGACATGTAGTTGAAGGTCTGAAACCCCGTTTTATGGGGGAGATAGTGATTCTGCGAACCGGAAATGCTTCGATCGCTGCGAAGAATGCCGGTGAAGATTTCAGCTTCGTTTACCAACATAACTCTATGTCCAGGGACACTGACGTCCATTTTCAGATGGTTTGCTCGCTGTTTTAAGCAGCGCTTGTCCCAGGCGCTAAGACCTAAGCGAAGTGTCTCTCCCCCATCAAAACTTCTAACTGCGTACTTCTATATTTAATCACCCATCACTAGGACGGCCCTATATTCTAAAAGTGGGTCATCTATTATCCTACTAACTTATGGCCGGTTATAATGGACCTTTTTGGCTTTTAACATTTCCTAGATATCTATAAAGCTTAATACGCCCGCTGTAGCCTTCTACGCGGCATTATTTCTATTAACCAACTATATTGGTTTACTCTTCTTTCTCTTCTAATAAATGTGTTTTACTTTAGTTCTTTTCCTATATCTGCTTAATATTCTCTGCTATTTTGCTAATTATATTAATAATTCTATACTATTACCCGACTTACTCTGTTACTCTACCTCGCCTTAATTTATAAGTTAAACTCCGCGCCCGCCCTATTGCTATAGTAATACCCTCTATTTTAGGAACCAAATTAATATATGTCCCTCCTATATAATAAGCTAAAGAAAAGCCTAAGGTATAAACCTAGGCGTAAGTATAGGCACAAACTTAGGTAGAAACCTAGACGGATACCTAAATATCCGCCTATCTAACAACGCAAGCCACTAGCGCAACTAAAATATTCGGCTAAGCATTATAAAAAACTCTGCGAAGAATTCGAGAAGATAGGTCTAGTAAAGAAAAATTATTTACTAGTAATAAAGAATAATATAAACGAAATTTTAACGTGATGGTTAAGGTAAGAGTGCTTTTATCTAAAATGCAATTCTATGGCTTATTATTTAGGTTCTATAAGAATATAAAGAAAAACCCTACTTAGCTTCTTAAGAATGCCTTAAACTATAACATTAAAATTTTTCTTTAGTAGATTATAGATAATTATCTATTATGGAAAAGGACTAGTATTCGTTAGAAATATAAACACTAGTAATAGCTCTATTAAAAATATACTAAGAAGGATTAGCCTAAAGATATTAATAAAGAAATTAATAACGTATAGAAATTACTTTAAATATTTATAAAATCCCGCTAACTATTACAGTATATTAACGGACTATTAACTGAGAATAATAGGCTTAACACATCCACTAAGGAGAAGCCAGTAATGAATGTTAACGATATTTTTTGGGTTTTATATTATTACTAGGCTCGCGATACCTCTATATTTCCAAACGGGCGATAGAGTCTATAACTTATATTTTTAATACTTATCTATATATATACAGCATCTCAGCTAGGCGCATTAGTCTATATAAAAAGAAATACAAAAGTGGTAACCTAATGCGCTTTTAAGACCTATAATAAGGATAGGGGAGTAGGAGATAGTATAAGTAATAACGAAATTAATAATAGAGATAGGGATAACAATAATAAAGATAAAGATAATAGTGAAATAGATAACTAATATAACGGAATTAGTAAAGGATCTAAGGAAAAGGATAAACCTATTAACACTTTATATTATAAATATGTTATACTTATCCTTATTTAAGAGCCGGGGGCTAAACGGGACCTTATTACTATAGAGATTAATTTATAATTTACTAAAGGGTATAGACGGAATTCTAAACGGTAAGGTATATATAATAAGTTTCTCTTTAATAAATGCTAAATTAGATATAGCAAGATATTTTATCTTTATAAGGTTAACGACCTAATATTTAATCTAATAATTTATATAATTGTCCTAGGAATTCTCAACAATGCCTTTAAACTTAAATTCCAGACTATTAAGTAGGTTTTTATAGTTTAAGTTAACCTATATTAAATAACCTTATATTTAAGATAGAAGAAAAGCTAGGAAAATAAACTAATATTTTAGTAAGCAATTATAATAGTAGACGGGATTAGAACTTTAGATAAGCCTATACCCTACTATACTTTCCTCTACTATATTTAGCGGCTAGGCTTTATAGCCGGAATAATATAAATCTTCAATCCCTATAATATTCGGCGAAAAATAGGTAAAGTGGTTAACGCTATAGTAACCTAAGCTTAATTATAACAGGTTATAGGTTATAAAGATGCTAGTGTCTATTAGGCTTATATAAATAAGCGGATTTTATATAATATTTAGGCTGCTTTCTTTAGCCGTCCTTTTACTAACGTATTTATAAAGTCCCTAACGCATATTAGTTGGGATATCAACCTGCGGGCTCCTAAAGCGGTTACAGATATAATAAATAATTCTTTTAAAACTTATCTACTTATTATAAAGCTCCGCCAGCAGTGTAATGCCTTATCTAAAGAAACTAGGGAACTATACGGTACTCTTAAAAATGCATAGGTACTTAGGAGTAAAGAGTATAAATTATATATATAAGCTGTATTAGAATTGGAAAAATAAAAAAAGGCCTTAAAAAGGGGGAAATAGAAGGAAATATAGCTTAACTTTTTTAATAAAATTAAAACCAAAGATTTAAGGCGACAGCTTGCGCTATCGGCTATCGGTTTATATAAGGAAGAGTAAAAACTAAAACCAGTAGAGTATAGTCCTAAACAAAAACGCGTTATTTAGCTCTTATATAAACATCTAGCTAATCTTATAATATAAGAAATTTTCTAATATTAAATTGACGTAATTAAAGCCTTACTTAATCTATACTGGGTACTAGAACCTATAGTTAAGCGCAAGGTTATCCGTAATTGTAATTAGGGTATCCTTCCTACTTTAGAGCTAAGTCTAGAGCTAACGGTTAAACCTAAACCGGGCCCTATAAAGATTATAAATTAATAGTATCTCTTTTACGCCTGTAAGAGTAAGATAAAGGTATATACCCTTTTCTATCGCCTGCGTAAAGTAAGGGAATATATTAAGAAGTAATATCTTTCTTTTTTTAGACAGGATGCATTAATCCCATATCCAGACTTATATTATTGCTTATTAGGAATAATGCTCTTTGGGTATAAGCATTTTAAAAACTATATATTTACGGTGCATAGCGCTTCTCTACTATCTTATACCCTATAGGGTTGCAAATTAATTAACTTAACTCAACTTAGGCCTTAAGTTAGTTAAATTAAAAGCTTTATAAGCAGGAAGCTTAGTTAGTTAAATTAATTAACCCAATATTAAGATCTTGGCAACTATTTCAACTAAATTTAACTAGTAGTAGTTAGTAACTATCACGAGTCTTAGCGTAGTAGTATTAATTTAGGTTAGATTTAGCCTATTATCCTATCCTTATCCCTATTCCGGTTATACTACTACCCCTATTTTAGTTATATACCCCCTCCTCCCTTTCCTATTCTAGATACCTACCTTATATATAAATAGCTTCTTTTCTTTATAGTTTAAATAGATAGAGTCCTTATTCTTTACTTACTTATTAATATACGGATTACCGATTAATAAGTGGTTAAGCGGCCGTTTAACTAACTATATTATTAAAATAAAATACCTTATATAAATTATTTAAGACTAGAATTTCTTTATAGCATAGTATACTGCCCTAAAATTTCTTTTAGAGTTAACCTATATAGCGCTAAGGATGGCTTTAACCATTAAAGCGAGTATAGTCTTTAGCTCCTCGCCTTTTTGTAAGGGATTTTCCTTTAAATATATTCTTAGATTCCAATCCTTCACTATTCCGTACAATTTTTTGTTTATACTAATATCCCTTACTAGTTTATCTCTACTTTCTATATTTTATTAGAAACATATTACCTATCTTATTATATCTATACCTATATCTATTCCGCTTAGGTACTATTTATCGAGCATATAAAGGCGTAAAACGGCATTACTAAGCAGTATAAGACGTTTATTTCCTTCTGTTGGCCCTTTAATATCGGATTGTAATTTAGAAGCACCTACTATAAGGAAAACCTGGTCTAGTAAAGCTAAGTTTTTAAAGTGATAGTTAATTCTGTCTTATAACGAGTTATAGTTTAATATTACTACTTTCTGCTAAAGGATATAGGGTAAGTAGGTTATAAAAATCTGTAACTTGTATATATATAACGGGAAACATAATATACTGTTAATTAGAAGACTAAAAGATAAAAAAGGATAATAACTCTACCTCATTATAAGAGGCTCTAAAGCCTTACTATATACACTAGATAGGTAATAAAGACTAACGTTAATACTAACGTCGATTTAAAACTGTTACCTTATTGCCACTTAATTAACATTGCTAATAGGTAATAAAAAGGTAATAGAAATAGTATAAAGTTATAAGGTAATAAGCAACTAGAATAGGAATAGGATAATTATTAAAATCTAACTAAGTCCTAGCCACGTGTAGTAGATTCAGCTTAAGTACCCTATAATACCCCACTTCGAAAGCGGATTAACTTCTAGCTCTAAAGCTAAGAAATGGTATTATATACTAATATTCTTTTAGAGGGGTCTATAATATAGATATAGGGGTATATTATACTATAAGTTGGGCTATATTGCAAAGTTTAACAGTTATAAGAACTAGTTAGGGTTAGGGAATTTTGGTGCTCTTAAGTTAACTTAGTAACCCCGCCATACTAAACAACCTTTACTTATTATTATAGCCGAGTTCAGCGCATAAGACTAATGGAAGGGTAAGTAATATTAGTAAATATAGCGGTGCTTATTCACTATAACGCCAAGCTTATTACCGTTATTAGTTCCAGCGCTAACCATAGCCTACTTTCTCTACTTATACTTTCTCTATTTACTAACCTTAAAAAGTAGACCCCTACTTATTAAAATATATTCGCTAAGGCGACCGTTAAAAGATCTACTTATAGGTAGGGCAAAATCCCAGCTGTACGAGAACCTGACTTTATAACATACTATAAAAGGTTAAGAATTGGCATTCCTTAACTACCGAAGATTAAAAAATATATACTCTTATATTATCTACCTGCCCTTTCTACCAAATAAGAGTTTAAAATCTTAATTGTTAAATTAAGCCTGCCCCGGCCTAGTGCCATTAAGCTTTATAGGGTCTGCTATTAAGGTTCTAACTTTATAAATATCCGTATAGATCCCTTAGTTATAGTTCGCTATCCTTATCTTTATAGCAGCCGATAGTAGAGCCGGTAGTGGCCTTACACATAATTTTAGAATTGGTTTTCTATAGATGTTCTATTAGGATGCTTAGTCTCCTATATAAAGCAACTTATAAATTTTAATAAAAGATAAAACTAGCCTAATAGAGTTTGGCTTTTGTTTTTGCCTCTTTAATACCTAAACAGAGCACTAAATGACCAATAATAGCTTTTTTAATACTCTTTAACTCGTTAGCTTTATACCACTTCTTATATTAGTTTACTGCCTTATACCTTTCACTTAATATACTAAAAATGGCTTTAAAAAGGAAACTTAGAAAAGAAGACAAACATATAACCCAAAAGTGTTAACATTAGAAAGGACAGAAAGTGGAGGATTTCGTATATTTTTAACTTGTTAGGCTTTTAAAGGCCTAGTTATATAACTATCTTACTTCCTAAGGATTAAGTGTTATAAATAGAAATACAACCTATAAGTAGCTAGGAGGAAAAAAGATATTTAGGATATGAAGAGATATCTTCTATACCAGTTTTATACCTCGCCACACTATATAATAGAGCGTAGAATCTAGTTAGTGCAATATTCTGCTAGTTCGAATTAAGTGAAGATAAGAGTGCTGGCGATATTAGGTGTTAGTGATAATAATAGTATAGGATTAAGTGGCTGAGTTATATACTAGCGCTATGCAGTTATAGGAAATTAGAGTTATCTATAGGCGCTAGCATATAAGGAGCCGTGCCTATTATTCCTGTAATAAATAATACACGCGTTTTATAATATCTCTTTATAATACCTTTATAATATATAGGAGTCTATTCTCTTAAACCGTCTATTTATATTAAGTATAATATATAGCTGCTATATAAATATAACAAAGTAGTAATATTAGCAGAATTCTATTACGAGGCTAATAAACGGAGCAGATCCTTTAAAGGTTGTTATATAGTAGAGAACGTAGGTATCTAAGCTGTTTATAGGCGGTAGACTTTAGGGGGTAGGCAGAATAATTACTGGAGTAACATTTATTCCCAGCGTTAGTGATTTTATAGTTTATAAGACTGTAATAAAACATAGTATATATAATATAATTAGCAAGCATAAACGCGGACGGTACTCTTTTATTTAATGTTACTGGGGTTTTAAGTTAGGCGGAATTGCAGATACTATCGCCCCGCTATATAGTAAGTATATAACCCTATTATTTAATTCCTAACGCCAGTAAAAGAGGAATAAAATTATAATCTAGGAGCGGAGCGAATTATATTATACTGCGAGGCAGTAAGGTTCGGCTATATATAGCTAAAGACAAAAAGTTATAAGTTTAATCCTATTCTCAGACGTATTTAAAGCTCTTAAAAAGAACACGTTGCTAATAATAAGGCCGGTTCGGGCGCCTATAGCTAGGCATACGACACTTAACCAAATTTAGTTTAGCAGACCTTAGTTAAAAGCGAAGAAAAACTTTTAACAGCGCCCTAAGGCGGAGGCCGGTTTCGCTAATAACTATAGCTATCCCTAAGAGGTATCTAATAAAATAGAAAACTTTACCTAAATCTTAAAATTTCTAGGATTATATTGCCTAAGAAATTTAAGGGACATTAAAATAAGGTATGGCGGTAATATTGTGGTTTTCTTATTTACTGCAACTCGCTTCTATATAAGAGCCTCCTATATTAAAATATCGTCTTTATATACAAATTCGAATATAAATTAAATATAATTGTATACGCATACTTTATTAACTCTATTTCTTTACTATAAGCCTAAGGCTTCCTTCTACCGTGTTTGGCAGATCTACGTCGCCTTATACTACGGCTAGGTAGGATATAGCTAGAAAGCTCGTTAGATAATTAAGTACGGCATTCGCCTATTGCGCCCTCATTACACCGTCCTTTTGGCTTAATAGGATCGTAATTTAAGTAGGCGATACCTATTAAGACTTAGTAATAGAGAGGCTAGTAAGAAATAGAGTTTTATATATTTTAAGTAAAAAAAGTACTGCGTATACAATTATATACGATTTATATTCGAATTTATATATAAAGACGATATTTTAATATAGGAGGCTCTTATCTGGAAGCAAGTTGCGGTAGATAAGAAAACTACAATATCCAATAGGGCACCCAAAACTGTAGCGACCCTATACTGCTAACTTTTTCTCCTTAACTAGCTCCTTTATATAGATAGGTTCTTTCTTATAGGCCTATTTTTCCTAAGGGCAGACCTTTTTATCCCTAAAAGTCATCCGTTTGTTCCCCCTTAGTTATTAAAAAGTTGAGTTTAAAGTTAACAAGCTCCCGTGCTCTTAGTGAATATATTCTTTTAGTAATCTATTTAAACTGGCGTTAAATCTACTTTAATCCTTTAGTCTAAATATAAGTTACCTATATAGGCTAATCCGCCATTTTATATCCAATTGGCGCGAGTATAGATCGCTCTATTCTTCTATACTATTAACCCTAAATATCTTACCAGCCCTCTATACCTATTTAGTAAGCTCCTTAAGGTAGACAAAAGTAGTTTCTATTATTTTACCTTTGTATCTATCCCGGTCCCCGTTGCGCACAAAGATCCCTTAATTACTGGATCGCCTCCCAAACTCAAATCTACAAGATTTAGTTTAGTTATTACTCTAAAATTTACACTAAGCTAAATTTTAGTATCTTTGACGGTTAAAATAAGTTTTAGCCTTTTTAATCTTGCGAATAAAGTTTCTAAATATGTTAAGGCCGTAGAGGTAATAGAGGAATTACCTAGGTAGAACCTCTGGGTAATTTACTACAGTTTAGATAGAAAAGTTATTAAAAAGTTTATAATAATCGGCAAGGATAATTTAATTGTAAATATCCTTAAGAATATTGATACTTAAGATATAGTAGATTATATTATAGGAATAGAGCAATAAAGAGCAGAATATATGATAATATTAATTAGAGAAAAAATACAAAAGTAGGTACTAAAGCGTTTAGCACTAGAGGAAAAGGTAGAGATACTAAGAAGGATTAAAGACTATTAGAAAGAGTTAGAATATTAATGGCCGGATAGGATTTTTAAAGAATATATTAAGGTTAAGAGATTTCCAGAGTATTACCTAAAAATAATAAAGAAATGCGTAGTATATAAGGGAGGGTATTTATTAGGGGAGTTAATACTAATAATAAACTGCTAGAAGTATAGCTTTTATAATAGATACTATTAAAAAAATAGAGTATACCTAAAGTATAAGGAGGAGGAAAGCAACCGTAGCTCGGAATAATAGCTTTTATCCACTAATACCTTAGCCCTCTATCTTCTGCTAGGTACTAGTTTTAATCTTTATCTCTTATACATATAAGAGAGTGTATTATATAAATAAATAGTATTATTAAAGTAAGCGTATATACAATTATCGCTTAAAGGGAAATTATCTATAATAGTGTCGTTAACCATTACAAGCGTTTGGATATTGTTAGCTAAAACAGTATATAACGCCGCTAATAACCGAATATTCCGACTTTAGCTTAACACTCTAAGGACTTAAAAGGAGGGGAAAACCAGCCCACTCCTGCCATTCCTTAAAAAGTACTCTTAACTATTAAAAATGTCTATACTTTATCTAATTACTGAATTAATTCTTATAATAGCGGAGTATCTTAAACGCGTATACGACGTTAATACTCTTATTATTATAGGTTATCACTTCTACTATATATTAAATAATAAGCTTTATAAACGCGATAGCAGCTCCGCGATATACTAGGCAGCGAAGTTTAGGTAGGCTAGCACCGCTTAGAAGGCTATTTCGTTTATTAACGTTAACGACCTTATTAAGCCCTTACTATTGGCCGTAGAGGAAGGCTATATAGGTATAGTTCGCCTACTACTAGAACGGGGCGCGCCTATTAACACGTTAAGAGAAGGCGAAAGCGTGCTCTTAGAACTTTCGTAAAGAAGCAACGCAGAAATCGTTAAACTATTACTTAAGTATAGGGCCGAAGTTAAGCCTGCTAATAGACGCGTCCTATTAAACGCAGCCATTTCCTATAGCTAAAAAGAGATTATATATATACTGTAGGACGCTAGAGTATAACCAGACCCCTTTATATAAGAGGCAGCTATATATAACCCAGTTAGGATTACTTTTATTTAACTATTACTTAAAGAAGGCATTATTCTTTATAAAGAGGACTTTAAGCCACCTTATTTCGGCTTACGACTTCGCCTAGAATAGAAAAAGGCTATTATAAACCTACTACGCCGCGAATAAATAAAAAGAGTTAGTAAGTATTAGGTCGAGCTAGATTCCCGGGCTTTACTTATAGCATATATATAGTTTTGAGATTCGTATTACCAGTATTCTAAAGATTACGACTATAAAGCTAGCGAGATATTAAGGATAGAAGTATAGCTATATTACCATAGCCTCCTTACTAGAGAGTAAGATGGGGGTACCTATAATTTATTAGGAAGGACTAATATAACTCCTAAAGTTTAACAGATTGACTCTTAGCCGATAATATTAACTTAAGTGGCTTACTATTAACGGAGACTGCTTACACTATATATATATTATTATATAACCGATAAATTTAGTTTAATAGTTGTTTAGGTAGATACGAAAAACCTAAAAGCTACCTAAATGCTATGTTATAATAGCTATTACTACCTTTTCGGCAAGGATATAGGGATAGGGTAATTAAACTTCGATTTATTCTATATCTCTCTTAAATAAAGTACACTTTTATACTTAGCTAGGCGATGTAATAGCTCCCTATACTTATAAGCGGGCCTCTTAATTATTTTATTGCTTTTAGTTAACTTTTATAGTATACCCTTCTAAAGCTTTATAAGTTGCTATCTATAAAGCCTAGAATCCCTAGAAGAGTATATAGTTTTTAATCCTTCTTCTAAAGTCTTCTTAAACTTTTACAAGCTTCTTAGTAAAGCTTAGCATCCTTATTTATAGAAAATTTCTTCTATCTAAATCCAGCCCACCTATACTTTCTCCTATTTTAACTATATCTTAGGTCTTAAAGCTTCTAGGTTAAGCTAATTACTATATCGCAACCGCCCAGCTCTGTCTAGAGTAGTAATTTTCTTTACCTCCTTAGGAGACTTCCGGCGTGTAGGAGACTTTTAGTGTATAGGAGATTCTGCGAAAGGAATAGGAGTGTTAAAGTCCTCTTTAATAAGGATTGGATAATCTATATAATTATTAGTATACATACAGTATTCTTTTTTTACCTCTTCTCGTGTTTTGGTATACCTTTAGAAGATCTAAATAAACCTTAATAGTCGTTCCTAAGGTTTTGCTCCAAATCTAGGTATTACTGCTAGATAAGTTCACCTAGCTGCTTATAATCTTCTATATCTATCTACTCCTCTTTTATAGACTTTAGTTAGTATTTATTAGGGCTAATGTAGAAGAGCGTATATTATATTACCTTCGTCAAAGTGAACTTCTATAGTATTAGTGTAAGTATATAGCTTAGTCGTGTTTTTAAAGCCAGAACCTTCTATAGGCATATGCTATCCAAACTCCTTTATTATTTAGCTAGCCATCATTATAGAAGTATTTGCCGTTTTAGAGAAATAGCTAGAGTAGTAGAAGATCTATTTAAATTGGGTATTATATACTTAAACGTCCTCTAGCATAATTTCGTTGATAAAAGGTTTAGGGTTAAGAGAATTGGTTATAGCTAAGCCTTGCCCGCTACTAATTAAGAAATGCTTTAGGTAGAATATAGGGGACTTGCTTATAAGCTCTGTAGCCGCTAGGCCGTTAGCAGTAAATATTATAGGAATTGCGTAAGTCTCTCTACTTAGAGTTTTGTTGGCTTTAGATCCTATAAAGGTATCTTTAAACGCAAGAGGAATAGGACCGGTAGAATTAAGTATAAAATCTACCTATACTAACCTTAAACGAGTGGCTTTGGAGATAGAGAAATGCTTAGAAGGATATTTAAAGTTAAAATAATCCATTACTAATATATGCGGTAGGTTTATTTAAAAGGAGGTAGGGTTATCTAAGAAGGGAGATAGGTTTATCTAAGAAGTGCGAACGCTAGGGTTTAAATACTACTCCTTGCCATTTTGTATAATGTGGGTTTCCGCTTAGAGATAAGGCAGTGTTAGGGGACGTTCTTAACTAAGGATTTCTACTCCGTGTTGCTAAGCCCCTAATCCAACTATGTAAGATAAACTTAACCTAGGTGGTTCCTAAGCCTAGATAAGACGCTCTATACTATCCACCCATATAATAGAGCCTTTAGAGCCCTTAGTATAAGCTAATTAACTGCTCCTACTACTGTCCATTATACTATATAAGGTATATCCTAAATCGCTAAGGCTTTAAGGCCTTGCGCCAGCTTCCGTTCCCCCCATAATAGTGGCACCTTTATATATAGTTCCGCTCAGCTAATTTATAAGCCTTAGCCGCAGAAGTTACTTTAGGTTATTTAAACTAAAGGCTATATAACCTTCTCCCTTAAGGTAGTAGATATTTTAGGTTAAGGGATATAGATATACGCCGCCCGATATAACACTTATACGTAACGGTCTATCTTAGGTACTACGCCTCTAGGGTATAGTAAGGGCATGTATTATATAAACCCTTCTCTAGTTCGGTAGGGTAGGGGCTACTATAGCGCAGCTGTAAGGCGTATTAGTAATACGGCGATATTAGGGCCTTAAAGATAGGATTACGTATAAAGGTATAGTCTGCCTATATACCGTAAGTAATAAGAGGTAGTAAAAAGGTTTTATAACTTAACCTAACTTATATATTATCTCTTAGGTAAACTCTATCCTTTACTTAATTATTAGAGTTCGGGTATTAACTATATGCTTATAGCTACGCTAAACAACTAAGGGCATAGGCGTAGAGTAAATTTTAGCGTTAAAATGGGCTAAAATAGGGGCGCGGAGATATCGGCGCAAGGGAAGTACTAGCGTAATTACAGTGCTAGTAATGGTAAGGGGTCTCCTTTACTCTTTTTGGTTAAGCGATTCTGAGAAGTCTCTTACCCATAGCTTCTACTATTAGATTTTAAAATAATTACACCGCGATTATAGAAGTAATATTATTATAGCCTTCACAACCATATAAACTAAAAGAGGCTTAAACTATTACCGTAATGATGTTTTTTCTAGTATATATTAGATACTAGCAAAACTACTTCCTTATAAAACCTTTAGTAAAGTATAGGTTTACGCGCCGCGCTAGGTTATAGAAGAAGTCCTAAGAATAAAGGCTGGTTAAAAAGGGGATTAATATAGGAGACGCTTATATTTATATTATAGGCTGTATTAACTACGGTTATAATGGAGGAAGACTTATACGTAAGGGAGGCTTAGCGGAGCGTTAATTACCCTTTCTATACTTTAAGGGTCTATAGCATACTATACCTTCTTACTAGGAATTGCGCTGGAGAACTAGATATATATATTTAAATAAAGCGGTCCTGGTTATATAAGCAGCTAGTCCAATATAGGGATATTCTATTATAGCTTAGCTAGTAACGCCAGTATTATGAGTTTAGAAGTTACCACCGGTGCCTATAAGAGGGTTAGGATATATAAGCTAGTGGATAAACAATGCGGTAACTACTAGTAGGGGGTGGTTTCTGCAAGAGGATAAGCCCTTAAGATATTATTACACTTATTAGGCCTATACGCAATAAGGAAGTATATATAATTAAGATCTACGGTTTAATTTAGGGCTCTATATATACTATATCCTAATTACGGATTACATTAGTTCTTATTCGCTAAACAGCTAAATTTAAAGCCTAAACTAGGTAATATCGGCCCTAGGCTAGATTTTTTAGCTATTAATTTATTAAGGGGGGTAGAGGCTATAAATAACCGCCTTACCGGCCACACCTACGTCGCTGTATTGGAATACTTAGAAGATATAGGGTAATATAAACCATTGTCTTTAATATAACCATTGTGTGGAGGCATAGTAAGGTCAAATATGGATAGAGAGGGGATTAAGCCCTGTCTATAGTCGTATCTTAACGTATTTATAATACGACAGTTATATTATTAAGTTAGTGTATTAGCTTAGCCTTTAAGCCTTAGCTTTCTAGGCGGAGCTAAGTAGAGCCTATATTTGGCTTTTCTACGAGTTATATAAGAAGAGCAGGATATATAATTAATGGTAAGTAATTTAAAGGTAAAGATAGGGGATAGCACGTTATATTTAACCGAGGTATGCCTTATTTCCAACTCTTTAATAGGGTACTGCTAACATTACTAGGCTATACCGTTTGTCCCGAAGCCTAAAGGCTTAGATAATGCCTTTAACGCAGTAAAGTAGGTATATTAATAGTGGTTTCTAAATAGCTTTATCGTTTACTAGCCTACTAATATAAATAGAGTATCTCATCAGCTATAGAATGCAAGAATAATTTAGGGTGTAATAGTCCTAGTGTAAAAAAAAATAATGGCGTAGTAAAGCCGCCTAAATGTACTTTATCTTAACACCACTATTTATTAGAGTCCTTGGACTCTAGCTAGGGTATAAACTATATCTAAATAAAAAATTAAGAGCCTTAAAAAAAGCCGGAATGAGACTTTAGAGTGTATAGGTAAATAATATTAGAGAGGCTAAAAATAAAATCACGGAATATAAGCGGAAAAGGATACAGACGAGCTGTCTTTTAGTGTTCAGCCTTAGAGTTATTATAATATATTATTTATTTGTAGAAGACGCTTTATATATAGGATTAGAGTTAAACAGTTTGCACCTTTACGGTGTTTATATCCCTACTAATAATTTAGTCAATAGGTGCTCTAGTCTTCGCAGCGAACTAAAATTATATTACTAAGTTCGGACCACCTCTCGCACATTACTACCTCTCGCATACTTTTCCTTACTAAAAAATACTAAAATAAAGGTGCGCTAAGCCGCTCCCTACCTATAACACCCTAGATATATAATTAGTGCTTCTTGCACACCTTAAGACCTAGTATAGGAAGTAGGTGTACTATATATTAGAATACTTGCAATGCTTTACGTTTAATAAGCCAATTAGCGGATTTTAAGCTCTCTTATTATCAAGCAATATAAAATAGACGTTAACCCCTTACGGCTATATTTCCTATTAAGCTATAATAGATATATAGGGACGTCTTATATTACAGAGCTTATTTTAGCGTTTTATATTTTCTAAGTATAATACTTTTATCTATAGATACGCATAAGCAAAGCCATAGATATGCTTTGGATTTTAGGCAGAAATAGCCTATCTAGTAAGCAACTAGTGTAACTATACCGCAATACCAGCAACCTAGAAGCCAACAGCGCCCGCTATCCAAATTTGCATTTACAGTGTAGCTATTTTCCTTAGGCGTACTTATAACATTGACTTAGATATTAGCTTTCTATAATTATTCACTATAAGCCCATAATTTCGCATTTATGCGTCTTAAAGCTTAGGTAGGCGTAGTAACCAACAATAAGCCAGAATATTACTTCAGTCCTTAGAGCTACCTTTGTCCCTATAGGTATAAGGTCTAAGATATAATACGCTTAAAAACGACTAGCCTTGCTATGCCGTCTTTCCGACAGAAGGTTAGGCCTAGTGCAATCGCCATTTTAAGGAGATAAAATCTCTAAATATAAACTAGAAGCAAGCTTAGCAGGAAGCCAATAATATCGAAGGGCCCCTTAATTTTAACTCCGCTAACTAAAAAGTAGATAAGTTATGTTTAGTTATTAATTTAAGAAGGTAGATTAGTGTACGCTTCTATAGGACTAGTAGTAATACTACTAACTGTATTTAGTGGATTATAAAACTGGAATAAGATATATGGGCCTTTACTAACCGGAGTCTGAGTAGGTTTTATGCCATAAGTATAGCAAAGCCTAATTAGGTACTTCTTTTCTAATATTATACCTAGGGCTGAGCCTTACCAAAACCGACCTTTTAAAGACAAAGATA